>Ga0326511_10002771_pt1 | contig 14147 bp, 33 predicted proteins | sample 0_2496_0518_D_FD_203701 | JGI IMG/M metagenome (GOLD analysis project Ga0326511, IMG submission 203701) | Bovine rumen microbial communities from UC Davis, California, United States - 0_2496_0518 | ecosystem: Host-associated > Mammals > Digestive system > Stomach > Rumen | place: USA... | reverse complement strand
GTCGGCACAATGTAAACATCACCACTGACGGTTGTTACTGTGCAGATGCAGTCTTTTCTGATGTAGAGCGGAGAGCCGTCTGCAAAGCTTGTGAATGTGTAGCAGTCAAACTCAGGATCATTACAGACAAGTTTGCATATTCCGACAATGAATGCAGTTAGAGAACTTAACAGTACAAACACGATACATATTGTTTTTAGTTGATCTTTTAGTTCCTTATCCATACCTACCACCTCTCTGTTCTGAAAATTCGAAGATAATTTAAAAACATTCTTAGAAAGAAGTACAGCAGTCTATGAATGTTTTAACTCTATATATTTGACTCATTAATATTTACCTCTTGCAATGAGTGACCCAATAAATCAAATTTATTGTTGTGGTCCGGTAATTCTAAAGCTTGCTGTACTGCCTGCGAAGCTTTGAAACCGAGCCTGAGGAAATATAGAACCGCTCCGATATGCAGATAGTCAGACGCATTAGTACAACGCTGACAGGTTGAGTTATCAACTCCATAAACATGTAAACAGTGGTATGCACACTCTTTAGAATGTGAACAGGCTGAAAGTCGTTCAGCTGGTGGTTGAATTATATCTTTAATAGCGTCAATACGTCGTTGGATTTGTCTCTCATCACATTCCTGAATTGTCCAACCTGTATTGCAGCAATTGTTTATAATGCATTCTATGCCGTTCAGACAGCTAAGAATTGTCTGTTTGTCTTCTTGATTCATCTCTGTTTATCCTTTCTCTATCTATATAGCGTACCGCAATAAGGACAATGTAATCTACCGAATTTATCTAATTCTAAAGTACCGTGACATTGTGTACAGATCTGTGCTACTGGATCATGCTGTGCTGTTGATTCAATATCATTTGATGGCTGTGTATCACCTGTAGACGTACATATCCAGTCTGTTCCAAAATACACATAAGTACTGTCTGTCGTCTTAACCAGCCACGTATCACCGAGATTAGCTGTTTTCGGCAAGTCAGATACAGTATCGACAACACCCTTAAAGAGTAATGTAGTCTGTACATTACTTAATAATTCGGCATACACCTATTTCCGCTCCTTTCCATAATTCAGAAGTAATTTGTCTACCTCAGCTACATCAATCACATTCCGATATCCATGCAGTAACATATCATTTTCATTTGTAAATTTCAAGTCGAAAGCCGGAAAGCTTATTGTGAATCTAAGATTATCGAATCTAAGATGAAATGCATGAGATACCTCAAGTGCTGCTGTTTTAACTTCTTTTAGCGTATGGAACGACACCACATAGAGCGGCTTCTGTGCATTGTTTGGTTTTGCAAAAGGATCGTTTGGTAAGTTCATATAAAATCAATCCTTTCTAATTCTGTTGCTGATATTAACTGCTTCCTGTATGCCTGTACCCGGACAGATGTAGTAAACCTGAACAGGTGTTTCTAAGATTTTACGCTGAATGCTGCGAGGTAACTCAGCATACGATTTATCATTTAAATCAAAAACATACTCTAAGTTGCATAATTTCCAACCGTCACTTATGAACCGCTGTAAGGCTTTTACCCTTTTCACACCGTCAACTATAGTAAAATCGGAGTTTCCGTCAAAGCAAATCCAAATAGGCATTATCGGAATCTGAATTATAATAGATTCTATGAATCGGCTCATATGCTTAGTATCCCAGCAACGTTCAAGTTCATAGTGAGGCTCGTCTACGTGCTTTTCAAGTTTGTTTAAAAATGCTTGTACTGTAATTTCATCACGTTTGATGTCGATTTTCTTAGAATCAAGTGCGATCATTATAATCAACTCCTGTTATGTTTTTACTGTACTTATATTATAACAGAGATCTGAGTGAAAATTCGAGTTTATATTACTTTTATGCCCGCTTTTTGCCGTACAATGGCTTTCGGCTGAATCTGAATGTCTTATACTTAATCTCAGCACCTACTTCGAGCTTTTTCCAAGTATCATAGTTATAATTAACGAGCTGATTCTTTCCTTTATCGTCTTTGATCTTAGCTGAGTAAGTTTCATGCCTATCACCTAGCTTCTGATCATTATATTTAGGATTAGCAACATAAGCAGGTAAATCTGTATCATGCCAATACGGTTGCTGATCAATACCGGCTGTACAAAGAGTGCTTGTTTCTTTCCAACGTCCTATATCGTAGTAGTATTTAGTTCTGTAAACAGGCTCTTGCCGATAGACTGGTTCTTTATAAGTTTCGGTCTTATAGACTGTCTTATATTTCGGTGTCTTGACAACCTTTGATTGTCCGTTCCCTAAATCCTTATATGTCGTTGTATATCCGTCAAGTTCCTTGTGTGCTACTCTCTTAGTCTTAGTTTCATAGTGATCAAGCACTTTGTCATAATGATGGATTTCAGACTTTTTATTTGTAACATGTGCTCCATTAGGTACAGACCAACCGCTCTCTTGGCATTCCGTGAACGTTTCTACATCGATAATACGTTCCCATTCAAAGCCAGTAATCGTAACTGTTCTTGTGATAGGTATGAAAAGCCAGACTAAACAGACGATGATACTAAGTATGATACTTTTATGTATTACAGATCCGGCATGCTGTTTAAAACTATTGAACTTGCTTGATTCTGACTTTGGTTCTGTACTTTGTTGTACAGTTTCGGAACGAATATTCGGTGTCGGATTATTATTGTTAAAATCGTTACCGAAATAGTCAGCTTTTGATTCCGATCTCGGAGCTCCACAGCCCTGACAAGTCAAATCTGTGTAATAGTTCTGGTAACCGCAGTAATCACATGTCCAGTTCGGATCATCGGATTCTAATTCTTCAGAAACAATATCAGCTTCAATGCCGTTGTCGTCAGTATAGGTAGCTGGTATTCGAGTGCTTGAGTTACCGATTATAATTTTATTCTGATTACGTGCGACAATTACTTCCGGGTTGTCAGGCATTAAGTAATGCACATCATTCGGAATAGGACGTCCGCAGCACGGACATGTTCTAGTATCACCCCGGATTATATTTCCACAGGCATCACAGTGCCAGTAAGACCAGACATTCATGCGTTAGTTTCCTCATTATCCTCCGGATCATCCCACACAGCGGAAGAAATTTTTCTCAATAACTTCTGTGCTTCGGTCATGAAATCCGGATCATAATTCATGTTATGTGTTGCAACATACATTGAATCTTCCAATGCTTTATACAGCACATAGCACTCATGGCATGATACTCTTAATTTAGTTAATCTATTATCCATAATCTTCCCTCACTCAGACATAGTTACACGTTCCGAACTCAGCTCCCATTGTTCTGGTATGCAGACTAAAGCACATTCTTTGCCGGCATCGTAGCCGAATGGACACTCACTGCAATTATGTTTCGTACAATAGTCGTGAACCACACGCACAGCATTTTTAAAATGTTCAAGCTCTGCTCCTTGCTCTTTATCAAGGTGATGCCTAAAACCGTGTATCACACAATCTACAGTTTTTCTGTCCGGGTCATTACAGTAGCAGGACAGTCCGTCAGGTGACGGAGTACCATAGTAGCAAGTGCTACAAGTTTTGATTTCACTCACCCTGCAATCACCTCAATCCGGATCCGCTTTTACCGGCAGTTCATCAACATCAATGTCATAATGATCTCTCATATAGTTGATAATATCTACTCCATAGAATGACTTACCCATAATTCCTGGTATATTGAGTAGTGCGTCAATATCAACTACCAGTTTGTCAAGTTGTTCCTGATTGAAGCTGTCTTTTTCTCGTGTAGCTAAGACGTACAGCACAGCTGCTATGCCCTGCTTACAGCCGTCTACAAGAAATTCAGCTTCGACTTCTTGCTTGATTGCTTCGTATTGAGCGGTTGTTATGCGAATTTTTGGTTTGTATCGTTCTTTGTTTGCTTTCATAGTGTGTACCCCTGTAAAATAAGAAAATCGATATGTTATCGTATCTATATTATAACATATCGATTCTGAAAATTCGAAGATAATTAATTATTTATTCTATATCTTGTGATTCTTTCAGTTCATCTATTTCATACTTGTTCAGGAACCGCATCGGAGGATTATTAAAAGAGGAAATTACTAAACCGTATCGTTTAGCTAAAGCATATAATTCAGTAGTAAAATCTGTATAATCGACATTACGCTGAACAATTCCCTCAAAGGTGACCTCGATTTTCATTCTCGTCACTGACAGCCCATGCAGCTTGTCAAACACCGCAAGTCGTATACGGTTATCGAACATACCTGCAAGTTTTATGCATTCTTTATCTTCTGTCGGTGAGTAACAAGGATTTACGGTGTTCCGGTACTTATACAAGTAATACAGAAACATCCTAACACCGACACGCTGTAATACAGTTTCAAGCTTTTGCATCTTGTCATCCGGAAGCAGTTCGATCAGCTCATCATATAATTTATGTACATTATTCTCGTAGAATGTCTTCAGTACTCCGAATTGTACGTCTCCGACAGACATGTCATCTAAGATTTCATACAACATGTTTTTAACATCATCTATTACATTCATTACCGCACTACTCCATTCTCATAATCTCTGACTTCACACAAATCACGGATTTTCTTGTACTCTTCTGATGCTGTATCCAATGTTCCTACTTGCTCACACTCAGCCTTATAACTTAAAACAATACAATGTTTACTATCTAAGCAATAAGTATTAATACGACATTTGTAAGCTAAATGCTTATATGAAGCGCATTCCTCGTTCACTTTAACATATTTATACCCTCTATTAGCAGCCGGTAAAGTAAATATAGCACCTACGGGTAGATCTAAGAATCTCATAAAATTAATCCACCGTTCCGTTTTTCATCTCAGCGCCGCAACCGAGACATTTATTGAACATGTATCTGCTTTCATATTTACATTTGCTGCAACAGAACCCGTCTGTAAACGGTATCCACGCACCCTTGCATGCTTCACTGTGCTGCTTGTCATATTCAGCTATTGCTTCCTTTAGCCGTGTCCGATCTAATGAGAAGGATGTTGATTCACCGTTAACCCTTGTAACAACCGCATCACGACTCTGCATGTATGTAATTTTAAGTTGTTCATCCTCGTAGTTTTTAATCGACAGAGGACGTGCGTTCCACTTATTAACTAATAAGTCCACAACAAACTGTAATTCACCAACACTTAGCTCTTTTGCAAGAGATTCTGACATAGCTACACCGCAGTTTGTACAACGCACAATCACATTAAATGCATGTTCATTAGCTGAAACTTTACATTCTGCTTTTGAATCACAGAACGGACAGTTTTTCAATTCTGTATTCATCAACAACACCTCCCTTTAGTCAGCATCAGTCATATCAATATGAATACCACAAACCTGACTGAGATAACTATCCACTAAATCAAAAAACGTTTTCTCGTCAATCTCAGTAAGCTTACCGGTCTCACCACTGTATTCATAGTAACAACCAATTCGTGAGACGCTAAACGTGCGTGCTGTAAAAGGCTTTAACTCCGATTTATCGTCAAGATAAGCTTCATGAAACTGTATGCTGACCTCTATTGGAGAACGTGTAAATCCGATGTGCTGATAACCAGCACGTTCAGCTGCTTTTGCGAGAATGTTTGTTGCCTGCTTGAGTGTATACATATCCATTACCTCCGTGACTAAGAATGTATTGTTTTTACATTTCTTTGATCTGATTATACAACTCAGAAGCTCTCTTGCTGACAGCGTTGTATAACTTGTCAATGATTTCCTGAATTTCAGCATCTTCTAAGCAGTTCGTTAAAATATCTTTAGTATTCACGCTGACCGTCTGCTGTTCTTCGTCCGGGATGTATTCACCGGAAACTGTAATTGTCATGTCATAAGTAGACATGTCGTTGATGATTCGCATGAAGTGACTCATGTTGTCATATTTAGTTGTTAATTTAGCGATTTCGTGAGCTTTGTTCATATCCATAGTAACTACCTCCGATTTTAGAATTGATTGTTGTTTTCTTTACTGTAACTATATTATAACATATAAATTCTGAAAATTCGAAGATAATTAAGAGAGAATCCTGTCATCAGACAATGATCTGTAATTTCTAATATTCACACATCCATATCCAACAAATTCATGAACATGTTTTGAAATACCACACTCTTTGCGTGGTTTAATGAGATATACTTCTACAATCTGCTCTGTGTCTCCGATCATATCTGATAGATTAGTCCACAGTTTGCATTCCCATTTCGGCATCAGTTTGCCGTAGTATGTCATTAACCAAAGCTCACGATCGTTGACTTGAATTTTCGGATATTTGGACATTACATATCACTCTTTTCAGCTGTCTTTACTTCATAGTTCTTACAGTTTTTCTTTAACTCAAATGGTCCATCGTCACGTTTAAGAGAATGACGGTGTCTATTATGCGTCCTGTCAGGTTCTTCTTTACGGTAATTGCACTTTTGAAACACACCGATTTCCGTATCACGAGCTTCATAATACATACAAGTTAAGCACTTATAGAGTTTACACATTTCCCGATACTCAGCCTGACACTCATCTTCAAACGTGCGTTCGATCATGTTTAGAGTCCATTCCGGTAATTTAAGCCATCTCCAAACAGGAAGTCCGGCATAAATATCCTGAGTGAACCGCTCGTAAACATCTTCTTTAGTTGAGCACTCGAAGTATTCCGCAGAACATCTGAACGAATTAAGATAATCGGCTATCTTATCGTAGTCAATTTCGTATTGACCACCGATCTCAGTATCTGCAAAGATCTGAAGAATCTCAATAATTGCAGCACAAACCATTAGCTGTTTAGAGTTCATATTTTAATCATCCTCAACAAATTGAAGCTCGGACTGTATGTCATCAAGCAGACAGTATCCGTCACAGTCTGCTTCGTCGTAAAAAGTGGTTATAGTAAGTGCGTCCGAATAAGTGCTTTCACGGACATTTTTAAGATATTCAGCTGTAGCTTTAAGAAGTGCGATCATACGTTCAGTATTCATAAGTTAATTCTCCAATTTTGAATTGATAACCGTTCTTGTTAATGTTGGTATTGGTTCACTGCCGTGCTTTCGGATGACAGCATTGAACGCCGCATTCATTGGATCACATTCACATTCGTCAAAGTAATCTCTCAAAATATCTTCTGAACTTAATCCTATTAGTTTAGATAGATCATTTGCCATTGCGTTCGTAATAGTTGATAACATGCTTATAAGATCATTTGCAACAGCCGGTGATGTTGCAAACGCTGGTCCATCGGCCTTCGTCACGATGTGACCGTTAGGTGTTGGTGTTACTGACATAGTAAGCCTCCTATAGGAATTAATTATTTTATTGACAGTACCATGATTCTTCCCTCTCACTGTTTACGTATGTGACTGTTAGGTGTGTTTTTTAATTTTTTTAATCAACTGTGTGGCGAATATAATACTGGTGCCACTAAGCGACAGACATACCAGAATTATACCCACATATAGTCCTATGGAGTTCCAGTCTGATAAGTTCAATTTTACTATATTAAATAAAACACCGATTGATACAAGTAAATAAACACCAGATACAAGAGCACAGCATATAAATATTATCAACGATATTAATGCAGGTACTATATGATATTTAACTTTCAGCACATACCATCTACAAACAAGTGCGATAATCAACATAATTACTCCTCCTATATACTAAGTTACTTGATACGTAATGTCTTTTTTACCCGTGCTTCTATCTCGTCTTTTGACATGTAAGGATATTTTTCTTGTAACTCATCACAAAGTTTTTCAAAAACACTCTTCTGCTTTGGCTTTTCAGTTGTTGATGGAGCAGTGATCCAGCCCACAAAGACAATAATAATACAAATACCTACTAATTTCCATATAGCGATTAATTCTATCATATACTCACCCCCAAAAACGATTAAATTGTGATTATCATATTCAGGATGTAACTTACTTATTCATATGTGCTCCACAGTGTTCACAGGAACTCGGTAATTCCGGATCGCACATATCGTCAAGCATGATTTCATGCTGACAGCAAGAACATCTATAGTATTTGTTGTAATCAGAATCTCGACCCCATGAAATCCAGCGATATCGTGTATTAGGTGCTGGAGTTACCTCTTGTTCTTTTGTATCAGCGGCTACCTTGTTCAAGTAAGCATGAGAGTCACTTGTCGGTTCGCTGAATAGCTTAGCTTGTTCTTCTGAAACATCCCATAATTCAGGACGTGCAGCTGAAAGTGGACATTCAGTGATTAGATTATCGTTCTCACGATTTCTAAAACAGCAGTCCTGACAGCCGTTTCTGTGTAGATGCTGTATTTTACAGTGTGCTTTCAGCTTTAATGCGGCATATAGAATGTCTGCTTCGTAATTATAATCTGAATTACTCATAAGTTAGTTCCTTTCTAAATCAGCATTCATAGTACACACAGCCAACATGTCCATCTGGTTCGTCCGGTGCTTCTCGATCATAGATACGGAAATCATGTGGTTCAAACTCTGCGTAATCTCTACGTATCTTATTGATATAAGTTTTCATCGTTTTTAGTGAACTACCGCAGTAGCAACTTCCACCGATATGATGTTCATCGTAAGCACCGATCAGATGATTATACCAGCCACCGATTCCCGGACTTAATTCCGGATAAGCTACATCGAATTCCAGAAAAAATCGTTTCATGTTCAACATCTCCGATCGTATCAATACTCATAATCACGTTCCCAGCCTTTCGGATCAATCAGTTCCTGTCCGAAAAGATTGTACCAACGTCCACATTCCGGACATTCACATGCTCCCATGTACTGATTTTCAAGTGTTACGTTAGAACCGCAATGACACTTTGCAACAGTCGGTACAGTGAATTCACGTCTGTAGATTTTGAACGCATTATAAATAGCGAACAGCTCCGGATGTGCTAAGCTGTTCTGATAGTTCTTTTCAGCAGCATCAGTAGCGAACGGTAAAAGATTGCCGTTCTCGTCGCAAGGAAATGAACATCCGTTGCCGTCTTTATCTGTAAATTCGATGCGATAGTCTACGATTTCTTCTGTATGTCTTGGCTTAATGATTTCGATCATTGTACTTACCTCCGGATTTAGATTGTACGTTGTTTTCTTACTGTAGTTATATTATAACATAATAATTCTGAAAATTCGAAGATAATTTCGAGTATGCTTTTTAGTCCTCTGTATATATGATAAGTGTACCGATTGATTCTTCACATTCTTCAAAGACGGTATCGTCCGACTTTGTAAATCGATGAATACCGCATTTACGTTTATCACAGAAATAATGTTTGTACTGTGTAATGTAAGCTTCACGGTATTCACATACACTCTGATCAAAGTTCGGGTGATACTGATAATCACATCTGAACGTACCTATAAGAGCAAAATTAGTCATCTTATCATCTGACCAATCAAGGGTCTTAGTAGACCCACCTGTCATCGGAATTAATACATCCATGGCATGTCGTCATTCAAAGTGTCGCTCAGAATAACTGTGTCTGTAGCAGAGCACGTTCTCTTGCTTACGTTGTTCTATGTTGTTAGTTGCAGTATTATAAAATTCATAAGTTACAGTCATATGTCAATCCTCTCAGTCTGTTGGTTCGTCGTATTCATCTGTACCAAAAACTACACCGTCATAGTCTGCGTCTGTAGCTTTGTGTGATTCTACGTAGATTGTTGCTAACGTATCAGCTAACTCCTGAATGATTGTTTCCGGGTCTCTGCTTGTAATATGCAGATCTAAGTCAATTCGGCTGAAGCGTTCATTTAGCTTGTTCACGTCAGCTACTGAGATTTTATTCCAACACGATTTCTTATCAATAAGTTCTATGTGCTTTTCCTGTAAATTTACAAGTCGCTGAACGAGCTCCTGAACAAGATATTTCTCATTGTTCTTGACGAGACTAACATCAAGACCGGCTGTGAACAGCTTTTTCTCTAATTGTTCGAGTTCTGCACTTGTTAGATGTCCGTCAGCATCATCCTGATCTGTACTGCTGCTTGTGATGGCTTTATGTAGCATGTCGTACAATGCTTCTAATCGCTTATAATTACGTCGTTCCTCAGCAAGCACGTATTTCAGTGCAGTGTTTTCATTTTTTAGTTTTTCTATTGTTGATAATGGTTTATTCATGTTAAGCTCCTTTACTTATAGAAAAACAGCCGTAAGCTGTGCATGCAAATGGCTGTTTTTCCTTGGGTGATAAAGAAATGTATCTAAATGTTAGTAAATATCTTAAAGTTTAATGATGAAGTGATCGTGAAACATTGCTACATCTGCTTTCTCCAATTGACTTTTGATTCTGTCATATGTGAATGCATAAGTATTGCTCGATTTAACATAGTAAATTACAGTGTCCAAACAAGTAGCCTTGATGCATTTAGACAAGTCGGTACGTTCGAAGACGATGTAACGCACTTCTGCTTTCGGTAACTGTAATTCCTCTGCTGCGTTATCTGAGTTGTGATTGAGTAGCTTATTCAAATTCTCATTCTGGACAGTCAAGTGCTGAACTTTCTTTGTTAGTTCTAAATTAGCATCGGTGAGTTCTTTCACCTTTACCTGTAGGTCGTCTTTATTATCCTGTTCACCCCATAATTTACATTCAGCCAATTCCTTTATACGTTTATATTGATTCCTGTCTAATGTAACAGCATCAAGTGCTGTTCTTGTTTCTGAAAGTTCATCACGTAAATCATCAATGACTGTCTGTGGGTTGACATTCGTTTGAGAAATAAACTCCGTTGTATTACAGCGATTATTTAGCTGTTCATCTATATATTGCTGTAATTCCTTTTTAAGATCCGTTCGCGGTGTCGGAAATGTCACGGTTTGCTGAGTTTCTGATGTATTCTTATGCTCGTTAACGAGCGGTTCTTTCTTGTCGGATTTGATAGTTGAATATGTTACAATCAGTGGTTTATGTGCATGTTTTCTCTTCATTTCTTAATATTCCTTTCTATTTAATCAGTGTCCGGTACAAAACCATGACATTGTGTCCAGTCTTTACAGTCTTTGTGTAGACATTCTTTGTTTTCGTTGTATCCAGGTTCATTGTGCTGTAAACAGACATTAGTGCTGAGATCGAAGTTCTCACAGCTTTTACATTCATGTGTTTCGATAGCGGATACGGATTTCGCACGACTTAGTCCGATACTCACTAAAGTATCGATTTCCTTATAAGCGGACTTGACTTCACAATCCCAGTATGAGTCCGTTTCTTGTACTACTTTAGCTATCTTATCGAAAAACAGTGCTTTAATTTCTATATCACGCATTGCTCTGTCCTCTGTTCATTTCAGCAACCTGAATAAGTCTGATCGAAGTTGCTATATTCGCAAGTGGTGTTTCTAAATGTACAACCTTGTTGTTTCTGTCAATCATTTCAGTCTTGCCGTCAGCATCCATTCTGACAGTAATGATGTGATCTAAGTTGATTAAGATGTCGTTGCCGTTTGAATCCTCGGCTGTTATATAATTAAGCATTATTCTTATTCTCACTTTCTAAAGGTGTTGAGTATGAAACATCAACAACAAACTCATACCATTTGTATCGGAAGCTTTGTTGCTTATTAAAATTCTCAGTGAACGTTTCTGAGATATTAGCTCTTGTCGGAGCATTTTTCAATTCTGGGTGCATACGTGAGAATATTAACATCCAGTTATGTACCTTGCTGATTATAGCAGCACGACCTTTACCGGAATCTATAAACACGGAATCCTTGTAATCATTGTAATGAACAGTCCATGTACCAAAAATAGTATCAGTGCTGAATGTTTCCATGTGTGCGACAGGTTCAGGTTGCTCTGTCGGTGTTTCTACAACTTCTGTAGTTTCAACCGAATCCGGTTTGTTTTGCTGTTTGTCAAGCAGTTCTACAAGTCTCATTCTGTCTGCAAGTCTATGCCAGTATGTAGTGTTAGCTGATATAATCAAATAAGCCGATTCATTAAAACCGCTCTGTTTAACAGCACGTACAACAGCTGGATGTGTCCAATACTCTCCGAGTGTGTTTTTCGGAAAGTTTCTTGCTTTAGCTTCTTTGTAAAGACGATCAGCTAAATCATTGATATACTCGTCGATTTTAGGATTGATCTCCTGTTCAGCTTGTTCTTGCTTAGCTGTGTCCCAATTTTCTACAACAGCAGTATCTTGCATGCTATCTTGCATGTTATCTTGCATGTCGGCTTTAACCGTAGTTACAGACAGTGTCTCAGTCCCAGTCGGATCTGTTCTTATAACTGTAGCCTCTGGAACTGCGACAGTAGCTGTTAATACAGGCTCGTTCACGAGCGGTTCAACAGTAGCCAATACTTCCGTATCTACACTATCTAAAATGTATTCTGTTATTCCTGGACGTGTATACCGACGGGTTCCGTCATTTCGCAGGATCCAACTTCCAAATGTCCATGTGTCATACGCATTACGTGAAAGATGTATTGTACTATCAGTTGCATATACATGTTCGATATCGTGTTTACGAAATAATGCATCAAGTTCGTTTAAAAACTCTGTGTATTGTTTTTGTTGTTCTAAATAGTCTTGTGACATTTCCTATACTTCCTTACTATTTTAGCATATATTTAGAATAATTAATATAGTGTTCAACTCTGCGTTTATTATCGTCCAAAGCTATCATTAGTTCAGCTTCAAGTACATCTGCTTCACGTTCAGCTAAATAATCAGACACAGCTGTTAGATATCCTAAAGCTTGTCCGTGAAACCGGGCATTGTCGGCTATTAATTCTGTATTGTCCACTCTGTTATCGATATCTTCTTTAACAACCGTAGACCAGATTCTCAGCTTGCGTCTAAAGATGTCGACAATGCGTGTTCTGTTGATATGCCTAAGCACGTAATCAGTCATTACACATCACCTGTCGGAGTTGAACTTAGATAGCTTCTTGTTGACGCTGTTCTTAATTTGCTGTAATTCGGATCGTCTTGCTTTATATTCAGCTGCGTTAGCTTTGATGATTTTGCAATACTTGATGATCTGAAAAATGCACCAGCCGAGAAACATTAGCAACAGGATACATAGAAAAATCTGAACACCGTAATCTACGATGTCATAAGGATTGAACTTAGTTGTTTCTACTACCATAATTATCACCTCAGTTATGTGTAAAGCCGTTCTGTTCAGCACGTTTAAGCAGCATTTCATGACGTGCATGCTGATAATTCTTGCTGTCCTCTAACCAAATCTCTGTGATATCTTGTATAATTTTCACGTTAGTGATGAGCGGTTCATTATCACATCCGACACCGACTTGCTTACCTGTTACTAAATATACATTCCTCTTATTGTATTCTAAAAGATCCCACAAAGTGTGTGCAATGCCTTCTGCATACGGATACGGCATTACTAAATGCGGTAAGTCGTTTATAAGAACACAGTTGTACACAGAAACACCCACTTCATAACCGCAGTCGTAACTACGGTACTGAATGAATGACTTTTCATTTTCCGGAATCTCACCGAATCGGATGAATAACGGACAGTTCTTGTCGATTATCGGCAACTCTAATTCAAAATCGAAATTCATAGTAGGTACTCCTTGAAAAAAAAACTATATTTATATTATAATATATAAATTCTGAAAATTCGAAGATAATTAAAACTTTTTCTGAATGAACAAGCTGACAGCCGACGTGAAACGTCAATCGTCAGCCTGCTCACATCTCATATCAGTCGCATTGTTTCACGTTCAGTTTCTATCTTGAACTCGACCTCCGACACAGCTTCGGCAATGTCAGGGACGACACAGAACAGTTCGTTATTATAAAAGACAGTATACTGATCTACAGCACCGTGTCTGCCAGTTCTTGTAATCATGTAGCCTTCGCAGCCGTACATTTCGTTGAATGTTCTCATTTGCATTTTAATCACCCCTTTCACAGATTGTAACATAAAAATTGAACTGTAACTTATTTTATGTTACAAATCAAAATTTATGTTACAATCCTTTGTAAACAACGTAATTACGTTAGTTCGATACCCGTCTGCATAAGAGCGTATGTGAGCCATTCTTTTAGTTCCAAGAGCGGTACGTCATCCTCGATAGCATCAGTTATCGCTACCATGCATTCACGTAAATAATGATCCGTATAACAAGTCTGATCGTACGGCAAAAGATTTGTTGCAGATGTACAGGTAT
>Ga0326511_10002770_pt1 | contig 14150 bp, 9 predicted proteins | sample 0_2496_0518_D_FD_203701 | JGI IMG/M metagenome (GOLD analysis project Ga0326511, IMG submission 203701) | Bovine rumen microbial communities from UC Davis, California, United States - 0_2496_0518 | ecosystem: Host-associated > Mammals > Digestive system > Stomach > Rumen | place: USA: California... | reverse complement strand
CTATCTTCTGTTGCATATTGTATATCGCATAAATATTCCTCGTATAGGTCTCTGTAAAACATAACGTCCTGAGCAAATTTGTTCATGGCTGTTATAGGAATATTAACGACAAATGATTCTTTGCGGGCAGATTTTGCGGTAGTTTTATAAATAAAACACTTTTGCCTGTAAAAATCAAATTCATACAGCCAACATACTGTACTTGATTTTGTATAACCAAAGTAGTGTACTCTGTATGAAAAATTATAAAGAAACCTCATGGTTTTACGGTCATATACCCACTTTTTGCTTTCCTTTGACTTGCGGATATGACTAGCGCTCCAGCCAATTTTCCGGTCTCTGCGTTTATAAAGTGTGTTGCGATTTAATGTTAGAAATGGTATCTGGCTTACGCCCAAATCTGTAACCAGCAGGAACAGGAACAAAATATTATGTTTATTTGCGTAACGGATAGCTGTCATTTTTCCTTTCACCTGAATCCAATACCTGGCTTTTCCACTCTATAGTTCTGTACGCTTTCAACGGCCAGGTCATCCGCCTCCAAAGTGATCAGGTCTTTGCGGTGCAGTGGACGGGAAGGAGTGCCTGTTTCTGCATTCATTCGTATAAGCCGGGCAGATTGTTTCATAATAGTTTGTTCCAGCAGGTTGCGGGCAAAGCGGCCGTTGCCGAATTCCGTATGCTTGACGGCTTCCGAAAACAGGTTCCTTGCTTTTTCCAGAAAACCGGAACTGCAGGTGTAGCCCTGTTCTTTCAGCATCAGCGTAAAGATTTCCGTCATTTCATCTGCGTTATAATCCGGGAAATGCAAATGAAAGGCAATGCGGCTGCGCAGGCCTTCGTTGGCTTTCAGGAAGTCTTCCATGGGTTCCGGGTAACCGGCAAAGATTACAATTACGTCATCCCGGTGGTTTTCCATTTCCTGCACAATGGTGTTGATGGCTTCCGGCCCGAAATGGTCGTCGCTGTTCAAAGCATAGGCTTCGTCAATGAACAGCACGCCGCCCCGGGCTTTCCTGAATTTATCTTTCACGATTTTGGCAGTCCAGCCCACGTATTGTCCGACAAGGTCGCTGCGACCGCATTCCACGAATTCCCCTGTCTGCAGCAAATCGCGTTCTTTCATAATGCCTGCCAAAAGACGGGCGCAGGTTGTTTTCGCGCTTCCCGGATTGCCGGTGAACAGCATGTGCAGGCTTTTGCTGTCGCATTTCAGCCCGGCATCCAGCCGCAGTTTGCGGATACGGAAGTCCGACAGGATTCTGTCAATCACATGCTTGATATCGGTTAGTCCCACCATGCTTTGCAATTTTGCGTAGCTGTCGGTTTTGCTTTTTGGCTTATTGCTCTGTTCGCAGCAGCCCCGGTACGCGGTATAGACGTTCTCCTGCAACGCGCGGCTGTACCAGAAGTTGAAATCAGTCTGCACATCTTCGGCGGTGTAGCTTTCCTGTGGCGTAAGGAGGGATTGCCAGTCAGCCGGGATAAATTTTTTGATGTTGCATTCTTCTAATAGATAGTTAAGATAGTTCAGCGCGCTGGCATGGTCGCCCACCTGTTCCGTAAACCTGAGCATCGGCAGATTTGCATCTGTTGCTTCAAGAGCTTTGTGAAACATATCCTGCTGCGGCGATTCCAATAGCACAAACTGCGTGCTTCTCTGATACTTTTCCATAAGTCGGAATAATTTTTCGGCGCTTTCTCTGTCCAGGTCGCTGGCTTTCGCAGAGCCGTTTAACGGTCGTATTTGATTTTTCAAGGCTTCTTCCTTGTCTGTGAGGTCGAACACGATCATCGTACCCTGAGACAATTCGCAGAGTTTATCCAGTCGTTTCCAGACGCTTCTTTCATCCGTTTCCATCAAGAGAAGTGAAATATAGGTAATGCGCTGCCCCAGTAACCGGTTGTTATTATATAACGCCTGGAACAGCAGCCGGATCAGTTCTTTGCCTGCTTTGCCGTTACTGAAGCAGAAATCGTAGTGGACAGGAATTCCATAATACTGTTTCGGGTTTTTGACAGAAAAAATGCGATCAATTTCTTCACAGAACAGCGGATCCGGGAAATATTTTTTGGAAAGCTGCCGGATTTTTCTACAACTGTATCTGCCGACTTCCGGTATCGTATCCCTGAAATTGCTGTCCGGAAGAAACGTGGCGTGGTATCCGGTGAAAGATTCTTTGATAAAATCTTCTATAGGTTCGGAAATACAACTCATGAAGCTGTTGTAGTCCGCATGGTGGAGTAACCCGACCACGTCCTGCATCGTGACTTCCTGTAATTGTATGTCCGCTTCTTCTGCAGGCTTCAGCAATGTCTTCTGTACAACAGCCAGAAGACTCGGGACTTCTTCTTTTGCCTTTACGGAAAACACGACTGTAAAGCCGCAAGAGTCTTCGTCACGTTCAGCGACAAAACAAAATGTTGTCCAGGCAGCCGTTGCTTTACGCAGCCTTTCGTTATAGCTGCGCATATAACGGCGATCATTTCTGATCTGCAAAAAGGAATAGGTTTTCTGTTGACTTATGTCAGCAGCAGGGTTCCCGGAATCCCCATCTGTTTCGGGGCAGTAAAATGTAGCTTTGTAAAATAGCATGATCGTTCCTCCGTGTACAGTGTTGTTTTTTTTCTGCACACATTATAACAAAGGAGGCGGAACAGATTATCCGAAATTTTGGATGATTGGCCGTCTGTTTTGTGTTACAATAACAGTGAAATAAAACAAAGAAACAACTAACGACACGATTGCACGGGAGGAAAAATTAATGGAAATCATCATTCATCGTGGTACTCATCAGATCGGCGGCTGCGTTACGGAAATCAAAACAGAAGAAACGCGTATTATTATCGACATGGGCACGCCGCTGCCCGGCAGCAAAACAGAAAATGAATGTGATGCAGCAGAAGAAAACATAATTGCGATTCCCGGTGTTACGGTTCCGGCTGATTCGCGCAGTGACAGCGTGAAACCTTGTGACAGGGTATTCGTTACCCATTACCACGGGGATCATATTGGCAATATTGACGCGCTGTTACCGGATGTTCCTTTATACATGGGACCGGCGACAAAAAAGATTTACGGGGTTTATTGCCGGCGGACCGGTCAGGCGGAGAAAGTGAACCGTCTGGAAACGGCGCGAACATACACGCCCGGCCAACCGTTACAAATTAAAAACATGACTGTTACGCCACTGCTGACTTCCCACAGCGCGCTGGACGCTTATATGCTTCTCATTGAGGCGGAAGGCAAAACCGTTTTGCATACGGGGGATTTTTCTCTTCACGGTTATGAAGGAAAGAAATGGCTCGATACAGTGAAACAATTCCTGGCAGAAAAGAAGATCGTTTCCATTGATTACCTGATTTGCGAGGGAACCATGCTGCCCGATCAGGTACGTACCAGCCCTGCGGAATTGGACGTTATCGGGCAGATTGACACGCTGATGAAAAAATATAAAAAAATATTTGTTCTTTGTTCCAGTACCCACATCGACCGCATTGCGGAGTTTTATCATCATCGTAACTACCGCAATCCGCTAGTGAGTGATTTGTACCAGAATATCATCCTGCAGTATGTAACGGAAACGTATGGAAAAACAGATAGCTTTTACCGTATTCCGTATGCGTATCCGTATTCCCAAAAGAATCAGAAGTTGCTGGATCTGATGGAAGAATACGGTTTTGTTGCCCTGATCCGGCCCAATTACTGGAGCAAGCGGATGCTGGAGCGCTATTACGACGAACAGGACAGCGCCATCGTCTATTCCATGTGGAGCGGGTACCTGAAAGAAGGGCCTGCGAAAAACGAATATCTCTGTGATTTCTTAAAGCCGTATAAGATTACGGCGTTTATCCATGCAGGCGGTCACGCCCTGCCGGAAGAAATCAGAGAGTTTGCGGATGCGGTCAACCCGGCGCACGTTATTCCTATTCACACGGAGCATCCGGTCGCCATGCGGGAACTGTTGCCGGAACGGGACATCGTGTTGCCGGAAGATAAAGAGATTTTGAAGTTGTAATGAAACAGGGAGCAAAAAATGGCAGAACAAAAAGAAAACAAAACTGCAAAGGTTTCAGGGAAAAAGAATATTGGCAACGATAAAAAGCGTCTGCTGACTGTTTTGGAAATCATGAAGCGGACGGATGATGAGCACCCGCTGACAAAGAATCAGATTTTGGATAAAGTGGCGGAGAAGGGCGTTGAGGTTAATAACCTGAAAACGATTGCGGCGGATCTGGCTGCCCTGAAAGAGCTCGGTTATGATATTGTGACCGATTATGTTGGCAATTACATGGCAGGCGGTCAGCTTTTTGAAAACTATGAATTGAAAATGTTAGCGGATCATATTGCCAATGCCCGCTATTTGACAACGCAACACAGCCAGGAACTGATCGACCGGATCAAAAAACTGGCCAGCGAGTCCGGCGAAGAGATGATTACAGCGACGACGCTGATGGATCCGAAGTTGAAAAGCAGAGACGGAAAGATGAAGTATAAGCTGGATATCCTGTTCCGCTGTATCCAGAAAATGAGAAAAGTGCAATTCTACTATAAAAGGCCGGGGGCCGGTCGCAGCGGGTTATATACGGTAAGCCCTTATGTGCTGTCATTATATGAAGATGATTATTATCTGACAGCGGCGTTTGACAGCGGAAAGAGTTACAGCGACAAGCCTTTCAATTTTAAAGTCAGCCGCATGGAAAAGGTGGAAGAAACGGAGGAACCGGCGCGTAAGATCGGAGAAATTAAGATACTGTCTGACGGACTCGGATTTGCGGATATCCAAAACTACCGCCGTGTAATGAAAAACATGTGGAGCGGCGCTAAAGGTCAGGACGTCATAGTAAAAGTACAGCCGTATCTGGCAGACAGCAAACTGGTTTTATCTGCGGACAGGGTACGGGAAGACGAAGAAGGTTTGTTAACCGTTTTCACGAAAGCCATTTTAAATACCGGCTTTTATCAGGCGCTGGCCCGTTACGGAGACGGGGTGGAAATTGTCAGGCCCGAAGAAGCGCGGAAAGGGTTTGTAGAATATTTGAAGAGAACTTTGGACATATATGAAAAGGAAAAATAGAATATAATCAAATTGAGTATTGTAAAAAATGATAAACCGGAGTTCGTTATGGATAAAGCAGGGTTGGGAATTCAGAAATATAGAATTAAGCAGAAAAATATGATAAAATTAAATTAAAAAGTTTGATTACGTTTTTTTGAAATCAAATGTGAGGTGATTAACATGGCAAAGTTTGACAAGAAGCAGTTTGACACACCGGAATTGCAAGAAGCTATGCAAGCATATTTGAAAGGCAATTATGAAACAGCGTATAATATGTTTTGTGAGCTTGCCGGAGAGAATAATGGCAGAGCCATGTATTTTTTAGGGAAGTTCTTTTATGGGATAGAAGGCGTTAATGTTGTAGAGCCTTCAGGCGAAATAAGCAGTGCGTGGTATAAACTTGGTGCCAGCAAAGGTGATGCTTTAGCAACGTTGGCAAGTATTGAAGGTTTTCTTAATATTGAACACTATGTTGAGTTGGGCGATGGTACAACGGACGGATTTAAGGATTCTTTAGAAGCAGTGGTGTCTATGGCTGCTGAAGGTGATGTTTTTGCGAAAATGGAATTGTATCATATATGTCGTGATTTCATGCGGAAGTATGTTGAAGAAAAAGAGGCTTTTAGCTGGTTGCGTGAAGCGGCGGAGTCAGGAAATCCAGACGCTATGTTTCAATTGGGAGAATGTTATGACCGCGGCTGGCCTGTAAAAAGTAACAATAAAAATGCTTTCCATGTTGAAAACGATTATGAGGAAGCCTGCAGGTGGTATCAGAAAGCAGCAGAATTAAATAACAGTAGTGCGATGTTGAATTTAGGTAAATTATATAGCGAAGGTCGTGGAGTACAACAGAATCATGGAGAAGCTTTTAAGTGGTACATGAAAGCTGCAGAATTGGGAGATCCCGAAGCAATGCTCAATTTGGGAATTGCCTATGAAGAGGGTCTTGGTGTTGAGAAGAATTATGGAAAGGCTTTTAGATGGTATCAGAAAGCCTATGAACCTGAATTTTGTAAGAGTGAAGCGGAGACCAGGATAGAAGAGCTGTTGAATAAATTCTGATTTGATTTTCCGAAAAGAAAACAATAGTAAATTATGTTAACCGGCGTCTGCCTGAACAGGCAGGCGTTGTTTTTTATGCGCAAAGTTTTTATACGCAATGGCAGACGCTGTTTTATGTGCAAAAAAATGTAAGATGCTTTCTGTAAAATATGATTGTAGAAAGAAAGTTACCCGTTGTAAAGTAATATGTCGGGTAATTGCTATGCACTGAGAGGAGGAATGAAGATGTCGTTTTACGGATGGGACAGCCCCGATATTGTGTATTTGTACAGTGCGTCCGGAAAAAAGTTGCAGAAGGTTTTCCGGGAAATGCAAGTGTGTGAGTTTGTATGGAAACATCCGGAGCTGGTGTTTGACACGGAAGATCCTGAGGCAAAAGCAAAAGTGGCAGCGGAAACCGGCGGCTTTGCATTTGAATTTGGCCCAGATGTACAGCCCCAGGACATCAGCGATGCCTACGAAGCGTTTATTGGCATGGGCAATAAACGGCAAATGTATCTGGACAGGCAACAAGAAAAAAAGAAGAAAGAAATTGCTGATTCGGAAAAAGGAACGGATGAATTGAAGGAAGACCCTTTCAGCAATTTTAGGGGATTGTCAGATAAAGATATTGAACGCATTAAAGCATATAAAGGTCCGGGTATTGACGAAATAATTGAGAGGATGGAAGAGGAATGATTTCCTTAGTCATAATTCTTGTAGTATAATATATTTTAAATAGAATGCAATATTTTTAATGGCGTGGTTACTTGGAATAATGTATTAACATCGTGATAGAAGCAGTATAATTAAGACAGTTATTTCTATGAATGAAATATTTTATTATGGGAAGGGTTTAATATGGATAATGTTGTTGAAAATTTAACGTTAGGCAGTACTACAATCGGTGACTTACTTCTAAAAAGTAAAATTACTAGGACAACGAATGGAAATTCTATTGAGCGCATTAATCTGACGATACCAATATATCAGCGGCCCTATAAATGGACAGCAAAAAATGTAAACCGTTTATTAGACGATATTGAGGATGCAATGCATGCTAGCAAAGAGGTTTATAGAGTTGGAACTTTGATTTTACATAAAAAAAACAACAATAATGTGAAAGGCGAAGAAGTCAAAAGTAATACCCCTGACAGCGGGGGTGATGATGATTATAACATTTATAACATTGTTGACGGGCAACAGCGTACGATCACTTTTGCTTTGCTGTTAAAATGGTTGGAAGAGTACTTGAATGAAGGTGTTAACGCATCGAGTCAAATAGCATTTCTTAATCAGAGACTGACTAATAATACATACAATCTTCAAAATATAGTAAATAACTATCGTGCAATAGAACGGCGTTTGCAAAACCACCAAAATAAAAAGGAACTTAATGATTTCTGTAAATATATTAAAGATAATTGTGAACTTATCGTTGTCATTACGGATGATTTATCGGAAGCATTCCAGTTTTTTGATTCTCAAAATGCACGTGGTAAGGCTCTTTATCCTCATGATTTGCTCAAAGCTTTTCATCTCAGGGAAATGTTAGATTGTGATGAGGCAGAGACAGTTCATACTGTTAAGATGTGGGAGGATTTAGATCAGAAGGTTCTTTCTGATTTGTTTAAAGAATACCTTTATCGTTTAAAAGAATGGATTAAAGGAAATAGACCCGACGAGTTGTCCGAAGGCAATATTGAAATTTTTAAGGGCATAACTTCAAAAGATACAAGACCCTATGCGCAATTTTTCAAAGGGGCATACTCGTATGCAGACAAACTGAACCATTCCCATGTGCCATTCGTGACTGGACAGCAAAAACTAAGGCCCTTTCAGCTTAATGTTCCAATAATTGCAGGAAAGCCGTTCTTCGAATTTGCGAAGTATTATTTTGACATTTTGGCTGATATCCGAAATAACAGCAAGTATGAAGGCTTTTTTATCAATGATAACGAAATTGTTAAAACCCTTGACTATGGGTTTAAGAATGGCATTGGTAATAGAATCACACGTTTGCTGTTTGATACAGCATTATTACTATACGTAGATAGATTTTGTCCTAGTATACCATCTAAATCAGACCTAGTATATCTCGATCAGTTCGTTGTGTACGCATTTGTGTGGGCATATTCAATGCGTGCGCAATATACAAACGTAGGTTGGTTAATTGCCAAAAATTATGTAGAAGCAAAAAAGGATGGTATCATAAACAGTTTTAACATTTATAAGGATATTTCTGATAGTGATTCGCCTGGGATATTACTTAGCAAGCTTGCAGAAAAGCTTAAACCGTTGCCCAAAGAAAAAATTGCTAATGAAAAAATACAAAAGAAGCTTTCAGAAAAGCTTAAACAGTTGTCCGAAGAAAATAAAGATGAGGACTTGGATGGTAAAGTTGAAATAGTTGATGAAAATGGAAATAAGCAGACAATTATCGAACACTATCTTTATTATTTTATTTACTATAAATTCCTATTTTAACTGGAGGAATAATTTATGGATAACAGAGAATCTCGCCTTGAAGAGATATCTATTGAAAAACTCTTTTTAATAGATAGTGAAGAGAATAGCGCCGGTAAAACAATAACATATGAAATACCTATCTATCAGAGAAACTATGCTTGGCAGGAACATGAGATTGATACATTGATTCAGGATGTTGCCGATGCATTTAAAAAGGAAAGTAAAAGTATTTATTATATTGGCACGTTAGTAACTTATAACAAAGGAGACGGCGTATTTGAAATTATAGATGGTCAGCAACGACTTACAACCATTCGTCTGATTTTGGCTGTACTTGAAGAAAAGATACATAACCGATTGTCGTATAGAGCGAGAAAAAAGTCAGATGATACGCTAAAGGTTTTAGATATTCCGGAAGATACTTGGAATAAAAAAAATAATGTTTCCAATATAGAGCTTAAAGAAAATGAAATAGATAAAGGTATAAAAAATGGATATGAGTATGTCCAAAAGGCGTACAAAAAACATGTATTAGATGATCCAGATATAAATAATGATGAGTTTAAAATATACTTTAAGAAAAATGTTCATATAATTCGCTATCAGGTTCCTAACGATGTTGATTTAAATCAGTATTTTGAAGTAATGAATTCCAGAGGCGAGCAATTGGAAAAACATGAAATTGTAAAAGCGCGCCTTATGGAAAAAATAAAAAACACTGAAAAAGAAGATGAAACTGAAAAAAAAGATGAAATCGATATTACGCAAATTATCTTTGGAATAATTTGGGAATGCTGTAGTGATATGGATGTTTATATCCAGCAAAATATGAACAACGAAATAGCTAAAGCTATTTTTGGAGAAAAATTAGACGAATTTAAACCTAAGAATTATGATCAACTTGAGAAGCTAATTCAAGAAAAGCTTGGAGATAGAAAATTAAACTATATTACCATTAATGACATTCTTAATTCAAATGATGTACAAAACACAAACAAAGAAAACAAAAACAGCAATAAAATTGAAAAAGATAAGAAGTTTCAAGAGATTATTGATTTCCCCAATTTTTTACTAATTGTATTGAAAATTACTAGAATGCAAAATAATGACTTTACCACAACCGAAGGGAATAAATCAAGTGAAATGGAGCAATTTGCTCTGGATGATAAGGAACTGTTAAATCTGTTCTATAATGCCAAAATGAAGACGGAACGCGTCCGTCAGTTTGCATACAATTTGTTAAAAGCAAAATTCTATCTGGATAACTACATTGTACATCATTCGCTCGAAGAGGATAGAGATAATAGAAACCCATGGAAATTGCAGACATGGATAATGGAAAATAAAAAAGCATATCCTAAAGATTTAGCTGATAAAGATGATTTGCAGGAAAGGCTTGTACATCTGTTATCCATGTTTGAAGTGTCCTTTACACCAAGACCGCGAAAAAACTATTTGTTCTACATTTTGTTATACTTGCTGGATAAAAGCAATGATACTGATAAAAAAGTTGATTTAGCAGAGTATGCAAGGTTTATTGAAAAACTTGCTGACAGGTATTTTTATTCCGTTTATTTGAATGGTAAAAATTTATATGATGCAAGTAACATACCGAAGCCGGGCAGCTTTGATTCTGCTATTCTTACGGAAAGTAAATTTAATGAAACAGATATAAGTCAAAAGGATATCAGTAACAATGACTTAGTTAGAGTTTTTGGTAACTGTGATGATCAAGCTCAATCTAAAGGTAATAGCATCCCATTGTTTGTTTTTAATTATTTGGATTACAAGATTTGGAAATTTTACAGTGAAAATGCCAAAGGTGAAGGATTAAAAAATGAAAGTCAGAAAAGAAAAGATTTCTTTAGTAAAATAGGGTGCGAGAGTTTTGACCTTAACGTATTTAAGAACTTCTATTTTTCCAGAACAAGGCGCAGTTTGGAACACTTTTACCCACAGGCAAATGCTAATGGAACGAACGGAAGATTAAATTCTTCTCAGATTAATTGCCTAGGTAATTATGCAATGATTGGCAGGGAGATGAACAGCAGTGGATCGAATCTTTGGCCTAAAGAAAAACTGAAGCGATATAAACCTGAAGGAAAAGCGATCCCTTTTAGCGTAGCTTCATTGAAATTTATAATTATGATGAAAATCTGTGAAAGTCATGACTGGAATCTTAAACAAATCAAAGAACACCAGGATAAAATGCTTGAATTGCTAGGCTTTAAATCAAAGCCACAGATTAATAAGTTTTTGCCAATGCCTTTACATGAACCTGAAAATCTGCCTGGTATAGTGTGAATAAATAGTTAAGACTTAGTCGTTCCGCAGATAAAGGAATAAATGTGTTGGTGCATAACGTCAATTATGCGATTGTTCTGTTTGTTATCAAGTTGTGAGAACAACAGGAGGCATAACCATGAGCCTTGGACTTAGCAAATCGAAATACTGTAAAGGGGTGCAGTGCCCGAAAATTCTCTGGATGGACAAATACAAACCGGAAGAGGCGGAGGACGTTCTTCCCGAAGCGATTCTGGCAACCGGCAATAAGGTCGGAGACGTGGCCAGAGGGTATTTCGGCCAATATGACCTTGTGGACTTCGATTATGACAAAAGCGTCATGACGGAAAAGACCAAACAATTTATGCAGACCGGTTCTGAGAATATCGCGGAAGCGGCGTTCCAGGTTGACGGCTTGTATTGCGCTGTGGATATCCTGCATAAGAATGGGAAAGGCTATGATATTGTTGAAGTAAAGAGTTCTACCGGCGTAACGGACATCTATATTGAGGATATGGCTTTCCAGTATTATGTGCTGAAACGGTGCGGGATCAATGTGAAGAGGGTGTTCCTGATGCACCTGAACAACAAATATGTAAGGCACGGGGAACTCGATTTAAAAGAACTGTTTACCCTGAAAGAATTCACGGAGGATGTGAAGAAAAAATACGATGAGGTCGAGTCCAATATCAAATCCATACGTGATTACGTGGATACAGAAAGCGAGCCGGAGCGTGATATCGACCTGTATTGCCATAATCCGTATGATTGCGCGTATTACGGATACTGCGCGAAGCACATTCCGGGGCAGTCTGTATTCAATGTGAACCGGCTGACTGCGGAGACGAAGTACAAATACTATCATCAGGGGATTATCACTTTTGAGGATATTGTCAAACAACAGCCGAAGTTAACTGACAGACAGTGGAAACAGGTGGAGGCTGCCTATTACGACAGACCGGACGAAGTGGATATTGATGCTATTAAAGCGTTTCTGGATACGCTGTCCTATCCGCTGTATCATCTTGATTTTGAAACCTTTAAGCAGGCCATACCGGAATACGACGGCATAAGTCCCTATTGCCAGATCCCGTTCCAATACTCCCTGCATATCGAGCAGGCGGACGGAACCCTGGAGCACAGGGAGTTTCTGGCGAAGGAAGGTACGGATCCGAGACGGGCAATCGCTGAGAGCCTGTGTAAAGATTTTCCGGCGGATGTATGCGTTCTTGCTTATAATATGTCGTTTGAACGGGGAGTTCTCCAAAGGCTGGCGGATTATTTTCCGGATTTGTCGGAACATCTGCTGGCGATACGGGAAAACATACGTGACCTGATGGTTCCGTTTCAGCAACAGCAATATTACAGCAAGGCGATGCAGGGGCGTTGGTCGATAAAATATGTGCTTCCGGCACTTTACCCCGGTGATCCCGAACTGGATTACCACGCTTTGGAAGGAGTGCACAATGGTAATGAGGCCATGGATACCTTTGCGGATCTGCCCAACCATACGCCGGAAGAAATTAAGGTCATGCGGAACAATCTGCTGAAATATTGTTGCCTTGATACGCTGGCGATGGTGAAAGTGTTGGAAAAACTCAGGGAAGCTGTTGCGGCGAAGCAGGGTTAAGAAATGCCCGGAGGATAAATTATGTACAAGGTGTATGGGACCAGCTCAAAGAAAATGCTGAATATGCTGATTCTGGAGCTGTTAACAGTGTATTCGGACGAGAAGCATAAATTAACGCAGCAGGACATCATCCGGCTTTTGCGAACGGAGTACGGCGTGGAAAACTGTGATAGGCGTTCGGTCAAGGCCAACGTATTGTCTCTTGTAGATATGGGGTATGAAATATCCATGGATGAAGGCCAGGGGTATTACCTGATGGAAAGGGATTTGGAAGACGAAGAACTGCGCTGGCTGATTGACGCGGTGCTCTTTTCCAAAGCAATAACAGCAAACCAGGCGCAGCGGCTGATAAAAAAACTGGAGCGTTTCGGGACGAAGTATTTTGAGCCAAAGGTGTCTCATGTGCGCACCACTCCGAATATTCCGCGCACAAAGAACGCCCACGTCATGATGAATGTCAGTGCAATCAATGACGCGATTGACATGAAAAAGAAAATTTCCTTCCGTTATAACAGCTATGGTACGGATTTTGAGTTGCACGACAAGGGCAGGGATTACAAGGCGAATCCGTATCAGATGATTGCGGCCAACGGGTATTATTATCTGCTTTCCAACCTGGATGTGTACGATAACATTGCCTATTTTCGCATTGACAAGATTTCCAATGTCAGAATCTTAGACGAAAAGATCAAGCCCATGGATCAGGTGAAAGGACTGGAGAACGGACTGGACTTGCCGAAGCATATAGCCGAGCATATTTATATGTTTACCGGGGCAAGCAAAACGGTGAAGCTGCGCTGCAGAAAAGAAGCTGCAGACGCAATTGCGGATTGGTTTGGCAGGGATGTAAGGGTTCTTGCGCAGGACAATGACGGTTTTACCGTGCAGCTGACCTGTAACCTGAACGCCATGTACTACTGGGCGCTGCAGTACGGGCATCTGGTAGAGGTGCTGGAGCCGGCCGAACTGCGCGCGGAAATCAAAGAAGCCGTTGAGGAAATGGCGAAGCGGTACGCTAAGGAGACGCTGATTAAATGAGTTTGTACGATGTCCGAGGGCTTTTTGCGACTGACAAGGAAATGGCCCGAAGGCGCAGCCGTAGCTGCGTTGAGGGACATTGACGCAGTCAGTCACAAAAAGCACTGGTCAGCGTGCAGACGAATTAATCAGTGTTTCCCTAAATAACTGCAACAGAATAAACAGGTTGCGCAAATAAATACGTAAATAAAACAGATAAATATTGTTTCCACTGAACCCTGAAACGGGTTCTTTTTTTCTGTTTAAAAGGCGTACTGCCGCGACAGCCCTACGCCAGAAGCCTTTCTTCGGATGTACATTTTTTTGTCATGCTGGTCTGTTATGATGTAGTTAGAAAGGAAATTGAAATGCAATAACCAAAATTAAGAAAGGGGTCATAGCAGATGAACGTTGCATATGAATCAGGCATAACTGATTACCGAAACAAGGATGTTTTGCAGATCGGTTTTGCAAAATACAAAAAGATGGGCAGTCAGTTTGCTGAATTTGAAAAAGAGTTACAGAACGGATGGTTTCTTCTTCCTGTCGGCGATGAAACTAAAAAGGAAGAAGAAAATCTGGAAACGGCAAGATTGTTGAAAGAATTATTACTAACGCTACACGTTAAACATGTTACGCTTCTGGCTGCA
>Ga0326511_10002769_pt1 | contig 14152 bp, 9 predicted proteins | sample 0_2496_0518_D_FD_203701 | JGI IMG/M metagenome (GOLD analysis project Ga0326511, IMG submission 203701) | Bovine rumen microbial communities from UC Davis, California, United States - 0_2496_0518 | ecosystem: Host-associated > Mammals > Digestive system > Stomach > Rumen | place: USA: California... | reverse complement strand
CGTAGTTTCAACGCTTTCTCTGTCGAAAGCTTGGTAGCGGCAGTGTTATATGCACTATCTCTCATTAGCGCACCGTAAGAGGTCCCAAACGCCCCGCCCAGCAAAGCACCTAGAACAAAATTCCTAATGCGTTTTTTCCTGTTGCCGATCAATGCCGCCGCAAGCCCTAGTCCTCCCGCTCCAACTAGACCGCCGATAACAGGAGCGTGATCCCACCCAGATTTATTAGTAACAATGCCGTTGTCGCCAAATGACACCAGATCACTGCCGGCTTGTATGCCAGCTATTTTCTGAAAACCCTTTATATAGCTCTCCATGCTCATAGCAGATCTCCAACTACTGTTTGATGTCTATCGGATCGTTAGGACCTATTATACCAGACTTGTAGGCTTTTATCGCTTCCTCCTTGCTGGAAAACACCCTGACCGGCTTTTTAGTACGACCCCTGGTAAGGGCCCACAGTCCGGAAATCTGCTCCTTCTCAGGTTTATACCTTACGGACTTCATGTCGGTGAGGCTGAACAGGTTCTTGGACGGAAGCATCTTGTCCAGGGCCTGCCTTACCGCCTTCATGCTGGCGGGGACGTGTATGTTCACGGTATCCCCGTCATGGTCCATGTTGAACCCGCTGTCGATCAGCGGAGACACATGTATCGACCGCCCCTCCACGATGTGCGGCTTGAACGCCATTATGTTGAACTTGTGCCATGTGGGGGCGCGGTCCATGAGCACGGGGCGCTCCTCCATCACGTCCTCGAGGATATGCCTTGCCGTGGGGCTCTTTTCGTCTATCATGTTCCTGGACACGATTGGCGAATATCCCCTCTGCACGAGCTTGCGCTCCACAAACGGCTTGTACATCGTCCAGGCCATCTCCTCGGGGAGCCCGATCTGGTCCATGTTCAGGTTCTTGTCCGGTATCGTGACCGACCTTCCCACAAGATCCTGCGTCTTGGAAAGTACCTTGTACTGGAACTGTCCGAGCTTCGGAATGGTGCCTATCACCTGCCTTATGGCGCCCTTGAGGTTCTTTGCCTGACCCTCCGCAGTCACCGGCTCTCCAAGTCCGTATGCAGCCTTTACCGCCCTGTATACGTCCATGCGCTCCTCGGCAAGCGCAGACGCGGGCAGCTCGGGCTTGAGGAGCTCGTAGGTGCTCTTGGTCTCGATCAGTTCCTTGTAAAGCTCGTTCATGTCCGGAACGAGCGCAACGTCGCCGGCCTTTGCAATAGGCCTGAACATAGGCGGAAGGACGGGCACCCTGGTTATCATCCAGTCCGACGGGTTCATGCCCATCTCACGCGCCGCCTTGAGGTACCCAAGCACCTTTACCGCGTTGTCGCGCTGCGATCCGCGGCGGTTCTTTATGTCTGCCCTGGCCCTCTCTATGGAATCGTCGATGTTTATCTTGGACAGGGCGTCCTTTATCGCCTCTCCTCCGGTCTTGCCGTTGAGCTCCTCCCTCCCCGACAGAATGGCCTCCATCTTCTTGGAAGTAAGTCCGAGCACCCTCCTGACCGGCTCCTCCATCATCGGATTTGGTACGGGTTCGGGGAGCATTATCATGCTCCACCTGTTTCCGCCCATGCCCCCGGTCTTGCTCAGGTCGAACATACCGCCCTGAACAGGCTGGAAGTCGGAGTCCACCATCTGCGAGTTCTCAAGTACTCTTCCTCCGGCAAGCGCATCGATGTCCTTGTCGGTCTGGGGCATGAGCGACGTGACGTCACCCTGCTCCACGACGTTCACTCCGCCGGCGCGAAGCGTATTAAGGAACTTGTTGTATATGAAGGGAACACCAGGCTCCTCGACGGGGAGGCCCAGCCTGAATTTACGCCAGTACTCGTCGTTCATCTGCCCGCGGATGGTTATGGCGTCCCTCATCACGTCGGTGGCGCCATGGGAAAGAAGGGCCATGTTGTCGAATCCAGATACGCGCTTGGCTCCGTCGTCTCCGCCCTTTGCAGGCTGCTCGTCCTGGGTATACGCACCTTCCACGCCTCTGGCGGAGAATTTCTTTTCAGCAAGGTGATGAAACGCCTTGGTATATACATACCCATCTCCAACCCCTCTTATGGTCTTGCCTGTCTGGGGGTCAAACACGTCTGCGGTCTCCTTTACCCCATTGTCCGCCATCTGCTTCTCCACCCATTTAGCCCACCCTTCAGGAGGAGGCAACTGAGGGATCCTGATCTGCTTCCCAGTCTTCTTGGCAACCTTTGCGAGATTCATTATCATTATCTGGCCAGGCGCCACTCGCGACAGGAATCCCATCGGATTCATAAGCATGTCATAGCGTTCGTTCGTAGACGCATCCCTGGGCATTTTATCGTCTTCTATGACGCCGCCAACGACTCCCTTCAGCCCAAATTCAGGGCTGAGCTTGTCTCCGACCTTTACCGGGGGCTCGCTCTTCACCAGGACCTTGGCTCCGTGAGGTCCCGAAACTACATCTGTAACAACTCCCGGCCAGTCATGCTCCCACTTCTGGGACTTGTCGGTAAGGGCATTGCGCAGAACGGACGACAGCTTGCCCAGCTGCGCATCCTCCGCGGACAGCATCTTTGGCCCGATCGCAAGGATCATGGGGTCGTCCCTGTGCAGCACGGTTCCGACCTTGACCACGCCATTGTCGTCTATAGTATTCGCCTGGTCCTTGTTGTACTGATTGGGAAACGCCGCAAGGTACTTGTTCTTGGCCACCTGCACGCCGTCCTTGGTATCCCTCTCGAAGTTGTACAGCCTTGACGTGGCCAGCTTCTTCGCGGCGCTCTCGGATATGACTATGGCGTCCTCAAACGAAGACACGCCCTTTGGAGCGGTCATGACGGCCACCTTGAGGTTGCGCCCCATGTTCAGGGCTCCGGTCTTGGCGTCCGTATAGTTGGAATGGGCCAGTATATCCCCCTCGTTTACAGTGTCGCCCTTCTTGACGTTGGAAAAGTACGTTATCGACGACATGCGGTTGAACGGTAGGTTCTTTACGAGATCCACCGTGTGCTTCTTCCCATCCTTGCCGGTGACTACTATTTCGTCGTCGGTAACCTTCGTAACCGTTCCGCTCATCGGCGTCGTAAGGCATCCCACTTTCCGTCCGTAGTATTCACTGTACGTGGTCTTGCCATCGTCCATGAGGCTGTCCACAAGAGGCACCTCGCCCTCCTTCTGGGGGAGATACTGCTCCCAGAATTTGGACATGTAGAATTGCCGGCCGGTCTGGACGCCGGTCGGCATCGGCGTCATGTTTATGCCGGCGGACACGGTATTTCCGAACCCGGGAACCATGAAGTCCACCTCGTCGCGCGGAACCTTGGTTGGGACACCCTTCCTCATCGCATACAGATAGGGAGACTTGGGGTCTTGTCCAGGGAACGCAACAGTATGGGACGCAGCGTCATCCAGCGCAACATACCTGGTCTTTCCGCTGTGAAGGTCGAGCATCTTGTTGTACAGGCGATGGTCGCTGCCCTTCATGGTTCCTAGCGCAGCGCGCACATCGATGCCTATTCCGAACGACTCAGGGCCGCTTATGAAGTCCACGTATCCGAGGTAGTCGCCCTGGACGTTCCTTGCCTCCGGAGTAACCAGGTCCGGGGAAGATATGCCGCCCTCGCCAAGCCTCGTAATCCTGGACTGCTGCACAAGGATGGACAGGGGGTTCGCCTCCTCTCCTGGCATCGCAAGCCCGGATCCGGACAGGAAGGTGTCCACATAGGGCCCGAGGGCATTCCTTGGTATCCTGGCCAGGCTTCCGTCCCTGCGGGCCTTGAACAGCAGAGTCTTGGCAAGCCTTCCCGCGTCCTTGTCGACGCGCTCGCGCATCATGTCCTCTATCCCGTAGTACCTGCTGAACCTCGGGTTGTCGCGGTCGTCCGGATCCTCCGCTCCGCGGTTAACGTTCAGGAGCTTCTGCGACGCCCTGAGAAGGACGTCCTTGGTGACTCCGGTCACATTGTTAAGCCCAAGCGTCCTCACCACCACGTCCGGATCGAGGCCCGACTCCTCCAGGGCCTTCTTTATGAACTCAACCTTCTCGCCCTGGGTCGCTCCTGGGCTTGCCGCCCTTCCGGCAAGCCTGTCATACACCTTCTCTATGGCGCGGGCATCGTACTTGCCCATGTTTATGGCCGTTATCTCTGCGCCCCACGCCTTCTTCATGTCGTCGTCCGTTACGCCTATGGCCTTTAGCACCGGATACAGAGGGACATGCCCCTGGCCTATGGACATATTCATCACGCCGGTGGACTTGTCCAGACCGATCCTGAACCCCTTTCCATTAGCCACATTGAACTGGGATTCAAGCTCGCCGTTCTGCTTGCGCCTTGTATACACTCCAGGGGACAGACGCGCCTGGGATATTACGGTGTATTCGTTTCCGTTGTTGATGATGGTGCCGCGGTCGGTGTAGTACGGAACGCGCATGATACCGTCCCTGCGCTCGTCCAGCACGTTTCCGGTGGCCTTGTCTATAAGGCGCCACGTTCCCGCTATGCTGCATCCCAGGCGGCGGTTGGACAGCAGGGCTTGCTTCTGCTGGGAAAGCGTATACGACTGCGGACCCTCATACTTCACGTCCGACAACTCAAGCCTATAGTTGTCGTCTTCTATCGGGAAGCGGTTCTTGACCGCCTCCAGCATGTTGTCCATGATTGCAGTGCGTGTAGCAGGCGCATCTGTGAACGAGCGCAGTTTTACGCCCGGCGGAACACCATCGTTGTCATTCGAGGCCTGAGCCTTCTTAAGGGCGCTGGCAATCTTTGACATATCTCTCCTGCTGTAATTGTTCTGAGCCACAGTGAGCAGGGCCTTTCTGTATGCCCGTATAATCTCATCCCTCTTTTCTCTAGATGCTTTCCAGCATTTAGGAAAGAATCGGGCACCCCTGTCAAAACCTTCATACTTCGTGTCTATATAGGGCATATTGTCTTGATATCCATTCAGAGGCCTTCTAATGTATTTATTCCATAGATCCTCGTCGGAGATTCCATTGACATAATTGAAATACTCTTCCGGCGTAGGCTTTCCACCTAGCTCCATCTGTATCCTGTATATATTCTCCGCATGAGTTGTTGGCCGCTCCACAATATTCTGTTTCTCATTGGCGAACGTAAATGGGTAAGCCTTGGCAAGAAGAGCGTCCTCATTTGGACTCATCCCCGGGGTGGCTTCATTATCCACAAGATGCTCCATCATTCTGGCGTGCTGTAATTCGTGGACGATATTATAGTTTATCCGGCCACTCCTCCTATAAGCAGGATTATAGAGATTTTTCTTTTTCAGAGTTATTGCCGCAGTACCATCTTTGAATGTGGTCCATTCACCACTTACTCTATCTTCAAGTGCGTCGGTGGCAATTATTGGATATTTACCCTTCCAAAAGTTAGGCTTGTAGTTAGTGTCGTTGTATACACTATCTGTCTTAGCCTGGCCGTTCAGCGACGAGCTCGGAACTTGCCCACCTCTCGCCTTTATTGCTGGAGCCAACGTATTGAAGAAATAACTAATTGTTCCATCATCTTGATCTTCCAGATCTAAAAAGTGCTCGTCATCGCCTATCCTGGTGTTCATTGGCCCTTGTATATCGTCTTTAGCCTGTGCAGCCTTGACCTTGATAGGATCAACAATGGGCGTGACCGACGCATAGTCGTGGAAGGGCTTGGTCTTGCGGGTGGAGGAGTCTATCCACTTCCGGAACTCCGCCTTTGACACTGGCGTGATCCATCCAAGTCCGCCCCAGCCCTTCTGGTAGCACGCCAGATACGTCTTCTTGGCGTCCTCCACGCTGTCGAACCCGTACATGACCTTGTGCTCGTCGAACTTCCCCGTCCTGGGGTCGATCTGGTCGATTACGAACACCGCCCCCTTCTCCGGATGGTCGGAGAGATATATGTCGACGGGATCACCGTCGACGCTCTCCGTTCCGCGGATGTCGCCGTAGTCGCAAGCGAGAGTGTTGCTCCATTTGGTTCCGTAGGGAGACACTCCAGACCTCACGGATCCCTTGGGGTTCTCTATGGATATGCGGAACCCGTCAAGGTATAGATGAACCTTCCTGTAGTTTCCTACGCGCTTCTGGCCCTCGGTAGGGTTTTCAGCCGCATCTGGAGCACCAGAAGAGATAGCCCGCTGCGCCGGCGAGCTGCCCTTCTTTGACATGAAGTCATCTATAATGTTCTTAAGTGTCATAACTATTGTGCGGAGGCTTTACCCTCATCTACCACTACGTTATTACCAGGTGTTTGGCTTACATTCTTTTCCTGCGCAGCCGCTTGCTGAGCAGCCGCTTGCTGCCTGGCCGCTTCATGTCTAGCCGCTACTATTCTCTCCTTCTCTCTCCGTTTTGCCCTATCAGTCATCGTATTAGGCGAAGCTAGAGGCGCCTGTACCGGCGCCTGTACCGTCGTCTGAACAGGAGGCGGCTGGATCTGAGACGTCTGAGCAGGAGGCGTCCATATCTTTCCGGCCAACTCCTTTGCCTTTCCAGAAAGGTTCCTGTTAAACATCCAATTCCCAAGTCCAGTAGCCCTGGCCAGCCATTGTATGATCTTAGAGAAGAAGTTGTCCCCAAATTTATCATTTATGGCGCTATTTATGTATTCATCCCTATTTTTTCTCCACTCTGGATTAAGCTGGAAATTTTTGGCGAGATAGTCATTAAAACCCTTTCCACCGACAAACTTCGAAAGATTCTCGCGAGAGAGCCCTCGGCTTTCAAGATAGTCAAAGGCCTTGTTCATCTTCTCCTGATGGGCAAGTCGCTGATCATTTGTGGAGAAATTCTCAGGCATGATCAGGCTCTTTATAAAATCCTGATTCTTATCCATGAACTCGTAAGTTGCGGCGGTAGGCTGCCCCTTGCCGTCAAAAGTACTGGCGAACACCCTCAGAGGCTCAGCCTCTTTCCATTCTTGATACTTGTTGTTGGCATTAGAAGCCACACTCGAGAACGACCGCCCCAAAAGATATCCCGGGGCATATCCTAATGGGTTAAGAAGCATAGCTGGGTTGAATTGCGCTTCCTTTACGTTATTGCGTTTGGCATCCAAGGCATCCATCATGGCCGATTTGACGAGTATCATGGCCATTACAGACTCAGGGGACATATTGATCTCTTCCCCGCTCGCGGTCTTGTACATTATGCTGATCTCAGGCGGTGCAGCCTCAGACGCAACTTTGGTGTTGTCTCCGTCCGCATCGTCAATCACATCATATAGGAAGGTCGGCTCGTCAGGCGTTCCTCCCGCCATCTCGCTGGACTTCTTCTTGCTTTCGTACCGCTTCTCCATTATCCTGTTGGATATCATCGCGGCAAACGCCATCGGTATGAACAGAGAAGCCCCAGCCAACCTCCAGCCCCAACCAGACAATCCGGGATTTTCATCTCCTGCAGTCTTGTCCATGTCCATAAGATGTCTAACATACTCTTGCTGAGCTTCAGCCAACTCTTCTTCAGCGACCTTACGGCGCCTTTCCGACACCTTGTCGGATATCTTTCCCGCGAGCCATGTTATACCAGCCGCAGATGCTACAGCGCTCATAGGCCACACAACTCCGTCCCTAAACCAGTCTGCCTTTTTTTCGGAACTGTCCTCCTTGTCCTTGCTGGTAAATCTACCAAGCTCATCGCGCGGCTGTTCGGTTGAATCGTCGTGGTCGGGCGTTGCTACTCCCTCTCCGGCCCTTGAGCGGCGCATATCAAGTTTTATGGCATCCGGATCTCCTGCAGACGAAGAAACGTCGACATCCTCCCCCTTGTCTTTAACCTCCACGGCCTGGGCGGCCTTGAAGTAGTCGAACCTGCGCCCACTTGAAGACAACACTTTCTTTTTAAGGGCGTCTATGTCCTCCTGGGTCATTTGTCCTATTGTAGACTGTTGCTCCTTGCTTGTGGCGACGCCGTGCTTGGCCTCATATTCCTTTCTAAACTCCTCAGGGGACATGAGCTTACCCATGAACATCGACTTGCTTATCGGGACTTTTATGACGCCCTTGTTCTCCTTTATGTCAAGGGCCTTATCCTTGGATTTCTGCGCCTTACTCGCGCCAAGAAGTGCCGACAGACCTGCCAGGGTCACCCCTCCTCCTACCACAGTCTTAAAAATCCTTTTGACATCATTGTCAGAAAGAACAATTTTGCCGTCGTTTTTTGCCTGCTTGACTATTGACATATCAACCCTCCTTGCCACTTACAGACGGATTTGCCCCGTCGAATTCAACATATTCAATGTATTTCATCCAGTAGGACGTTCCGTCTGGATGTTTCACTAGATCGCTATGGGAATCCACCACCACGCTCCCATTGGACATCATCGTAAGAAGGTTGGCCCATAGCTTCTCGTATTCTGCACGCTGCAATGCATCAGATAAATCGAATACCTCTACTTTAACCCTTTTTATGGACGCATTGCCATCCATGAATTTAGATATGGCGGACTTCCGCTGCCCCCCTGGCAACTCATCCGGGACGCCAGTGAACAGTCTGTTCACATCCTCCTTGCTTCCATACGGCTTGAGGTTTCCGCCGCCTGGATTAGCTATAGAAAATAGAGACGACATTGTTAAGCCCCTACTCTTTCATTTAGCGCATTGGAGATCTCATTGTATGCCGCCTCATACTCTTCTGGCGTCATTTTTTTCATGTTCTTGACGAGATTGTCTCTCTTCGACCTCACCTTCCCCATCCACTTCGCATCTTCCATCTCCCTGTTCTTGGCGTTGTACAGGGACAGCTTCTTGTTGATCTCCTCCTCTTTCTCAGAGGACTCGGCCGTCATGCGGTTCTTTGTGATGTTATATAGTATTCCGTTTGCAGTCCCGGAGGCAAGACCAAGGCCCCCAAGCCACAAGGCAAGCTCTATTGGCGTAGTGACAAGTTCCTTTGCGTCCGTTACGCCAAAAGCTTCCTTCTCTATGCCGCTGCTTAGACCGTCGGCCATTCCCGCGGTCATAACCAGCTTCAGCTCATCCTGTGTCAAGTAATCATTTACCATAGCTTACCTCCATTAAATCCACCAAGCCCCATCTGCACCCCAATGCCTGTGCCAACACCCCTCGCAAACGGATTGCTCGTAACCATTTTAGTAAGAAAATTACCAACTATACCCCCTCCTACAGCCCTAAGAGCGGTAGATGCCGGCGAAGACACCGATGCACCGGTGTCTATTATCCGACCAAAAGCATCCGTGCGCTGTCCCTGAGTGCCAACCCCAAATGTCTGCGCCTGTCCGAGCGCATTAAGTACGTCTGACACCGTGGGCTTGGGATTGGGGGGATCAAACGAGGACTGGAAAAGAGAGCCCCCGCCGGGGAACGCTATTTTCTCCAGCGCGGAAGCTTTTACGCTTGAAAGTATATTGGTGACTGGCATTGTATGAAAGTATTATCGTGAGAACACATACCATCATACAAAAAAGTGCCATTGCGGTCAATTGCGTACAGCCTTATCCCGTGCGCCACATCCCAGAGACACACCTTCCTGCCAAGGTTAAGTCGTGAATAGCGCAGCGACACCAGATAAGGTCAGGATACAATTACTTGATTTGCAATTCAATACCAGTCTGTGGAGCCATGTCATCAAACAGGCCATTCTTAACTTTTACAGCCTTTTTATATGCAGGAATAACAGGAATGGCAGCCAAGCCTAGCATCGCGAGCGGGGCTGTGTACGCCAATGTGTTTATTATTGCAGACTTTATCTTTTCAACCCTATTTTTCTTGGTCTTAAGAATGTAATCTTCGTGGTTATTATCACCATTAACACCGTCACGTGACATGGACTTCTTTTCCAGTCCTTTATTCATCTTATCATGCATTTTGCCTCCTGCAAATCCTCCACCTATGCCACCGACCGCAGCTCCTATTGCCGCACCTCCCAATGAATGGACAAGCAGGGTCTTTATCCACTTTTTTCTATTTTTCTTGTCTATCAATTTGATAAGCCCGGACGTGGTTCCGAGTAAAAGACCAATTGGCGCTCCTGTAGCCATTCCGGCCATGACAATTTGTTTAATAAAGTCTCTCCTGGTTATATTTTTGTATATATCATATTTACCGAGTTTTTTTCCTAATTTATCTTTTATGTCTTGGATTTTTATCTCGGTGCGTATTTTCTGATTGTCGGGATCACTGCTTGTGTGTCCTAACGCCAGAAGGTTATGACGCATCCCTTGATAAGTTGACTCCGGCTTAAATTTTTTATCATCGCTACCAAAAATAGCGTCCTTGTAATCTTTCTCATTATAAGTCCCAGTAGGTACGCCATACTCATCAAGAAATTGACCGTCAGGGTAACGCGTTACTTGCTTTTTTCGAGTATTGAAGTCATATATGTCTTTTATTACACCATCTCTTACTGTCGCCTGGCCTATTGTTGTACCTACCGACCTCAATGGCGACAGATATTCACCAATCGTAGCCTTCTCATCGCCATACGTCACGTTTCTATTAAGATCAGAATACGAGTCCGCTGTTATGTGACTAGGCTTACCTTTTACCATTGCAAGCCTGTACAACGCGTCAAGCTCTGCATTAGAAAAATTGTCCACCGTGAGTGGCCTCGGTGTGAAATTTCCGTCTGATAATTGCTTAGAGCTCAAATCTCTAATCAGAGTGGACAGATTCGCAGGCAGCAACCTCCACTTATTGAGATTGTTAACATGCCAGTCAATTATGTTTGCTAGTGTATTTGCCATATCTTATATCAAGCCCTGCGGGCCGCCTCCGATTTGTTGTTGTTATTAGCTATGGACATAAGCGCCCTCCTATAAGCCTCGGCATCTAGTGCTTTGGCCCTGAAAATAGATTTATCAGCCTCTTCCTGGTATCCGTTGACTATGTTCCGGCGTCGCTCTTTCAGCTGGGAATCGTCATAATTCCCAATCTCGTCGAAATACTCCTTAGCGGTTGGAGCCCTTCCAAGTCTCCGGGCCATATTATTGAAAATACTGAATTGGTGCTGCGTGTTGGTAGTTCCAAGTTCCAGTGACTTATTATACAACAGATCCCCACTGTACATCCTAGGTAAATGATATACACTATCAAGATCTTTAGATGCGCTTGGTATACCGTTAAATTGGAGATAGTGTCGCAGCTCATGCGCCAACGCGAGTTGTTGATCGTAATTACTTATATTCTTATTAACATCCACACTATTCCCGTAGAATGGAATATACCATGGAATGTACCTTCCGTCTCTAACATCGCTCTCCAAGTTGCCAACCTCTATATTCATCATGTTTTTGAGCGCCTCGAGCTCTTTCTGCGGCAACCTCTTGACTCCCAGTTGTCTCCTCCTTATTTCAGGGAATATATTGTTGTAGAATTCATATACTCGCGGATACCTGCTAGGCCACCCGCTAGGATATTTATGCAGTCCGCCATTTTCCATCGTTCTCTCAGTCTCTTCCGCAAGACGCTTAAGCATGTTGTCGCCCTCTAATTTCATACCTCCGGGGTTAGGCGCCACGCTGTTGCCTTTGACATTATCTGTATCGCCATTCATATCCACACCTCTCATTCACGCTACCTCTTGGCGTAGGATTGCCTTCTGTTTCCAGACATATCATACTTATATGCCTCAGACATGTAAGGCCTGAACTGATCACTGTTGCTTACGTACCTGATGCCAGGAAGGGCCTTTACACCTTCCTGAACACGCCTGGCAGCTGCGTCGTAATTCCTGGTCAACCACACCCTTCTAAGAAAATTACGCTCACTGGGAGACAGGCCTTCCAGTTTTTTGCTCATGTTCATAAGCATTGACCCCTCACCCTTTGTAAGCGGTCGCTCAGCGGTGATGTCTGACAGGGCCCTTACTTTGTCATGCATGCCAAGTATATATTTCCTCCTGTCGCTATTAAGCGGAATGTGGGTGGAATTTGCATTACCTTCTTTGGTCAAATCCCATGTCTTCATGCGTCTATCCATATTGTAGTCCTCCGCTTATCCTGGTATTTTCACATACAGCTTTAACAGTTCTCAATGCTTATCAGTCAACACCCTGCTTTACATATATATTGCAGATACAGGGCTCGCCGATCCCCTTGTTCTGGATGAAGTCCTTGCAGTGGCATATCGTGTCGTTAGAGGGAATCTGGCAGGGGCAGTGTCCGCCGGCGGCGTCTATGCCGTCAAGCACGGCGTTTATGGCCTCCACGGTAGTGTTGGGGTTGAAGCGGATCTTGTACGCAGACGCCCCCGGGACGTACGGCTTAAATACCTTCTTTACGTACGCCACGCAGTTCTTGGCCCCCTCGGCCTTGTCCTGCCGCTTGTCGAGCGTGTCGCCGATCACGGCCTTGTCTATTATGACCTTGTCCGCGTCCACCACTGTTCCGTCGGAGAGTACGGTTCCCTTCTTGGCCTTCCAGTAGAAACGCACAAACGGATACATGTTGAGGGACTGTTTCTTCCAGCACCAGTTGTAGCCCTTCCCGTTCGTCTTGTCGTCCACTGACTTGTCCTCATTGCAGGCGAAGTAGAACACCACGCCGCTGTCCTTCATCCAGTCCTTGAAAACGGGCTGCGAAATGCACCGCTCGAACTTGGTGCAGTGCGAGCACAGCTCTCCATTGGACCACACCGCCATAAGCGGAAGTCCGTTTGCGTCAGCGAACTTCTTGACCTCGGTGAAGCCGGCATGCCACTTCCCGAGGTTTATGGGTGTTCCGGCCTTGTCGCGTGCCGCGAGTACTGTGCTTGTAGCGCTCATTTTGATCTCCCTGTGGTTTATTTTACGTTTAACGAGAAGCCATTACCCATTTTACCATATTCTGTAGGTCTTGCATTGGCCACGTCCCATACCGGCCTTCCGGTTTTACGCGCAACCCTGTCGTACATATTCGTCAAGGCCGCGTATATGGTGTTCGCGCCGTTGGGCCAAGACTTCCTGGTCTCGACCATGACGTCTGCCGTCGAGCGGAGGTCGTGCGGCGTGGATTCGGAGAACATCGATACGCGCGGAAGGACGCGCCCCTTAGCCAAACCCCACAGCATTCGACCCATCTCTGGGTTGACGTTCTCCACGGAAGCCATGAAGTGCGGGACCGTGTCATGGCCCCGCACCTTGGCTGGATCGACCTTGAACGCCGCGCGGATGTCGTCGTCCGTGGGGTTAGACGCGGTCTGCGGCATGTTTGCAAGGTCCCTAAACACCGACAGGAAGTTCCTGTCAGCAGCCTTCTTCTCGGTGGGAAAAGGTATGTCCTCGTACTGCCTGAACCTTGCCATTCTGTAGGGAAGGGCCGCATCGAAGGATTCGCCGTTGTGCTCCTTCTCCCATAGCCTGCGCATCAGCGCCTGCTTGATCTTGGCCTTGCGGTCGTACTTCTCGCCGATCCTGGCTATTATGTACCTGTCGAGAAACTCCTTGTCCTCCTTGGTCTCGTCATATTCCCTGGAGTGCGCGTCATATTCCCTAACCACGTCTTTAGGACCCCATTTGCGCTTGGCCAGCCTTGCGGCCAGTATATCTAGCGAAGACTGTGGATGGCGGGCGTACTGGGCCTGTATCCTGCCCCTGGACATCTCCGCCTTCTTCTCCGCCCCCGACATGATGGCCGCCACGGACTCCGGCGTAAGGCCGTCGAACTTCGACATTATGTCCCGCAGCTCCTTGCCGTATGTCTTCAGGTATAGCTTAGGCGCATTGCCGTACGCGTACCCGCCGTGACCGTACTTCTCCTTGAGGTGGGATGCCACGTTCCTAGCCCGCAGGTCCTCCGGCTCTCCAAGTTCCTCGTGGTACTTCCAGCTCCTGGCGACCTGCTTGTCCAGGTCGGGGACCGGCCTGTCCGCAGCGGCAACGAGATCCTCGAGCTTCGAACTGCGCGCACCCTCGTACGAAGCCCTGTGGTGGGCTATGGCATTGACGATGTCGGACAGCTGCTCCTTTTTGAAGAGCCCGGCGAGCTCCTTCCTGGCTATCTCCGCGGAGTCCTCGGCGTGGGTGTCCCTACCGCCGGTCATCAGGGAGCTGTCGTGATACATGATGGCCGCGAGCTCCTTGCGCAGAAGCTCCCGCCTGCGCATGCGACGCGCATTGGCCAGGACATCCTGTATGTGGTTCCAGCCGTGCGATCCCTCCGACGGGTAGTGGGTTCGCGCCTTCGCCTCGATGTCTGCGTCCGCGGACTTCTTCTCCGACACCCTGTAC
>Ga0326511_10002768_pt1 | contig 14158 bp, 13 predicted proteins | sample 0_2496_0518_D_FD_203701 | JGI IMG/M metagenome (GOLD analysis project Ga0326511, IMG submission 203701) | Bovine rumen microbial communities from UC Davis, California, United States - 0_2496_0518 | ecosystem: Host-associated > Mammals > Digestive system > Stomach > Rumen | place: USA... | reverse complement strand
ATTCGGCCCTTCTTATATCGTTCCTATATACTTCTCATATACTTCTTATATCACCTATATAAGAAGTATATGAGAAGTATATGAGAACGATATGAAAACGATATAAGAACAATATAAGATATGCCGAATTATGTACCTCTTCGGTAGGTGTCGGGTAGGTGGGAGGTGGGAGGCAGGAGGGCGGAGGACGGGGGTGGGGGAGAATATTTTTTATATATGTGCACAATATTTTTCGCAGGCGTGCGTTACATTGGTATTATTGTTAAATTAATTAAAGATAATGATATGATTGCAAAAGAATTACTCAACCCCAAGAGCATCGTCATCTGCGGTGCCTCTTCCGATGTACATAAACCGGGCGGCAAAGCCCTGAAGAACCTGCTGGACAGCCCCTTCAAAGGGCAGATCTACGCTGTGAACCCCAAGGAGACCGAAGTGCAGGGCGTGAAGTGCTACGCCAAGGTGGACGACCTGCCGCAGGTGGACTGCGCCATCCTCTGCATCGCCGCCAAGTTCTGCGCCCAGACCGTCGACGTGCTGGCCAAGGAGAAGGGCACCAAGGGCTTCATCATCATCAGCGCCGGCTTCAGCGAGGAGAACGCCGAGGGCGCCGCCATCGAGAAGCACATCGTTGACACCATCAACAGTGTCGGCGGTTCGCTCATTGGCCCCAACTGCACCGGCTTCCTCAACACCAACTATGCCGGCTGCTTCGACGCCCCCATTCCCCATCTCGACCCCAAGGGTGTGGACTTCATCACCGGCAGCGGTGCCACGGCCGTGTTCATCAAGGAGTACGGCATGAGCAACGGCCTGAAGTTCAACAGCGTGTGGGCCGTGGGCAACAGCGCCCAGCTGGGCATCGAGGATGTGCTGGAGCATCTGGACAACACCTTCGATCCCGAGAAGTCGAGTCGCGTTATCATGCTCTACATGGAGAAGATCGGCGACCCGCAGCGTCTGCTCAAGCACAGCCGCAGCCTGATCAACAAGGGGTGCCACATTGCCGCCATCAAGAGCGGCGGCAGCGCCGCCGGCAGCCGTGCCGCCAGCAGCCACACCGGCGCCCTGGCCACCAACGACGCCGCCGTCGACGCCCTCTTCCGCAAGGCCGGCATCGTGCGCTGCCAGAACCGTCAGGAGCTGACCACCGTCTGCGCCGTCTTCATGCATCCCGAAATCAAGGGCAAACGCTGCGCCATCATCACCCACGCCGGCGGTCCCGCCGTGATGCTGACCGACGTGCTGAGCAACGGCGGCATGGAGGTTCCCTCGCTGAAGGAGCATCCCGCCAGCCCCGCCCTGCTGGAGAAGCTTTTCGCCGGCAGCTCGGTTGGAAACCCCATCGACTTCCTGGCCACCGGCACCGCCGAGCAGCTGGGCTACATCATTGACGCCGTGGAGAACGACTACGAGGACATCGACTTCTCCGTGGTCATCTTCGGCAGCCCCGGACTGTTCAGCAACAAGGAGGTCTACGACCTGCTCGACCAGAAGATGAAGACCTGCAAGAAACCTATCTTCCCCGTGTTGCCTTCGATTATCAATGTGAAGGAAGAAATCGAGGACTTCATTGCCAAGGGCCGCATCAACTTCCCCGAGGAGTGTGTGCTCGGCAACGCCATCTGCAAGGTCTACCACACCCCCAAGCCGCAGCCCGAGCACGTGGAGCTGCCCGCCATCGACGTGGCCCGCATCCGCAAGACTATCGACCGCTGCAAGGACGGATACATGGAGATCAGCGACTACAACGAGCTTCTCGACGCCGCCGGCATCAGCCGCAAGAAGAGCGTTGAGGTGAGCAAGAAGGAGGACGCCCTGGCCTTCGCCAAGGAGGTGGGCTGCTCGAAGGATGTGCCGCTGGTGATGAAGGTCGTCGGCCCACTGCACAAGAGCGACGTGGGCGGCGTGACCCTCGGAGTGAAAGACCTCGACACCGTGGCCAAGGAGTTCGACCGCCTCATCGTCATCCCCGAGACCTACGCTGTGGAGATGTACCCGATGCTGGACGGTATCGATGTCTATATCGGCGCCATTCGCGATGCGAAGTTCGGCCATCAGATCTTCTTCGGTCTGGGCGGTATCTTCATCGAGGTGCTGAAGGACGTGCAGAGCGCCCTGGCACCCATCACCGCCGCCGAGGCCAAGGAGATGCTCACCAAGCTGAAGGGCTACAAGATCCTGCAGGGTGTGCGTGGTCAGGAGGGTGTGAACCTCGACCTCTACGCCGATCAGGTGGCCCGCGTGAGTGCCCTGGTGCAGGCCGCTCCCGAGATTGCCGAGATGGACCTCAACCCGCTGCTGGGCAACCCGCGCTACGTCACCGCCGTCGACGCCCGCATCCGCCTCGAGAAGTAAAGAATCAGTTATAATAGAACGGACATGAAAAAGATAGTTTCCATACTAGGGATGGTGGTGCTGATGGCGGCGTGGGGCCGTGTCAGTGCCCAGTTCAGCATCAACGCTGCGTACATCAGCCAGGAGCACACCTTCGACTATCGCAATGGCATCCTCGACAGCCTGACCCAGGAGGGCCTGTGGCTGAACGGCGGCATGCTGGGTGTGTCGCTCAACGCGCCGCTGATAGGCAAAGTGGGCATTGCCCCCGGAGCCTACCTCAGCTACGCCCAGGCCAAGCAGCTTATCTCCGATACCACGGGTGCCAGCACGAATCCCCGTACCTCGACCATCACCCTCAAGGTGCCGTTCTATCTCAACTACAAGATTGCTGTCGGCCGGAATGCCGATGTGCTGATATTCGGCGGCCCGGTGGTCAACCTCGGCCTCTCCACGCTGTCCAACTACAGCAATGTCAGCACCCAGATGGACGCCCACTTCGACATGGGCGCGACCATCGGCGCCGGCATCCAGTTCTACCGTGTGCGCCTCTTTGTGGGCTACAACCTCGACCTGATTGACCGCGAGGACTTCACGCTGGCCGACAAACAGTCGGTGAAGAAGGCGTGGGAGGGCAGCACGCTCTTCGTGGGTCTCGGCGTCAGCCTCGGCAGCCGTGACGACTTGTAGTAGGAGGCATAAAACAAAAAAAGCGACTCTTTCCAGAGTCGCTTTTTTTTGTTTTATAAAGGTATTGCCTTAACTACTTGACTATTTCCCTGCTTAACTACTTTGCAGAGGCTATTTGCTGAACGCCAGCTGCTCGGCGCCGGCGCCGGAGTCGTTGCCGTTGACCCATACGTGCTCGATGCGGGAGTGGAAGGTCTGGCCCTCGAGGGGACTCCAGCCGCACTTGTATAATAATGATTCGCGCGTAACGGTCTCCTCCACGCCCGGACGCACCAGCACGAGGTCGGCCTTGTAGCCCTTGCGGATGAATCCGCGTCCCTCGATGCCGAAAAGCAGGGCGGGGTTGTGGCACATCTTTTGCACTGCCATCAGCAATAACTCGTTGTTGCTGATGGCGGGTTCCAGCATCATCTGCAGCGAGTGCTGGATGGAGGGTATGCCGGAGGGGGCGTCGAAGTAAGGCTTTTGCTTGGCCTCGAGGGGGTGTGGGGCATGGTCGGTGGCGATGGTGTCGATGAGGCCGTCCTCGAGGGCGAGCCACAGGGCCATGCGGTCGTCGTTGGTTTTGATGGCGGGGTTGCACTTGATGAGGTTGCCCAGCTCGGCGTAGTCGCGGTCGTCGAAGCAGAGGTGGTTGGGCGTCACCTCGGCGGTGATGTGCTTCTTGTCCAGGTCGAAGTTGGAGAGGAGCGAGAGCTCGGTGGCCGTGGAGATGTGCGCCACATGGAAGTGTGTGCCGTAGCGGCGTGCGCGCTCGATGGCGTGGTAGGTGGAGAGGAAGCATGCCTCGTTGTTGCGTATCTTGGGGTGCAGGGCGGCGGTCTCGCCGGGAGTGCCCTGGTATTCGCGCTTGGCGTTGGCCAGGTTGGCCTGCACCACGCGCTCCTCCTCGCAGTGGGCCACGATGAGTTTGCGGGCGTCGCGGAAGAGGTGGTCGAGCTGGTCGGGGTCGTTGACGAGCATGTTGCCCGTCGAGGAGCCGAGGAAGAGCTTGATGGCGGCGTAGCGTGTAGGCGGGATGGCCAGTAGGTCGTCGATGTTGTCGTTGGTGGCGCCGAGCATAAAGCCGTAGTTGACGGCGCTGTCGCGTGCCGCCAGGGCCTCCTTGGCCTCGAGAGCCTCGAGGGTGACGGTCTGCGGCTTGGTGTTGGGCATGTCGATGACGGAGGTGACGCCGCCGGCGCGGGCGGCGCGGCTCTCGCTGTAGAAGGTGCCGGCGGGGTTCTCGGAGTTGCCGCCGTCGCGGAAGTGCACGTGGGTGTCGATGACGCCGGGCATGAGGATGAGGCCTTCGGCCTCTACCAAGTGGAAAGTGGAAAGTGAAAAGTGGAAAGTCTCGCTTTCGACAACCTCCTCAATCATATTGTCATTGATGATTACCGACCCCTTGTAGATACATCCTTCGTTAACAATGGTGGCATTGTGAATCAGGGTCTTCATAGTTTGTTTTTTACAGTCTTTATGGACGATGTTAACATCGCAATAATTTCTTTTAACTCAGCGTTTGCCTGGTTGAAGTCCTCATCGGACATCATGCCGCAAGCATTGATTAGTTCAAGCCAGTATTGTGTTTCATCAGCTTCTTTCAGGGCTATAGATAGTTTGCTGATAAAGTCGGTTGGACTTTGGGCGTTGCGTGATTCTCGTATGTTTGCCCCAATACTTGTGCCGCTTTTTATTATTTGGCGACTGACATCATATTCGTTATATGTCTGTTTAATGTTTCTGGCTAGGTTTATTATGCGTGTGGCAAAAAGGAAACTTTTCGTCTGAAGAGGACTATCCATACTTCCCACTTTCCACTTTCCGTTTTCCACTTAAAACTTCTTGCCTTCGGCCCATCGGCGGCCGGCCATGGCGGCTTCGGCGGAGGTGTTGTACTGGTTTTTGACGACGAACTGTCCGGTGTGGTCCACGCAGCCCCATTTGCCGTCCATCTTGGCCGGTGCCACGCGGTCGTTCCATACGAAGGTGAAGAGTTTGGCGTCCTCGAGGGTGGGCGGGATGACCCACTCGCCGCGGTAGTCGACATAGCCCCAGGCCATGGTGCCGGGGTCCATGACGGGATAGAGCCAGTGGCCGAGCTCCTCGCCGCGGTCCCACTGGTCGCCGGCGAGCCAGGCTTCGGACGAGAGGTTGAAGACGTTGCGCGAGAGGTATTCGCCGGTGTCGCTGATGGCCATCCAGTAGCCGTCGAACTTGGCGGTGGCGAAGAGGCCGGTGTCGTTGGCGAAGTGCGAGACGTCCTCGAAGATGGGCTGTATGCGCCATTCGCCGCTCCAGTCGACCCATCCCCACTTGCCGTCCTTGGGGTTGGTCACCGGGAGGCGCCATCCCTCGAGGGTGCGGCCGTGCTCGTACTGGCGCAGGGCGTAGGCGGCGTCCTCCTTGGTGAAGAAAATCATGGTGGAGACGACCTCGCCGTTACGGTTGATGTTGCCCCAGCGGCCTTCCTGTTTCACCTGTGTGAACTCGTAGCAGTTGTCGTCGCCGAAGGGCACGCGGTCGGTGTACAGCGGCTGAACGGCCCAGCGTCCCAGGTAGTCCACGAAGCCCCAGAGGCCCGTGGTGGGATGCGTCACGGGGACGCGCCACTTGTAGTAGTTGCGGCCCACAGCCCATTGAGCGCCAGCCTCTTCGGCCTGCTCGGCGCTGAGGAAGATGTTGTTGATGACCAGTATGCCGCGGCCGTCGATGCAGCCCCAGCGGCCTTCCTTCTTCACGGTGGCATAGCTCTTGGGGTCCTTGCCCTGGTGGGGGTTGGCGGCCTCGTAAATGGGCTGGTATTTCCAGCGGCCGTAGTAGTCGACGAAGCCCCAGCGGCCGTCGGCCTGGTTGCGGGCGGGGTAGACCCACTTGCCGGGTTCGCTCATGATTTCCCACTCGTGGCCGGCCTCGCGGGCAATCTCCTTGTTGGCGAAGAGGTTGCGGCAGATCATGTTGCCGTCCACGTCGATGCATCCCCAACGGCCGTCGAGCTTCACGGGGGCCCATTTGCGGGCGCTGCCCTCGAACTCGCCAGCCCGCTGGTAGCGGGGAGCTATCTTCCAGGTGCCGTTGTCGTTCTTGTAGCCGTAGGCCTGCAGAGCACTTTCGTAGGCAAGCGTTTGGGCCTGGAGGAACCCTCCGGCCAGCAGTGCCAGGACGAGAGATAAAATGCCACGTTTCATATCTTTTTGTTGTTTTTTGCTTTAATATTATGGTATCAATTCAAAATGCAAAGATACGAAACTTTTTCCATCCGCAAGCAAAAAAATAAATATTTGCCTCGTGTTCGACAGGTGCAAACTCCCATTTAACCCCCTACCAACTCCCTACCAACTCCCTACCAACTCCCACCACGGTAGGATTTGGCAGGTTGTTGAAATGATGAGAATCGGATTTTTTAACGTTTGTTATGAAAGTTTGACCGTTGTCGACCGTGGTATGGTTGTCGGGCTGTGGATAAAAAAATTTTGCCGTTTCAACCAAAATTTGTATTTTTGCACTTTCAATAAAGAAAACTAACATATAATAAAAACGTAAATAACAATGAACAAATTCGATCCCGCAACCGCTATTCAGCGTATTGATGGCCGCGATGCCAACCGTGGTGTGAACCCCGCAATCTGCGACAGCGCCACCTTCACCTTCCCTGAGGCCCACCTCATGACCGAGACCTTCCACGGCGAAACCGAGGGCTACTTCCTCTACAGCCGCCACTGGAATCCCTCGAACCTCGCTCTCTGCCAGCGCCTTGCCGCCATGGAAGGCACCGAGGCCGCCTGGGTGACCGGTTCCGGTCTTGCCGCCATCACCTGCGCCCTGCTGCACGAGGTGAAAGCCGGCGACCACATCGTTGCCTCCATGACCACCTACGGTGGCACCTTCGCCTTCATGGCCAACTATATCAAGAAGTTCAATGTCAGCTGCACCTTTGTCAACATGCAGAACCTCGACGCCGTGAAGAAAGCCCTTGCCGAGCATCCCAACACCAAGGTTGTCTACACCGAGACCATGAACAACCCCCTGCTCCGCATCGCCAACGTGCCCGAGCTGAGCAAGATGGCCCATGCCGCCGGTGCCAAGCTCATCGTCGACAACACCTTCACCCCCATGATTTTCAGCCCCTGCCGTCTGGGTGCCGACGTCACCGTCTACTCGATGACCAAGTACATCAACGGTACGAACGACTGCGTGGCCGGTGCCATCTGCGGCAGCGCCGAGTATATCAACAGCCTGATTGATGTGAACAACGGTACCTGTATGCTCCTCGGCCCCGTGCTGGATCCCATGCGCAGCGCCTCCATCAACAAGAACCTCCACACCCTGCACATCCGCATGAAGAAGCACGGAGAGAACGCCATGTACCTGGCCAAGCGCTTCAAAGAGGTGGGATTCAAGTACAACTATCCCGGCCTGCCCGAGCATCCCGACTATCAGCTGTTCTGCAGCATGATGAACGAGGGCTACGGCTTCGGCGGCATGATTAGCATCGACATGGGCACTGCCGAGCGCGCCAGCAAGATTATGGAGCTCATGCAGCAGAAGGGTGTCGGCTACCTGGCCGTCAGCCTGGGCTACTTCAAGACCCTCTTCAGCAATAGCGGCAAGTCGACCTCCAGCGAGGTGCCCGAAGAAATCCAGAAGGAAATGGGTATGAGCGAAGGCCTTATCCGCTTCTCTATGGGCCTGGACAACGACATCGAGGCCACCTTCCAGCTCATCAAGGATAGCGTGGACGCCTTCAACAAATAAAATGTTTCACATAGTGCCTGTAGCAGCTATAGTTACTATAGTTTCTATAGGCACTATATTTATATCATTATGAAAAAGATAGCAGTTATTCTCAGCGGTTGCGGCAACCGCGACGGCAGCGAGCTGCAGGAGAGCCTCAGCCTTTTGCTGGCCATCGACCGCCGCGGATGGCAGTACCAATGCTTCGCCCCCGAGGGACTGTTCGAGGTGGTGCCCCACATCGACGTGCAGGACGAGGAGGAAGAGGGCACCGTGCTCGACATGGAGCAGCGCGACATCTTCGTGGAGAGCGCCCGCATCGCCCGCGGCAACCTGTTGCCGTTGGAGGAGTACCGCCCTGCCGACTACGACGCCCTGGCCCTGCCCGGCGGCATGGGTGCCGCGCGCAACCTGAGCACCTTCGCCTTCGACGGTCCCCGCATGGAGGTCATGGACAGTGTGCAGGACGCCATCCTCGAAACCTACCGCGCCCACAAGCCCGTGGTGGCTATGTGCATCGCCCCCATGGTGCTGGCCAAGGTGCTGGGCCGCTACGAGGTGGAACTCACCCTCGGCCCCGACGACAACCAGGCTTCGCAGGTGGCCAAAGGCTTCGGATGTCGTGTGCAGGCCTGCGGCCCCACCGACGTATGCGTCGATTCCGTGCACCGCGTCCTCTCAACCCCCGCCTATATGGCCGCCAGCCGCATAAGCGAAATCTTCGCCGGCGCCGAGAACATGGTCGCCGAGCTGGAGAAGGTGTTGGATAATGCCAATTCCTCAAGCTTATGAAGATCAACTCTTTGATACTTGCAGTCCTGTTGGCTACAGCGCCCGCGGCTGTGATGGCGCAGGCGCCTGCCGAAGTGCAGCAGTTGATTGATGTAATCAACCACGCCTATCTGCCCAGTGATGCCGGCAACGGCATGACGATGACCTCGTTGGGCTATGACCATTCCTCGCTGGTATTTACCTTGGAATTCGACGACGACTCCCAGGGACTCACCATCAGTATGATGGACCCGAAGGTGCTGAAGCAGTCGATGCTCAACAACCTAAAGGGAAATACCAATGAGGGTATTCTCGAATTGGCTGAAATAATGGAAGAAAATGATTTAGGCTTGACCTATGCCTTCCATGGTCGCCAGTCGAAGATGACTGTTCTGGTGAATTTGACTCTCGACGAGGTGCGCAACGCCCTCAACAGCGCTCCCTCGTCCACCCCGAAGAGCAATTTCCAGGAAACCATCGACATGATGAATACCATTTATCCAGCAAAGATTAACGAGTATATAACTCTTGCTCGCGTTGAAGTAGTGGCCGACACGGTGTTCTACGTCTACGAGATTGACGAGCAGTATTCCTCTGTCGATGTTATCGCCCTCAACGCCGAAGGCAATCGTAAGATTGCTAAAGAGCAGATTGCCAATCCCTCGGCTGCTGCCTTCGTGGCCATGTGCAAGCGGGAAGGCAAGGCCCTGGGCTTCTGCTATGTGGGCCAGCCCTCGGGCAAGAAATTCGACTTGGTCATTCCTGTCGACGAGTTGTAGCAGTCAGCCTGTTACACGAAAGAAGGCTTCCCGTTCGGGAAGCCTTCTTCTTTTTGTGTTAGCCGGTTGTTTATTTGGCTTCGGCCAGGCCGATGTATTTGTCCACTTCGGTGTATTCGGTGCTGGTGGGATACTGGGTCTTCACCTGCTTGAAGAGGTCGAGGGCTTTGGCGTTGTCGACACCGAGGTAGCAGAGACCGGCTTTGACGAGGGCGGAGGGGGAGGTGAGCTCGTTCTCGTTGGTCTGGGCGGCTTTGATGTAGAGCTTGGCGGCGCCGTCGAGGTCACCCTTCTCGGCCATGGCGTCGGCCTCGGTCATGAGGGCGATGGGTTCGGTGTAGAGGTCTTTGCCGGAGTAGGAGTTGAGCAGCTTGGCGGCCTCGTCGAATTTGCCCAGGCGGAGGCTGGAGATGCCGGCGTAGAGCTTGGCAAGCTTGCCGCTCTTGGTGGAGCCGTAGTTGTCGATGACAGCGAGGAAGCCGGGGTTCTGGCCGTCGCCTTCGAGGGCCTGCTGGTAGTCGCCGGCGTCGAAATAGTTCTCGGCATAGAAGATGGCGGCGGCAGCCTTGGCCTCGCGGGGCTGCTTGTAGAATTTGAAGTAGCAGAAGATAATCAGGGCCACGGCAATGATGGCGCAGATGATGATGATGATCTTCTTCTGGTTCTTCTGGATGAATTCCTCGGTGCGGGTAATGACATTACCCATCTCGGTGTTTTTTTCTTCTAATTGCTTTTCCATTATGTGTTACTTTTTTATGTTTCTTTTTCGTGAAATTCGGAATGCAAAAGTACAAATTTTTTATGAATTGAAGAAGGAAAGTTGAAAGTTGCGTTCCCAAATGCCTGTGGGTTTAAAAAAGATGTAAAAAATATGATTTGATATTCAGGTAGTTGTGTTTGTTTAGTTAAAAAAAGTGAAAAAAAATTTTTTTTGTAAATATATTTTACATATCTTTGCAAGTTGAAATTTGTGAGAGTGAATGGATAGAAATAAAGTATTTTTAATAGAAAATAAACAGAGTAATATAGTATGGACACTAGCACAAAATACCTCGGATTGGACCTTAAGAGCCCTATCATTGTCGGTAGTTGCGGACTGACCGCCGATGTCGACAAGATGGTTGAAATGGAGAAGGCCGGCGCCGGCGCCGTTGTTCTCAAATCGGTCTTTGAGGAACAGATTATATACGATATCAAGCGCAACACCCACGTTGTGGCTCCCACCGACAACTATGGCGACAGCTACGAGTATATCGCTGCCCATGTGGCCGACGACTCGCTGAGCAAACATTTCCAGATGATCCGCGACGCCAAGAAGCGACTCACCATCCCCGTCATCGGCAGCATCAACTGCTTCTCCTACGAGAACTGGCTCACCTATGCCATCAAGTTCCAGGAGGCCGGCTGCGATGCCCTGGAGCTCAACATGGCCATCCTGCCCTACGAGACCTCCCTCTCCGCCGACGATGTCGAGCGTACCTTCTCGCAGATTATCAATACCCTGCGCAAGTCCATCAGCATCCCCGTCAGCATCAAGGTGGGCACCTATTTCACCGACATGGCCAAGCAGATGCAGCAGCTCAGCTGGATGGGAATCCAGGGCGTGACGATGTTCAACAAAAGTGTCCAGGTGGACATCGATATTGAGAAAGAGACTCTCCAGAACGCCTCCTACCTCTCCAACCCCGAGGACCTCTACAACACCCTCCGTTGGGTGGCCATCCTGAGCAAGAAGATGCGTTGCGACATCTCCGCCTCGACGGGCGTCTACACCGCCGACGATGTGGTGAAGATGCTCCTCGCCGGCGCCACCACCGTCCAGGTGGTCAGCAGCCTCTACAAGAACGGCATCGGCACCATCGCCCAGCTCAACCAGGGCCTCAACGCCTGGATGGAAAAGAAGGGCTACAACAGCCTGAGCCAGTTCCGCGGCAAACTGGCTGTGCAGCCCAACGACAAAGCCTCCGTGGCCATGCGTACCCAGTTCATGAAATATTTTGCAGAAATAGTTTGAGTATAGATATTTAACATTTTTCATTAAACCTAAATTACAAGCATTATGGAGCAACAAGAAGAAAGAACCGTCAGCTTTTTCCGTTTCGAGGATTTGCGCGTCTACGCCAAGGCCACTGACTACGCCACATGGGTGTCCACCCAGGTGGGAGCTCCCCGTACCGAAAGCGAAAAGAACCTCACTGCCTCGTTCTGCCACTCCGCCTACGACATCGCCCTCAACATCGCCGAGGGTTCCAGCCGCAGCAAGAGCCAGTTCGACCACTACCTGAAGATCGCCAAGACCGCCATCCGCGAATGCGTTGTCTACACTGAGGTGGCACACAACTTGGGCCTCATGAACGACGAGCAGCACAACCAGTCGCGCGAGTATCTCATGGAGCTCACCCGCATGCTCGGTGCCCTCATCATCTCGCTTCAGCGTTCGTCCGAGCGTCGCCACGAGCAGTCCGACGACGAGTCGTCCGACCCCTACGCCAACGAAGAGATGTCTTATTAATACATATTTATGTATCCAGACTTACCATTATTAACCCATCAAGCGACCGGCAATTTCTTCCTAATTGCCGGTCCTTGTGTGATAGAGGACCACGAAAACCCCTTCCAGGTGTGCGAACGCCTCCTGGCCATCACCTCGCGCCTGCAGATTCCCTTCGCCTTCAAAGCCAGCTACCGCAAGGCCAACCGCTCCAGCGTCAGCTCCTTCACGGGCATCGGCGACCGCGAGGGCCTCGAAATCCTGCGCACCATCCGCGAGCGCTACAATGTCCCCGTGGTGACCGACATCCACAGCGAAGCCGAGGCCGCAATGGCTGCCGAGTATGTCGACGTGCTGCAGATTCCCGCTTTCCTCTGCCGCCAGACCGACCTCCTGCATGCCGCCGCCCGCACGGGCCGCTGCGTCAACGTCAAGAAGGGCCAGTTCCTCTCGCCCGAGGCCATGAAGCAGGTCTCCGACAAGATGCGTGCCTTCGGCTGCGAGAACTTCATGCTCACCGAGCGCGGCACCACCTTCGGCTACCAGGACCTGGTGGTCGACTTCCGCGGAGTGCCCACCATGCAGCAGAACCGTGTGCCCGTGGTGGTCGACATCACCCACTCGCTGCAGCAACCCAACCAGAGCGCCGGCGTCACCGGCGGACGCCCCGACATGATCGAAACCATGGGCCGCGCCGCCATCGCCGTGGGGGCCGACGGCATCTTCATGGAAACCCATCCCGACCCCAGCCGCGCCAAGAGCGACGGCGCCAACATGCTCCGCCTCGACCTCGCCGAGCCCCTGCTCGAGCACCTCGTTGCCATCAGAAAAACAATCATGAACCTATAATAATATAGTATCTATAGTATCTATAGTAACTATAATAATCTCTTAAAAAAGAAACCCCAAAACAACTATGGAACTCAACCTTACCAAACCCATCATCTTCTTCGACCTCGAAACCACCGGTGTGCAGGTAGGCTCCGACCACATTGTCGAAATCTGCCTCCACAAGGTGATGCCCGACAACAGCACCGACACCCGCGTGGAGCGCGTGCGCCCTGTCGATGCCAACGGCAACACCGTCCACATCCCCGAGCAGACCACCGCCGTCCACGGCATCACCGACGACGACGTCAAGGATAAACCCACCTTCAAGGAACTGGCCCCCAGTCTGATGGAGTACATCGGCGACGCCGACCTCGCGGGCTACAACAGCAACAAATTCGATGTCCCCCTGCTCGTCGAGGAGTTCCTCCGTGCGGGCTTCGACTTCGACCTCTCCTGCCGCCGCCTGGTCGATGTGCAGAACATTTTCCACCAAATGGAACAGCGCACCCTCATCGCTGCCTACAAGTTCTACTGCCAGAAGGACCTCGAGAACGCCCACTCCGCCGCCGCCGACACCATCGCCACCTACGAGGTGCTCAAAGCCCAGTTGGACCGCTACCAGGGTGTCGACTACAAGGACCGCTCCGGCCATGTCTCCCAGCCCGTTGTCAACGACATCGCCGCCCTCAGCCGCTTCACCGCCAACAGCCAGTGGGCCGACCTCGTGGGCCACATCGGCTACGACGCCCAGCACCGCGAGGTGTTCAACTTCGGCAAGCACAAGGGCAAAACGGTCGAGCAGATCTTCGAGCAGGAACCTTCCTACTACGACTGGATGATGAAGTCCGACTTCCCGCTCTCCACCAAAAAGCTCATCACCCAGATCTGGGACCGTCGCAAACAGAAAAAAATCGACGCCCTGAAATCCCATTTCGGCTCCAAATAACGCCTCCGGAACCCGGATTGGAAATCAACGCGTTACAAGCATAAAACGGCACTTAACCCATTGGTTGAGTGCCGTTTCTGTGTTTGGTGAATATTTTCGGTGTCTGTAACAGGCACATAATCAGTATTATCTCCCTACCAACTCCCACCCAACTCCTACCCAACTCCTACCCATGTCCTACCATGGTGGGAGATGGTAGGGTGTTGGCAGGTGGATGGTGGGGTCAGAAGTGGAGGGCGAAGCCTATCTGGTGCAGCCCTTTTGCGCCGGCGGAGGGACGGTAGGTGGGCAGGAGGTCGACGAAGACCTCCCATGTGATGCCGCCGGAGACGACGTCGCCCCTAACGGAGGCCAGACAGGTGTTGCTCAATCCCAGGCGCAGTTGGAAACGGCTGTGGAGGTTGGCCTTTTTAGAATAATTTGTGCCGCTGCTGAATCTATCTATTTGATCGGCGAAGCTGAGCATTGGTGTGAGGTGAAGGTCGAGGTGGTTGGAGAATACTCGGACCTTTCTGTTCTTTGGACGGTACTGCAGTTTGAGAGGCAGGGCGAGATATGTTTGACCGATGAAGGTTATCGGGTGGTCGACGGTGTTGT
>Ga0326511_10002767_pt1 | contig 14160 bp, 18 predicted proteins | sample 0_2496_0518_D_FD_203701 | JGI IMG/M metagenome (GOLD analysis project Ga0326511, IMG submission 203701) | Bovine rumen microbial communities from UC Davis, California, United States - 0_2496_0518 | ecosystem: Host-associated > Mammals > Digestive system > Stomach > Rumen | place: USA... | reverse complement strand
GGTACAAAAAAATAGAGTAAGTGAGAGAAAAGAAAGCAGGTTTTCTTGTCCGAGCGTGAGATTTTTATCAAATAAGTTGAGCGTTTAGCGTTTAGTGTTGAGAGTTTTTTCACTTTTCTGCCTTTCACTTACAGCCTTCCTCTCCCTCAGAACGCACTCTCCATGTGGAAATATATGCTTTCCGTTCCTGCCGCCTCGTCCGTCTGGCTGGCATAGATGTTGAAGTCGATGCGAATGCGCTCTCTGTCAGGAAAAGGCACCGAGATGACTGCTTCTGCCTGCTCCTTTCCGCCACACAGCGGTTCAATTCTCATTAACGCATACTTCTCTGCTGCCCAGTCGATAAATTTGCTCAGCAGTTCTGAGGCATCCTCACTGCCCAGTTTCCGCACCGCTCTGATGCGCAGAGGAAAATGTCCCTTTGGATAATCTTTTTGTCCTGACTTGTCCATAAATAAATGTGTTTTACCCAAAAACCACGTCTTTTTTACTAAATAAGGTTAAAAAACTACCGAAACGTAGAGTCACAACGTTTTTAAGCCTTATCTTTGCAATCAATATTGCGCAATCGACCATGCTCCACAAGGCATCTGCAAGTGGCTCAGCCTTTGCCAGCAGGCGATTTTCGTGTTGCAAAATTACAAAAAAATGTTGAAAGTATTTCTTTTTTGTGTCATAATTATTGGGGTAGCAGTTCTTTTGCTTGCTGTCCGCATCCTCGTCAAGAAGAATGGACAGTTCGTCAAGACACATGTTAGCCAATCCAAAGCCATGCGTCAGCGAGGCATCACCTGCGTGCAGAGTCAGGATTTTGCCATGCGTCACCGTTCCCCCCATGCAGTGAAAGAATTGGAAAAGTGAAGGATAAAAAAGATAAAGATTAAAATCATTTATATATATATGAGAAAGATTACCACACTTGTCCTTTCAGGACTTATGTTGGTGGCAGCCTCTGCCACCATTGTATCGTGCAACAATGCCAGTGGCGACAAGGCCACAGAAAAAACTGCGTCAAAGGTCGCTGCCAAGGAGTCGGCTGCCTACAAGATTGCTTACGTACAGATTGACACCCTCACTTCGCAGTATCAGAAGTGCAAAGATCTCGAAGAGGAATTTACCAAAAAACGTGCCAATGCCGAAGCCACTATCAACGCCAAAGGCAAGAGTTTCACTACTCAGATGCAGGAGTTTAACCGCAAGTACCAGAGCAACCAGTTCACCCAGCAGCAGTTTGAAGCTGAACAGGCACGTCTGGCCAAGCTTCAGCAGGACCTCGAAGCTCTGCAAAACCGTCTGAGCAACTCGCTCCAAGAGGAATACCAGAAGGAGTTCCAAGCCCTCACCGACACTATCCAGAACTTTACTAAGTCTTACGCCAAGGAGAAAGGCTATGACTTTATCCTCTGCAAGTCCTCTGGCATTGACAACGTGCTCTATGCCAATGAAGCTTACGATGTAACAGACGAAGTGGTAAAGGCTCTTAACAAGCGCTACACCAAACAGGCACCCAAGAAGGAGGAAGACAAGAAATAAACTCTTCCCACTCCTCTTGTAATAGAAAGTTAAAAGGGATGAGGCAGCAAGCGTTGCCTCATCCCTTTTCAAAAGAAAGCGAGGAAGGGGAATGTGTGTAAAAGAAAAAAATCTACTTTATCTTGCGAAAGTGGCGGGAAAGAAAAGAAAAAAACACAAAGTTTGTGCTTATCTGCCTAAAGTTTGCTAACTTTACACCCAAATTCGATAATTCATATACATAACACATGGATAATTTCAAAGAACTGGTGCAAAAGCGCCGCAGTGTTCGTAAGTTTACCGAACAAGACATTTCAGCCGAAGATCTGCAAACCATCTTGCGTGCAGCCCTCATGTCGCCAACCAGCAAATCTACGCGTGCTTGGCACTTTGTGGTGGTGGATGACAAGAACTTGCTTGAAAAGATTTCACTCTGCCGTCCTATGGGCAGTCAGTTTGTGGCAGATGCAAAGGTTGCCATTGTGGTGCTGGGCGACAGAGAGGTGACCGACGCATGGTGTGAGGATGCATCTATAGCAGCCGTCACCATGCAGTATCAGGCAGCCGACTTGGGATTGGGGTCTTGCTGGTGTCAGATTCGCAACCGCTTTATGGAGAATGGAGAACCGTCGGACAACGTATTGCGTTTCTTGCTCCATTATCCAGAAAACTTAACGGCAGAATGTGTAATAGGAATAGGTTATCCAGCTATTGAGCGCAAGCCACAAAATGAAGACAATTTGAAGTGGGAGAATGTGCATGTGGGTCCACTGGCTGAAGAGAACTGAAGATGAAGATAGTATTAATAGGGGCTGGCAATTTGGCTACTAATCTGGGTAAGGCCTTGCATCACGCCCAGCATGAGGTGGTGCAGGTGTACAGTCGTACGGAAGCTTCGGCAAAGGCTTTGGCATCTGTGCTGAACTGCGATTACACAACGGATGTGGCTCGTGTGGCTATGCATGCCGACATGTTTGTCATTGCAGTGAAAGATGCAGCGTTGCCGTCATTGGCCCAGGTGCTGATGCAGGGCAGGGAACAACAACTGCTGGTTCATACAGCTGGTAGCATGCCAATGGATGTGTTGCCAACGGAACGAAGGGGCGTGTTTTATCCGATGCAGACTTTTTCGAAAGATAAAAAGGTCGATTTCAGCGTAATCCCCTGTTTTATTGAAGCAAGTAATGAAGAAGACCGGCTGCTTCTCTTTAAGATGGGAAAGACGATTTCCGACACTCTATATGAGTTGGATAGCGAAAATCGGAAATACTTGCATCTGGCAGCAGTCTTCTGCTGCAATTTCGCTAATCATTGCTTCGATCTGGGTGCCCAGCTGCTGAAGCATCATGGTAATCTACCCTTCAGTGTCATGCTTCCTCTCATTTCGGAGACAGCCAATAAACTTAACATGATGCCACCTCGCCAAGCACAGACAGGACCTGCTGTGCGTTGGGACAGAAATGTCATTGAAAAACAACGGATGCTCTTGAGCGATATGCCCGACCTTCAACGTATTTACGAACTCCTTTCGCAAAGCATCCATAACCATTCTATGAGCCAATGATCAACTACGATTTGAAAAAGATTCGTGCCATCTTCTTCGATGTTGACGGAGTTCTCTCGTGCGAAACGATTCCTCAGCATCCTAATGGCGACCCAATGCGAACCGTCAACATCAAAGATGGCTATGCTATGCAACATGCTGTGAAGTGTGGACTCATCCTTGCTATTATTACGGGTGGGCGCACAGAAGCCGTGCGCATTCGTTACGAAAGCCTCGGCATTAGGGATGTGGTGCTTGGGGCAGCGGTCAAGATAAAAACATACGACGAGCTAAAAGCAAAGTACCTGCTGGAGGATGAGCAGATTGCTTATGTGGGTGATGACATACCCGACTACGAAGTGCTTCAGCACTGCGGTTTGCCCTGTTGCCCAGCCGATGCAGCTCCGGAAATCAAAAGTGTGTGTACCTACATCTCGCATAGAAATGGAGGACAGGGATGCGCGCGCGACATACTTGAACAAATTTTGAAAGCACAAAACTTATGGATGCACAACAGCACAGCCTTCGGTTGGTAGGGAGCTACAAGGTGATACTGGCCAGTAATTCCCCTCGTCGCAAAGAATTGCTCAGCGGTTTGGGAATAGATTTTGAAGTGAGGACAATCAGCGGCATTGATGAGAGCTATCCGCACACTCTGAGGGGCGAGGACATTCCTGTCTTCATTTCTGGAAAGAAGGCCGAAGCTTATCGGCAGACGATGGCTGAAAATGAAATGATTATTACGGCCGACACCATTGTTTATGATAACGGACGTGTTCTTGGCAAACCTAAAGGTAGGGAAGAGGCCATAGAGATGCTACACGAGTTGTCTGGCCATGCGCATGAAGTCATTACAGGCGTGACCATCGTCGCCAAGCAGAAGACTGTGCAGTTCGCTTCAACATCTAAAGTATTTTTTGCTTCATTAACAGACCAAGAAATAGTATATTACGTAGATAATTATAAACCTTTTGACAAAGCGGGTGCCTACGGCATACAGGAGTGGATTGGTTATGTGGCTGTCACTCGCATTGAGGGTTCATACTTCAATGTGATGGGGTTGCCCATTCAACGCCTTTACACAGAACTTAAACAATTCGTATAGTCATTTTCCCTTACAACAATACAAACTCACGATGGAAACATACACACACGAGCTGGATGCTATCGACTTGCAGATTCTTCGCATCCTTCAAGACAACAGCCGCCTGACCACCAAAGAATTGGCCCAGAAAATACACCTGTCCGTCACTCCCACCTACGAACGTCAGCGCAGATTGGAACGCTTGGGCTACATTAAAGGATATGTGGCTGTGCTCGATGCCAACAAAATGGAACGTGGATTCATGGTGTTCTGTAATGTGTCGATGAAACAAATCAACAAGCAGATTGCCAACGATTTTCGCAACACAGTGGCTGGGTGGCCAGAAGCCACTGAGTGCTATAATATTTCGGGCGATGGTGACTATTTGTTGAAGATTTGCGTGAGTAGCATGCAGAAATACCAGCAGTTTATTCTCGATAAATTGGGCGAATTTCCTTACATTTCACAGGTGCGTTCCTTCTTTGTCATGGACACGCTGAAGCTTACTTACGGTTTTTCCATGTAGAGTCTAACAAATCAGTCACTTCTTCATAGCCGAGGCACACCCTCCATGTTCCGTACGCGTATGGGGCGATGTCATATTCATTGTAGAAAAACTCCAAACTGTCTTCGCGAATGGCAAAGTTGGGACTGACAAACATGTCCGTCAGTTCCAGAAAGCCCTTTTGGTGCAATTCTTCAAGCGAGTTTGCTTGAACACTGTCCATCAGTTTTTTCAGTAACTTCTCTTTCAAATGTGACTGATTTGCCGGTGGTACCACCTGCTCCAGCGAGATGTATTCGCCCGTGGTGGTGCTGAATCTTAAGATAGTGGTGATGTTGGCTGGATGTGCTCCGCCTGTGAAGACTTCCTCTTCCAGCCTATAATTGATAATGCCTGTTTTGCCGTATTCTGCACGCCCCTTCAAGTGGTCGTAATATGTGTTGGCAACTTCGTCGCCATGAAATTCCGTCTTTATGTCCTCTATGTATTGCTCTGTGGCCTCATCAATGCTCAGTTCGCTCGATTGCTTTAGCAGGAGCTCAACCAATTGCTGGTTGATAAGGGAGCATACGTGCTCGCTGGTTCCATTGCCCGACTTGAGAAACTGCATATCGATTTTCACGTCCAACTCTCGGCTCTCCTTGGGTTGCTGTAGGGTGAACTCATCCTCATTTTCCATCGTATCCACCGTGGGCGACTCAGTCAGCTGCTCCATTTTTTCCACGTTATAAAACTCAACTTCGTTCCATTGAGTGCTCGAATTGCACCCTGCGAGATGTGAAGTGAAAGAGGCTCCTAAAAACAAGTATATGTAATGTGCGAAATACCTTTTCATTGTTCTTTCTTCAAATTCGGGCACAAAGGTAACAATTTTTCTGCTCAACATAGTTGTTATTCCGACAATAATCTCTAATTTTGCGAAAGAAAACAACAAAACTGTTTCATTTATTATATCAATGCAACGCAGAAATTCCTATAGCGACTTTGGATTGGTCGTGGCGGTCAGCGTTTTTATATGCATTCTTGTCAAATGCTTACTTTTCGGTTTCACATGGGTGAGTCTGGTTTGGCTTGTCCTTGCGTGTGCCTATTTTTTCGTCTCGTGGCGTTACTCCTCCGCCAGTGCCGTTGTGAAGCATTCCACCACTGCCTTTCTTCTCTTCTCGCTCTTTGCAGTGGTGGGTATTGTCATGTTCGACAAAAATGCGCGCCCTGTCATGCATGCTTTCGAGGGGACGGGCGACACCATTCAGGATGCCAAGATGGTGGAAGAAGAGCCGATTGTCCCCATTTATGTTGCAGAGCCGATTGACACCACAGAACTGGACACAATGCCTGTGGTTGAATATGAAAATGATACATTATTAAATTATAGTGATGATGCCGCTCAGAATGTGGAGAGCGACACTATCATCAGTCAACCATAAACAATATTATTATATATGTCATTAATTAAATGTCCTGAATGCGGCCACGAAGTGAGCGATTTGGCCGCAGCATGTCCACAGTGTGGATGTCCCATAGCAAAAAGTGCCAACACACAAATGCCCCAAGCGCCAAATACTCCACAGCCCAATGTGACTGGAAAAAAACGTGCCGTCGTCACAGCTGTAGTTGTTTCTTTGATTATCATCGCCCTGGCTGGGACAGCCGTCTGGTTCCTCTTTTTCCGAAGCAGTGACGATGCCGACGAGCGTGTGGCCTATGAAAACATTTTGCGTTATGAACGCGATTGCAGTTTCGATTCGTTGGAAGTGGCTCTGAACGAATATTTCGACACTTACAACCCCGATGCTTTCCACTATTCGCAGTTGAAGGATCTGTATGACCGCTTCTCGGTGGAGCGAGCCGACTGGAATGCCGCATCAAGTGTGTCGTCCTTAGATGCAGTGCGCCACTTCCTTGATGTCCATCCAGACGGATTCTTTCTCTCCTGTGCTCTGCAAAGGCAGGACTCTTTGTTTTTTGAGCAAGCATTGGAGGAAAACACGCAAGAGGCTTTTGAACTCTACATCAACCAGTTTCCACAAGGAAAATATGTTGCTGAAGCAAGGAAGAAAATGGAAGACCTTGACAGCACAGAACTCTCATCAGAAGAGAATGGGCTGATTATGGAAGTGCTCTCTCGCCATTTCAACGCACTGGCTAATGGTGATGAGACAGCTCTTTCCGCCACACTCGCTGAAGTGATTAACTCGTACATTGGCAAGTCAAACCCAGAAATGGAAGACATTTATGCGTACATGCACCGCATGTACGATTCTGGCCGCGAAATCGTATTTCTGGTGAAGGATGCCAAAGCATCAAAGGTAGATGTGGCAGGGCGTAGCATCTACAACGTCCAGTTCTCCTTGGAGGAAGACACCTATGCACATGGACAGCATGCAGTAGCCTTGGACACTGAGGCAAAAACATCGGAGGATAAGGCCGAAGAGGTGAAACCATCCGAAGTGAAGAAATTCTCGGGTACAGCCGTGCTGAATCAATCGATGAAAATCACATCCCTGGTGCTGAAACAATAGCATGCTGTAAAAGATATTATCGTTCAACAGAAACGCCGTATCTCTGTGGGAGAAACGGCGTTTCTGCTTTTTTGGGGGGATGTAAATGCAGAAAACCTGTAAATAGCTCTTTCTGTGACGCTTACACAGCGTCTTCGCTGGGGTCGATATTGAGACCCTGAGTGATGGGACCTGTCTCTAAATTCTCGGCTTTCTTGAGGGTGAAGGTGCCGTTGGGGTCCACCTTGAGTTCAATCGGATAAGACATGTCGGAGGTTTCGTCGGGGTCGCCAACAGTAATGATAAAATAGAAAGCAGAGCGGTCGATGTCGCGCTTGGTGTAATTATAGTTGACACCCACCACCGTCGAACTCTTCAGAAAGTCGGTGGGCACAATATTGCTGAAATCTTTCTTATAAAATGTCTTGCCGAACACCTTGGTGGAGTCGTGGGAGATCTCAATGCTGACACGGCTCTCCTTGTATTCTAACCCCTGAGGGTTGATGAGGATGGGCATAGAATCCACTGGTTCGAAGCGGCAAGAATAGTCATACACTTTGCCGTTGATAGCAATGGTGTCGGCAATGGTGTAGTCGCGCAGTGTAATGACACCCGTGTTCGGATCGGTCACTTCCACTTGGCGCGTAGGCAGATTAGATTTTTTCTCTTCCTTGCACCCCATTGCCATTATTAGTAGCAATGCAGTAACTGCAATCTTCAATGTTTTCATTGGTAAGTAAGTTTTTAGTAAATCTTTGTGCAAAGGTAAGGAAAAATTCCGTACCTTTGCAACATATTTAGAGAAAAGATTTATAAAGACATGGGATTGTTGAAGAAAAACCCAAGAAACTGGCGTGTGAAGAGTGGGCAACCGCTCACAGAGATGGACAAGCGGATTTTGTATTTCCAAAATAAAGGGCATCTTGTCCCCACGCGCGAATTGATTAAAACTCCTGAACAGATAGAGGGTATTCGCAAAGCCGGTGTGCTCAACACTGCTGTGCTCGACCTGGTGGAGGAGAAAATTCGTGAAGGCATGTCAACCCTCGAGATTGACCAACTGGTGTATGACTACACCACTCAGCATGGTGGCATCCCCGCTCCCCTAAATTACGAAGGCTTTCCCAAGAGTTGTTGTACGAGCATTAACGAAGTAGTGTGCCATGGCATTCCTTGCGAGGACGATGTGCTGGAGGAAGGCGACATCATCAATGTGGATTGCACCACCATATTGAATGGCTACTATGCCGATGCAAGCCGCATGTTCATCATTGGCCGCACCACTCCTGAGCGCGAACGCTTGGTGCAGGTGGCAAAGGAGTGCATGGAGATTGGAGCCGAAGCATGCAAACCCTACAGCTTTGTGGGCGATCAGGCCGCTGCTGTCACCAAGTATGCCCATAAGAATGGCTACACTGTAGTGCGCGACCTCTGCGGTCATGGGGTGGGCAATGCTTTCCACGAAGAGCCCGACATGGAGCATTGGGGCAAGAAAGGCACAGGCATGCTGCTGGTGCCTGGCATGGTGTTCACCATCGAGCCGATGATCAATGCCGGCGGATGGCAGGTGTTTGTGGATAGTGAGGATGACTGGACGGTTGTGACCGACGACTACAGCGACTCTGCTCAATGGGAACATACGTACTTGATGACTGAAGAGGGAGTTGAAATCTTAGCTTAAAAAGAAAAAGATGTATATTTTAGCAATAGAAAGTTCGTGCGACGATACGAGTGCAGCCGTACTACGCGACGGCATCTTGCTCAGCAACGTGACGGCTTCGCAATCTGTGCACGAAGAGTATGGCGGGGTGGTGCCTGAGTTGGCATCAAGGGCGCACCAGCAAAACATTGTGCCAGTGGTGGATGCTGCTATCAAGCGTGCCAGCATTATGAAGGAAGACCTCAATGCAGTTGCTTTCACTCGAGGTCCGGGGCTGATGGGCAGTTTGTTGGTCGGTGTCAGCTTTGCCAAAGGATTTGCTCGCAGTTTGGGCATCCCCATGATTGACGTGAACCACTTACAAGGCCATGTGCTGGCTCATTTCATTCGTGAAAGTGAGGACGACAACGACCAGCCCACTTTTCCCTACCTGTGTTTATTGGTGAGCGGAGGAAACAGCCAGATTGTAAAGGTGAACTCCTACAAGGACATGGAGATTTTGGGTCAAACCATCGACGATGCGGCAGGTGAAGCAATTGACAAGTGTTCGAAAGTAATGGGTTTGGGCTATCCGGGTGGTCCCATCATCGACAAGTTAGCGCGACAAGGGAATGCCGATGCTTTTGAGTTCTCCAAACCTGACATTGCTGGCTACGATTATAGCTTCTCGGGGTTGAAAACCTCCTTCCTCTATCATTTGAGGGATTGGCTGAAGGAAGACCCCGACTTCATTGAGCATCACAAGGAGGATTTGGCAGCTTCGCTCGAGAAAACCATTGTGGATATTCTGATGAAGAAACTGCGCAAGGCTGTGAAAGACACCGGCATCCGCCAAGTGGCTGTGGCAGGTGGGGTGAGTGCCAACAACGGACTGCGCAATGCTTTTCGCGATCATGCCCGCCGCTATCATTGGAAAATTTTTATCCCCAAGTTTTCTTACACCACCGACAATGCTGCCATGATTGGCATCACGGGCTATTTCAAGTATCTCGACAAGGACTTTGCTTCCATCGACCTGCCTGCTTATGCCAGAGTGACCAACCAAAATGTTGGGCAGTCTTCATCTCATAAGACTCAATCCTAAGCCATTATGAAAGAGGTTCGTTTCTTCTATGTGCCCAACGCTGCCTGCCAGAATGAGCTGCCCGACGAGGAAGCTCTGCATGCCGTGCGCGTTTTGCGTATGCAGATGGGTGACGAAATGATGCTCATGGATGGTGAAGGAACTTTCTATCGTGCAGTGGTGACAGAGGCTACGAAGAAACGTTGCCTCTACCGCATTGAAGAGGCATTGCCGCAAGAACGCCAATGGTTGCCACACCTGCATTTGGCTATGGCTCCAACGAAGAATATGGACCGAACGGAGTGGCTGGCAGAGAAAGCTACTGAAATAGGGTTTGACGAAATGACGTTCCTCAATTGCCGATGGTCGGAAAGAACGGTTGTTAAAACTGAAAGGGTGGAAAAAATCCTCGTGTCGGCCATGAAGCAGAGCCATAAGGCTTTGAAACCTGTGCTGAACGAGATGACGGACTTCAAAGTCTTCATGCAACAGGTGTTGACGAAGGAGAAAGAGCAGGGGAGGAATGTTCAGAAATTCATCTGTCACTGTCATGATGAGGAAGGACTGGGAGAGAAGAAACCGCTGAAGGACGTGCTAAAAGGGGGAAAGGATACATTGGTGCTGGTGGGTCCCGAAGGAGATTTCTCCATCGACGAGGTGAAAATGGCTGAATCCATGGGCTTCCAAAGCGTCACTTTGGGTAAAAGCCGGTTGCGAACAGAAACGGCAGCACTGGTTGCTGTACATATAATGAATTTGGTTAATCAATAAAATCATCCATAATGAGAAAGTTTGGAATCTTATTATTCGTTCTACTGATGGTGGTATGTCTGAGTTCGTGCAACAAGACCGATTATCAGAACGTTATCCCAGCCGATGCAACCTTGGTGGCAAAGGTGAATGTGAAAAACATGGCAGAGAAAAGCGACTTCGCCCAGTCGAGCGTGGCTGATGTGCTGAAAGGCGGTTTGGCTTTGGTGGTGAGCGGCAAAGATCTGAAGCAAGCCAAAGCTTATGTCGATGACCCTATGGCTATGGGGTGGGACTTGAGCATGCCTGCCTACGCTTTCATGATTGGCAGCGAATATGCTGGCTTCACAATGAAGGTGGCTGACGAAGACGCTGTCAAGGATTTCATCCTGCTGCTACACAAGCAGCATCTTGCCACAAAACCAGTGGAGCGGCATGAGCTGATGTGTGGCACTTTGCTCGACGAGTTGTACTATGCCTACGACGGGAATACTTTCCTCCTGTTGGCAAAGGTGGAAGAAAAGGGTGGTGTGCGCATTGAAAAATTGGCGCAGCAGCTGATGAATCAGACGGAAGACGCAAGTTTTGTGAGCACGGAGGCTTACGACAAGATGGAGGAAGCGGAGAAGGACATTGTTTGGTATTCCAACCTGGCGGCATTGCCTGACGAAGTAGCCAACGCTTTGATGGATTTTCTGCCTCAGTCGGTGAAAAAGCGCGACATCGAGTTGATGTCAAGCATCAGCTTTGAAGATGGAGCCGCTGTTGTGCAGGCCAATGTGTGGGGTAAAACCGACAAAACCCAGCAGTTGCTGGAGGAGATGAACAAGAATCTCTGCAAGATGGAGGGACGTTACATTGGAAAGGTTACAGACAACATGCTCGTATGGTTGGGCATGGGCGTGAAGGGCGAGTGGCTTCTCCAGAAGATGAAGGAAAACAAGGACATGAAGGAGCAGCTATTCCTCATAGAACGTGCCGTTGACATTGAGCAGATGCTGAAGGCTGTGGATGGCGATGTAGCTGTGGAAGTGCCCGAGGCACTCCTGAAAAACAATGAAGATGCCTTTGTTGCCTACGCAAAGCTGAAGAATACGGATTTTCTGCAAGACGTGGACGAATGGAAATCGAGCATGAAAGACTATGGCATGTCGATGGATGACGATGGAAGCAACCATTACGTACTGCAAGCCGAAGGACATACGTTGCAATGGGGTGTGGAGGGTAATGATCTCTATACGATGACTGGGATTGATCCGGCCAACCTTACCAAAGAGTCGTCCTCCAACTCGCTGCTGAAAGCATACGGAGAGGACATCAAGAAAAGCATCTTCTTCTTGTACATCAACCTGTCGAAAATGGGACTGGATGAAATGTTCAATGGAGAATTGAAACTGATAGGCAAAGCGGTGAGGAGCATTGAGGCACTCATTGTGAAGTCTTCATCAGCCAACGAGGTGACTTTGATGATAGAGACGAAGAACAAGAAAGAAAACTTCTTGAAACAATTGCTTTAATGGACAAGATTCAACTGATTGATACCCTTCCGAATGTATTCCAGAATAGAACCGATGTGGTAAGCGACATCTGGAACCAGAGGGTGGAGTTTGAAAAAGGAAAACTTTATTTGGTGGAAGCCAATTCGGGCACGGGTAAGTCCTCATTGTGTAGCTACATATTTGGCTACCGCCATGATTACAAGGGACAAATTCTCTTTGATGGAGAGGATGTGCGTAACTACTCAGTCAGCCAATGGACCGACATTCGCAAAAGGCATTTCGCCCTGCTATGGCAGGAACTGAGAATGTTTCCCGAATTGACAGCATGGGAGAACGTGGAAATCAAAAATAAACTAACTGGGCATCAGACGAAAGAGCAGATTCTGGAGTGGTTTGAGATGCTGGGCATTCCAGAAAAACTCAATGCCAAATTGGGGCGCATGTCCTTTGGTCAACAACAGCGCGTTGCACTCATTCGGGCACTGTGCCAACCCTTCGATTTCCTTTTGGTAGATGAACCCATCAGCCACCTTGACGATGCTAATGCCGACATCATGGGCACCATTATGGTTGCAGAAGCAAAGAAGCAAGGGGCTGGCATTATATCGACCAGCATTGGCAAGCATATAGAGCTGCCCTACGACAAAGTGTTTAACTTATAAGTAAGCGTCGCCTCATTTTTTAACTATAAATCCTAACGTCCGAATGAAATTGGTTTGGAAACTCTTAAGGCAGCACGTCAGTATCCCACAGTTTATGGGGTTCTTCTTCGCCAACCTCGTGGGGGTGGTCATCATTCTGCTGGGTGTGCAGTTCTACAATGACTATCAGGCTCTCGACCAAGAAGACAGCTTCATGAAGGCCGACTACCTGATTGTAAACCGAAAAATTGGTGCACTTTCAGGCTTGACCGGAAAGAGCAACGCTTTTAGCCAGAGCGACATAGAGGAACTCGGTGACGAAAATTTTGTGGAACGCATTGGTGCGTTCACTCCCAGCTCCTTCAATGTGAGGGCACGTTTCGATGTGGAGGACTTTGTGAAGTTCTCTACGGAGATGTTTTTTGAAAGTGTGCCCGATGAGTTTGTGGATGTGAAGAGCGATGCTTGGCACTATGAAGCTGGCAACGAGGAAATTCCAATCATCCTCCCAAAGAACTATCTCGACCTCTACAACTTTGGTTATGCACAAGGGAAGGGACTTCCAAAACTTAGTGAGGGAATCCTTGGAGCAATGAAACTCCACATCGAGATTGCAGGCAATGGGCACAGCGACAACTTCATGGGTAGAATTGTAGGTTTTTCCTCCAGGTTAAACACCATCCTGGTGCCAGCATCGTTTATGCAATGGGCTAATGCCCAATATGCCAGTTCCGATGCGGTGAAAGAGCCTACACGCCTGATTATGGAAGTGAATAACCCTACGGACGAACGCATCACCAGTTTTCTGCAAGAGCATGACTACGAGACGGACGAAGAAAAACTTGACGCATCCAAAACGACCTTCGTCCTGCGAGTTGTGGTCAGCATTGTGATGGCTGTGGGTTTTGTCATCAGCATCCTTTCGTTCTATATTCTCATGCTCAGTGTCTTTCTGCTGGTGCAGAAGAACAGCAGCAAACTGGAGAACCTGCTTCTCATTGGTTATTCTCCAGCCAAAGTGTCGTTCCCTTATCAGGCCTTAACGGTAGGGCTCAATGTGTTGGTGCTCCTGTTGGCCATCATCATTATGTGCGTGGTCAGAAACTATTATTTGACCATGTTTGAGAATTTCTTCCCCGACATTGTAGCCCCTGGCATACAGCCAGCTCTTTGCGTGGGAGTGGTGCTCCTGGTGGTGGTCAGCATCTTCAATATCATCGCTGTAAGAAGTAAGGTGATGAGCATTTGGAAACGGAAGGAATAGGCAATATGCAATATGGAAAGGATACGTATATTATATAAAAATCTGACAGGTTTCGAACCTGAACGCATCGTTGCTCTGTCGGCAGCAGGTAGCAATCGGCAATATTTTCGCGTTGAGGGTTCTTCTGTTCAACAGGCA
>Ga0326511_10002766_pt1 | contig 14165 bp, 25 predicted proteins | sample 0_2496_0518_D_FD_203701 | JGI IMG/M metagenome (GOLD analysis project Ga0326511, IMG submission 203701) | Bovine rumen microbial communities from UC Davis, California, United States - 0_2496_0518 | ecosystem: Host-associated > Mammals > Digestive system > Stomach > Rumen | place: USA... | reverse complement strand
GTTCCCCACCGTTTGTATTTGCAGGATGCTTTTTTACAACATATCCGTATCCGTAACTTTTGAGACAGCGCCAAGATGCTTTATTGAATCCAACAAAAATATCTGCGCCGCCTTCAGTAAGAATTACTGTATCACCTGGCTCAGGAATGTTTCCAAGACAGTCTTTTTCAAGATACTCTTCACCAGCAGGTGTTGTTGAATACTTTACATTTTTAAGTTTGAAGTTTGTACTGACATTTGAGTCGATGTTGTACTTTTCAATCATTTTATCGAACTCAGCTTTTACATCGATATTTTCAATGTCTTTACACCAAAGTTCAATAATAAGTTCATTTTCGTGTTCCCATTCCCCAGATGTTCTGTTGTACTTTTGTTTTACATCAATGATGTGGAATGCCCATTCTTCAGGGCGTTCATAAAAGAACAGACGAGCAATCTTTTTAACAGTTGTTTCATATCGTCTGTTTATTGCAGAATCTTCAGATCTTTCCCAATGATCCTGACTAAACCTTTCAATGTCATAATTACAAGGTTCATCCATATCTTCTTTTGTGATTGCATAAATCTTGTTTTGAACATCGTTATAAATGTCTGTGGCTTTTTCTTTTGAGATCGGAACTTCTGAGAAGATATGAAGTTCTCCCATTTTCACTGCTTGGTCACCGTGATAACAGTGACTCAGCAATTTAACGAAGTCCTTAATTGAACCTCCAGATCTTTGGTAATTCTTAATCATTAGGCATTCCCTTTTCAATTTTATTGTATTTATTTGCAACTCTTGTCAAGAAAGAGTCCATAGATTCGCCGTCTCTCTGAACAACCTGAAAGATTGCACCAACCTGAGGAAGAACAATATCAGCACGGTCAAATGTTCGATCTTTAGGCTCGATGTAATTGCCGATTTCATCTCTTTCAAAAAACTCAAACTCGATGTCAATGCGAGGATCTTTTGTTTTCATCTGATAATCTGTAAAATCTGTGCGTGAGTCAAGCCATTTCTGAATCATTTTTCCTGTCATAATTTGCTCCTTTTCAGTGGTTTACAGATATAATATAAAAGACTAATCAAGAAAGTTCAATTTTATATCAGAAAATTTATGTCTTCTTCTATGTGCAAGATAAGTAAATTTTTCACAATCATCCATACTTTTACGATCTTTGATAATGTCATAAGAGCTCATTTTCTTAATGTCTTTCAAACAAACACTTTCCTGATAAACAATCAACAACATTGCTAATGATTCAATAAATAGACGATGTCTTCTATCAGAAACATTGCCGTGCCAATGATATGATTCATCTTTCCAAGGAGTATGAGAAATCCACATATCAATATCAATAATATGTCCAAGTGGAACAGAATGAGCATCATCCATTCCAGTTATTTCATAAACAACATTACAATTCATAATATAAATAATACTCCTTATTTCTTATATTTATTATTGTCCCATATAGCTAAAAAACTCGAGTTTGAAAAATTAAAGGCAACTTTTCGTTGCCTTTTTGTATTAGCCATCTACTTCTGCGTAAACAGTGTTTACATCTTTTTCAGTCAGTTTGTCATTCCAAATGCTGTGGCTTGCACTTCGTCTGCCACCATAGGAATTCATAATTGTATCAACAACAATCATCTTCTGTGCTTCCAACTGTTTGTACTGCTGAACATAAGACGATTTCATAAAGTCATTCGGGAAGCTCAAATTGATAAGAGAAGTCATAATCAAGTCCTGCTCATCGCGGATATCCTTATATCTCTGTTTGTACTTTTCAAGGTCTTCTTTTGAAAGCCAAGACTCTTCACAGTCTTTTTTCAACTTGTAAGCAATCGACTTGCGGTCGTCATCTTCATCTTTGTAGCCAATCTCTTCCTTGATTTCTTTCAAGGCTTCTTTACAGGCTCTCTCTTTTTCGGCGCGTTCTTTCTGACGCATCAACTTTTCGCGTGTAAAGACTTTCCAAACATCGATGTCAAACTTGTCACTGTCGATGTCAAGAACTTCTCTGTCGATCTTTTCTGCTTTCTCGCAGCATTCTACATCCATTTCTTCATCCATATCGTAAATCCCCTTTATAAATTGTGAATATGATGGTGGTGTAGATCTCATAAAATGAGACCATCTTTTGACCATATCAAGAAAAACGCTTTGTGTTTTATTGCTAAAGTCTTGCATTACCACTCACCTTCGCTAACCCAATAGTCTTTACAAAATGGAAGTGGAGAAGACTTCTCTGCGCCTTCACAATGAGCTTTTGGGTCGTTTCTTTTGTTGAACTTGCAGACTGAGCAACCTACTCCGATTGACTCAAGCCACTTTTCATTGTGGCTTTTTATCAACTCAACAAGTTCAACGGCATCTTCATTTTTGAGATGAAACTTTTCGCAAATCTCTTTGAGGATGCCGTCTTCCATTTTAGGCCTCCTGTCTTGCGAAAGTCAAGCCTGCAAGGAAAAGACGCTTTGCCATAGGATCGTCTTCATCGAGATTGAACTTGCGGCAAAGAGCGCGGAATGCTTTCTCTTCTTCAGAGATTTCATACTTTTCGTGGAGCTCAGAAAGTACTTCGTGGATCTTTTCAATTTCTTCATCATCAAAGTCTTTCAACATTGAAGTGATTTCATTGATACGAACTTCGCGTGTTACCTTTGCTGAAGCTTCCTCGCTCTCTTCTTCATCGATTGCCTGACCTGTTACTTCAGCGATTTTGTCGCGGATAAAGCGGAGAGCTTCTGCACGTGACATACCTGATGGCATTTCAACAATGTGAACTTCAGGACCATTTCTGCGGCTTTCAGGTTTCTTTTCTGTCTTAGGTTTTGCAGTTGATTTTGGAGCTTTTGAAGCCTGCTCAATGAAATACTGTGCGAGCATTTCAAAGCGAGCCTTACGGTCAATATCACCCCAGTCGCGATGGATACCGAGCATATCCTCGAGTACCTTGGCTTTGCGTTCAAATGAATCAAAGCCGTAATGATTGAGAATGAGTTTTACATTCTCGATTGTTTTGTCAGTTAATGCGTTAAGTCCCGCAATAGCATCTTCTTTTCTTCCCATAGGAATACCTCCAAAAATATATTAACCTTGCAAAATGAAATCTATGTTAAAGTCTTTCACTTTACGCGTCTTTTTTATTTCAACGAGAAACTTGTAAGCCTCATCTTCAAATCGGAACTTTTCAGTTCGAGTCTTGCCGTTCTCATAAAAGATTTTCAATACCCACATACTTAGGCCTCAATGTTTACCCGCTTTGTGAAGTTGGATATTTTGTTTTCATCAACAACAAACAAGCGGTTTGTACTTTCGTCAAGAAGAAGCCAATCATTATGGAATACATACAAAGTTTGAAAAAACGAATTAGATGTTCCTTCTTGAATGATTGCGACTTCCATACTTTTCTTAAAGTCATTCCAATTATTTATCTTACCAGTTTTTACATCTTTTGTAAGAAGCAACTGAGCGAGGAAATTGTTTCCAACAACCTGACTGTGAATTACAGGATCATCCTGTATCACGCCTGCAAACTCGCGAATAACATCTTCCTTAAACTCGTCTCCTTCAAGGAACTGAATGCCTTTGTAGCCTGTATGTCCTTTGAGAAACTTAATCGTCTGCATCGTGTACCTCGTATTCAACTTCTTCTACATCATCAACAATTTTGCTGTTTCTTTCATTCGGAACACACCAAACCAAAAGAGCAATAATTACTCCTAAGATAGGGTGTCCAAAGCAGCCAAGTGCAACTGCAAGCAAAACCGCTAATACATTATTCCAAAACCATTTCATAATCAGTCCTCTTCCCAAGCTCGATCTTCTGCAGCGGAATCAGTTCCGTAGTCATATCCCAACTGAAGAACTTCTTCGTAAATCTCGTGAGCAATATCAATTCTTTTTGTAGGATCTTTTATTGCCTCTTCAATTAGTGTTACAACCCAAGCTTTATACTTTCTCTCACAGTCGGGTTGCAACATTCCGTATCTTATATCCTTTGCAGGAGCTTTAGGTAAATCCATAACTTACACCTTTACAAAATCTTTGCAAGCCTGATATGAACCCTGATACAGGATGTGAGTTTCTCCCATATAAGTTTCATACTCTTCTTTGTTCAAAAGGCGGATGCCAACATTTGTTTTGACAAGATACCAAATGTTAAGACGAAGTTCATCGAGCGCCCAAGGATCATCTGCAAACTTTGCTGCTTTTTCTTCAGTAAGAGGCTTCCAAAAACCGCCGTCATTGTGGTCTTCCCAATATTCAATACACGACATGTTTTCGCGCAGAAGTTTAAGTTTTTCCTGCTGAAGTTTTAGATTTCCTTCGATCTTATCAAGAATTTTTGCAACATTCTTTGCCATTATGCTTCCTCCTTATTATATGCTTCAAGCCAAAAGTGCATATCTTCATAATCAAGATTTGTTGTTGAGATGCGGCATGAAAAGTAAGGGCTATCGTGATTTTTTGAATAAACCGCAAGTTTCTTTTCTGTAGGATGCTTTTCATCATGCTCAAGAACAAGAATAGCGAATTTCTTAACTTCCACAACTTTTTCAATTTCATCGTGAAAGAACATTCCAGTCAAAGTCCCAGGAACCAATTCTTCTTTTGTAAAGTCAAGAAATTCTCTTTTCTCCATATTAAGCATTCTCCTTGTCCCAGTCTTTGTTGAACTTTGCCATCTTTTTGAAAGTCTGAATTGCAAACTTCTTTGCATCAACGAACTCTTTCTCAAGACGAGCTTTTCCATCAGAACCTGTTACTTTGTAACGGCCATCCTTACAGTGTTCGATCATTGGCATATGTTCGTGACTTACACATACTGTGTACCATTTTCCGTTGATCTGCTGCTTCTCGAACTTGTAAGCTTTTCCCATTTTGTTGCTCCTTAATTTCAGTTTACAGATATAATATAAAAGACTTATATTAAAAGTTCAAAAAAATAGGGGAAATCAATAAAGAATTTCCCCTATTTCTCTCCTCTCTAAAGCGGGTCCCCCGAGTCGAACGGGGCATAACATCCAAAGTACTATGGCCACTTTCCTATGGATCACGGTTAGCCGCTACCTTTATCAGGCCCGCATAACATGTGCGGAAATTGCTTATTCGCAAGTATTCCATTTCCGCAAAAAGTTGAAAACTGTAGGGTCTTACTAAAGCTTGCGACCTAATCTGCTTTCAACTAGGGATGCGTCGTTTGTCCTCGTCGTTATCACGAGAGCACGAAGGATCCTCCACCATCAATTTTTGAAAGAAATTGAAAACTTTTGCATTGTAAAACGCATAGAACTTCAAGTAGGATTTGAACCCACATCGCCGCCATTCACCGGCAGTATGCTCGCCAAGTTACACCATTGAAGTATGAGTTGCCTCATTCAGCAGGATATGCTTCCCTGCAATACCATCCACATTTCTCAATCCTAGAAGTGGCCAAACCGTAACCTTTTGTAACAATCTCTTGTTTTTCGTCTTAGTGTTGTTACCCACATTTTATGACGGGGAAGGCGTTCTCGGATTCTCCGAAGAAACCCCGATTAGCCTACATGTGCGGAACCTAAACCTTCAACTGCTTAGAAGGAAACTTTCCGCAAGGAGCTCTCCTATCAAACCTGCAACAATAAGGTATACTAGGTTGATTGTCTACAAGCTCTTGTTCATTTTGGGGATGCCCGATTTCTCAAGCATGCCTTCCACCACTTTGTTCTTTTTAGACGGTGAACAAAGAATATCCAACTTCCGCACCTGGGAGTCGAACCCAGTTCTCTCGTTCCCGAGTGTCCCTATCCCGTTGGACCCGTGCAGTTCCTTTTATAACGCGACCAACTCAGTCCTAGTGCCCGCAAGCCCCGTAATTGTCCTGCCATATATCATACGCAGGGTTGACGGTCTGTCATAATTGTTCTTTTAATATCGCCGGCCGTCTTTATACTAATAAACGATATTAAAAGTTATTTGAACGCAGCTTATTCTGAGAACTGTTTCTCCGGATGAAACCTCACAATAAGTCCACTTCAAATCGCCGGCTCCGCCAAACCGAAATATCATAATCTTTGCAGCGGATGATGGACCTGGGGAGTTTCGAACTCCCGTCTTGCTCTGACGCCCATTAACACTCTTTACAGGCTTAAAACCGAATTGACGGTAGGGACGGTCATAACCCATAATTACTTTTGATTTTCGATTGAACTGAGCAAGCAACCCAACTCTTGTTCAACTTATCAGATGGGCGATACGAACATTCCACTATCTGAGTCGTGAAAGTCGCAGTTGGTCCTCAAAGGGTCCAACTAGGTGTTGCCTTAGGCAGCGCGAGCGAAAGCTGCGCGTGAACCACGAGCAACAACTGAACGTTTAGTTGCAGTTATTTTTTTCCGTATTAAGGTCGGCACCTTTACCTGATGTTAAAGAACTATTCAGCCAATCGATTCCAAAGTCAGGCCCGATTAAACTGTAATTTTATATTAACAGCTGTCGAAGAATTACCGATAGAATTTTGTCCACCCAGGCTTTTGAACATCGTCCTTAAACTTCTGTTTAAGATTTTCCCAAAGTTCAATACCTGCAGCTGTCAATTCATAGTCATTGACAAACTGTGGAAGTTCTCCAACTTCGTTAACTTTCTCTTTTATAAGTTTTTCATTTACAAGGCAGCGAGCTGTCTGTGTGAAAACCGCATTTGAAAAAGTTTGAGCAAACTGAACACAGTTTTCAAACTCATCACCAAAAGTTTCCTGTCTTTCTTTCGCATCCTGCAAAAGAGACTTCATTAAAGATTCCTTATCATACTCATTCAAAAGATTGAGAATGAGGAAGTCGCATTCATTAGGTTTGTATGCCTTCATTACCTAACCTCCATATAAGAAGTTAGTTAGAAAAACTTGTTGCGAAGCTTTTTGTTTGCAATAAGTGCAACAATGAAAGCAACTGTAACACAACAGAAAACAAAAGCCAAGCCACTTCCCATAAACCAAGGAAACACAGGATCTTTTCCCAACCAATCAATAATTGCATTACACAGTTTCATATCCAAAACCTGCCGTTGTTTGTACTTTATACATTTTATGTTCAGCTTTTTCTTTGTCTTTCAAGTCTTTAAGGTACTCGATTGCATCGTCTCTAGAGTCAAGAATAATTGTACTGTTCTTGATACGAGAGAAATTGATCTCGTCCTCAGATAAGCTTCTTTCTGTAAACTTGGCTTCTTCTTCGTCATTCATAAGTACCCAAACTTTTTTGCAAAGATCCTCAGGATACTGCATCTTTTTGATTATATCTTTTGGGTATGTTTCAAATACGAAAGAGCCGTCTCTCTGCAAAACTGCAAACTCAATCCAGTTGTCATCAATGGAAAGAACTTCTGCGTGTGGGAATATCGTATCATTCCTAAGGAATACTTTATAAGTATCACCAGGCTTTATAACAGTGTCTCTCATTATTCCTCCACTACATAGGCAGTCATTTCAGTTGTGTACTCGCCTTCATTTACAATTTGAACAAGAATCAGCGGAATAACTTCGCCGTTATCTTTGTGAAAATTTGCCTTTCTTTTGATTGAACCATCAGGAAGTTTGATTTCAGTAACATTCGGAACAATGCCTGCAATTCCAAGATCGTGTAGCTTTGACCACATAATATAGAAATCCTGCGGACGCTTTCTGCCGTTTCCGAATTCTCGAACAACTTCCTTAACTTTATTTACAAAAGTCGGATTCATTTTCATTTCGTAAGAACTCCTGCCAAGATTGCTTCATTAGAGCGAATCACTCTCTGTGAGCCTTTTTCTGCAACAAAAACCTTTCCTACTTTGTTGTAAGAAACTTCCCAGCCGTTGATGTTGTGAATGATCTTCTGATCTGTGTCAATCTGATCCTTGCGGCCTTTGTTGAGAATTGAAATGATTCTTGCTTTATTCATAGTATGCTCCTTGTTTGAAAAGTGGCGAAGGTTTCCCACTCCTTGGGTCAGCCTACAAACCCCGAATCCCCTGAGGAACTTCCTCAGTTCAACGCTGGTTTAGCACCAGACAATAATAATATAAAAGAAAAGCGGACAAAGTTCAATTTGTCCGCATATTTTTCAAAAAAATTTTTACCGCTCGGTAAAATTATTCTTAAAATGTATAGTATTTTGGCAAAATTTTACCGCTCGGTAAAATTATTAAAATCTCCCTATCGTAAGATGAAGTCGAACACAATCATTGTCGACTATCATATTCTTTTCAATGTCTTTGTAATGATACCCATAATCTTTAGGTACAGTTTTACAGAAGTTTTTCCGCCACTCTTCTGTATCGTCTATAGGATGTTCAAACACGATTGTAACATCTTCAGGTCCGTTTGGTAAAAAGTCGATCATCTTGTTATCATTAAACTTGTTATAAACTCTTTCCCAGTTTTGGAACATCTTGCGGTAGAAATATTTGTTGTCACCATCATTCTTATCAACTGCCATACGATAATCAGGATGCATCATTTCAGTTTGTCCGTGCCAACTGATTGCTTTTACAACGCCATCACTTCTCATTGATACTTTCAAATAAATGTATTTCTTTTTATCACGAACAGGAACCATAATTGAGAATACATAAAGTTCTTCATCAGGATTGTTGCGGTTTTGAACAACTGCAATAAGAGAACGAGGCTCAAGAAACTTATCAATAATGTACATTGATGTTCTCTTGTCAAGCTTTTCATTATGCATAAAGTCGAGATTTTTATCGCGGTTTATAATGTCAAACTTATATCTTTTAATTGAGTCTTTAATGGTTGCAACAACTGCTTCAGCTTCTTCTTTTGAATGATGACGATATGCATTTACTTTTGTTTCATTCAATATTGCTTCAAACAACTGAGCCTTATCACTTTTAATGTTTTCTTCCATCAAGAAATGATTTGTAGCATCATCAACATTTCTGAAGTCGTCTCCAATCTCTGATTCATAATCATAAATGTATAATGGAAGATGTGTTGCTTTTAAGTCATCTTCATATTGCAACAAAAAGTCAACAACATATTTAATGTTTTTCTTGCCTTTATATTCTATTGAAAAGTAGTTGTCTTTATCAAATGTATCATAAATACGAATACGAAGATTACCACGATTAAGAGCAACAAACATAAAATCAACTTCTCTGTCGCCCATTTCCATTAAGTCGTGAAGTTCTTGCTTGATAGTTGTATTCCAATCAGCAGCAACATCTTCAAGTTCATCTTGAGGAACAGACAACTTTTCAGGATATTTTAACAATACTTCAAGATGCTCTTCACAGCCACAGTCTTTTACATCAATAAGTTGTTTCTGTCTGCCGTTATACCAAAAGCCTTGCATTTCACCAAGACGAAATCCCATAAAATAATCAACTCCTGCTAATTGAATAATTAGTTGGAGGTTATGACTTGTGAGAAATGAAGCTCAGTATTGTACTTGTATAGTAAAGTCATTGAATGCAGTAGGAGACCTTGGCTGGAAAATACCTGATAGCTCTGGAAACTGGGCAACTTCTATTCGTGTTTTTGATATAATGGGAAGAAAAGACAATAAGCCTTTATATCTTGAAGCAAAGTTTAATAAAGATCCATCAGCATTTAATCTTAATCGTATTGAAGATCATCAGGCTTATTACCTTGATGAGTTTGCAAAAATCCCAGATGCAGTTTGTTATGTTGCTTTAGGTGTTCAGTGGAAAAGAGGTGAAACAAGATCATTTATTTTTGACTGGCGTGACATCTCAGTTTTGTATCACAAAGGCTTTTCAATTCATAAAAAGGAATTGGAAAAGTTGCCTTACAATCTTGTTAAGAAAGATATCTTTACTTTTGATAATATAATAACAAAGGAAACACTTGTTTCCATTTATGGAGAATCAATTTATGACGAAAGCAATATTTCAATGTCCGAAGTGCCAAAAGACCTTAGTAAAGAAGTTTAATGTAGGAGAATTACCTACACCGCCAAAATGCGAATGCGGGGAAGAAATGAACCGTGTTTTTGGAAAAGTTCAAATCGGTGATGTCGTTTCTGATGATATGATTGATTTAGGACAGAAGATGTTATATTCTTAAAAAAGAAGGCAGCTCGAAAGCTGCCTTTTATTTTTATTTTTCCAAACAACCGATTATGAAATCAGGATCATTGTGAAGTTTCTGTGCCAATTCGCCTTGGTCAATGTTGTACTTTTTCATCAAATCTCCAACATTCATTGCAGCATAAATTGTGTTCTTTGCAACATCAAGTTCAGAAGCAATTTCAGGAATTGACTTTCCTTTAAGAACCATTGCAAGGATCTTTCTTTTTGGTACATTTACTTTCTTTGATGCAGATTCGTTCATTTCAGGATCATTACAGAAGTCACGCCAATCAGCAGAGAAGTCATCAACATCAAGTTCTGTTGCATTATCTCCTGTCAATTTATCCCAAGCTGTTGCTCCGCCCTTTTCGCTGTCGTCCATTCCATCAGGATTCAAAGCGTTTTCATTAGGGTCTTTTGCACGCTGAACATTTTCAGAAATTGCATCCATACGAAGGTACTGACCGAACCAATACTGCCAGTTGCCAATCTTCATTGTACCGTCTTTGTAAACTTTTGGTTTGAAACTCTTAATTGCTTTATCAAAAGCAATATACATAATTCCAATAAAGTCACTGAAGTCGCCGTTGTCAAGACGAGCTTTAATAACTTTTCCTGAAGCAGCAGAACCAATGAATACCTTCCAAAAGATATAGTAACACATCTTACGAGCAGCAATAATCAAATAGCATTCTGCATATTCGTTTCCTGCTTTTGCGTCTTCAATAATCTTTCCGAGGTCTTCATTAACTGATGCAACATATGCTTTATATCCGCTTCCTGGGTAAACTGAGTTGAAGAACTCTTCATCAAACTTTGATGAGAGTGAACCGTTTGCCTTAAGTTCGTTGCGGAATTCCATATAGTCATTTTTGTCAAGGCTCTCAACATTTTCAACACCAAGAGCTTCAGTCATCTTTGCCATACTTTAATTTCCTCTTATAAATTAGTTATGACACTATCTTTCTTGTGTTATTATAAATGACAACTTTGTGAGGTTTATTTTTTGAAATACATAGGTCAATGTCGTGTTTTGTTCCTTTACTTTGGCCATCCCATAAGATTAAACAATAATCACATCTATTAACCATATCAACATTGCGACGAAAACCTGCAGAACGACCATATTTATCCCATTCAGCAGGAAAGTCCCAAGTTCCTAAATTATGTTTATCTGCCCATTCTTTTGCAATCATATCAACACCACGAGCAAGGCCTTGTATGATAATAAAATCCATATCGCCTTGTCCGAAGCGTTTTTCTTGGTCAGCATAAACTTCTTTGAGGTAATTAACTATTTGTGTTTCGACCCACTTAACATCAGTTATTGTTCGTGAGCCGCATACCATAACTCCAACCATTATTTCTTAAGGTGTTCGATGATATGATCTGTAGGAATCAATTCAGATGCAAATACTGTTAATTCATTTCCATCACGAAGAATTTTACACTTTGACTTTGCAGCAAAAACATAATCTTTATTGTCAACATCATCGTGAACTTTTATACCTTTCATATGTGTTGAACCAACGAATGTTCCGAAACCTGTCATTGAGTGCAAGTCTGATGTATCACTTCCATCACGATAAACATTATACAAAACTGGGTCTGCTTTTGCAGCTTGACCTTCTGGTGAATCAAATGTTGCTTCAGGACATTCATTTAAGAATGTATCAATAGAAGCAAGACGCGCCTGAAGTGAAGCATAGTCCATTGTTGCCAAAAAGTATGATCTTTGGCCGCCTTCACGACAATTTTCCTTTTTCTTTACAACCATATTATCTCCCTACTGCCGAAATGCAGCACAATTTCTTGTATTATATTAACTAAATCGTATATGTTCAAAATCGTTTATTCTCATAATGAGTACTACTTGTATGATGGCTTCAACTTTTATGGGTCTTATCATTCAATGGCAGATGCTGAAAGTGGGCGGCATTGCTTGAAAAGACAACACACTGTACCTCTTGAACAAGCAGCAGAACTTCTTGGGTACAAAGTTATTGTACCTTGTCTTGATTAACGAGTTTCCAAAACAATATCAAAGTCGGGTGGAGCAGGGAAGTCAGATAGACATTCAGGACAACGAAATACACTTATGCCTTTAATGCGTTTGTTATCATCCCACCAATCATCCCATATTGGAATAAGAGCAGCACCACAAGTACATCTTCCAAACTTTGCATCTTCATCAGTATCCGACATCATCTTCTCCTTCCCAAAGTTCTTGTTCAGTATCAAAGCGATACCAAAACTCCCAATAACCTTTAGGCTTCTTATCAACATAAACTAAAACAGCATCATCGAACTGTTCTAATTGAACATTGAAAAACTCTTTAGCTTCAGGTGTATAAAGCCATTCGTTGGTTCTTTTGTCTTGTATTCCAACAATGTTAATTGACAAAGGACCTGCGCTATAATTTATTTGACAGTAGCCGTCTATGAAGTTACGAGGCTTTTTGAATCCTGCAACAAACTTTCCTTCTGTGTTTTCCTGAAAGTCAAGAAGCATATATCGGAGTTCATTTTTCATCGTAAGATCATTAATGCCCCAAGCATTAGGCTTCATCGTCAGCATTGGAATCCTCCACAGGAACCATTGACATTATTGTTGGGTCAAAGAGATACTTGCCGATGATACCTACTGAACCTTGGTTTTGTTTCAACATTGAAACTTCACAATAGTCAGGCATATCTTTCCATAAGTCTTCATCTTCAATCATCTGTTCAGCATAATACTTTGCACGGAACAAACCGATTGCCCAACGAACGCGTTCAAGGAATGCACCTGAGTTTTTGATTTGATTTCTTACAGGACGGAACTTCTTCAAGTCATCAAGGTCATCTGCACGGCCTTCGCCTTCACCCTTACGATTCATCTGAAGAACAGCAATGTAATGGAAGCCAAGTTCCTTTGCCATAGCATTAAGGATGTTGATTGCAACTTCAATACCTTGAGCAAAGTTCATACCTTTATCATCAGTAATCATAAACTCTTTAACCATTGAAAGAAGGTCAAATACAACAATGCAGTATTCCTGTCCTATGTCCTGCTGAAACTTTTTAATGTCCTGCTTAATCTGTGTCAAAGAAATTGAAGCACATTCAGAAAAGCGGAAGTTTGGATTTTGTTTCAAAATGTCAAACTGAGCTTTAATCTGATCTTTAATCATTTGCCACATTTCTTGGTCAGTAGGGTTTACAAGATCTTCCATATCGATGTTGCTTCTTAAAGCCATCATACGGTCAAATGTATCTGTTTCACCCATTTCCAAAGAGTAATACATTAAAGGAACTCTTTGGTTGATACAACGGTTGATTAAGTTAAGACAGAAAGCAGACTTACCCATACCTGTTGCAGCAGCAATCAAACCACCACTTCCTGGTGCAGGACCATACTTAACTGCTTTATCCAAAATAGGATCACCAAACTTGTACTGTTTACCATTCTTACGAGCTTCAAAGTTTTCAAGATAAGACTCTTCAACTTCATCAAAAGTTTTGATTCTTGCTTTCTTTGCAATCGGCATCAATTCATTTTCTGCCTGATAAAGCAAGTTACGAATCTTTTCATTATCAGCTTCGCTTCTTAAAGGATTTGAATTGATAATCTTTTTAACTTTCTCAAGATAATCAAGTCCTTTCAAAGAACAAGCAGTATCCTGAAGCATTTCAACTGCATCTTTGATAACAACATTTGGGTCAGTGTTTACATTTATAAATGCCTGAATGAAGTCAGGTGTAACATTGATATTACGAGCAGATGCATCCTGAAAGATTGCGTTTTTTGACTGTGGAATGCCTGCTGCATTCAACTTCTGCATTGCATCAAAAGTATCTTTACAAGTTTCGTGAACAAAGACATCTCTTTCAACACCAGTCTCAAGGAAGTTTTGTGGATTTAAGTAAAGAGCATTTAACAAACGATACTCTGCAATAAGTACTGGGTTCTGCTCATCAAGATTTTCAACATTTCTGTTCATAAAATTATATTAACTCCCAATTAGAATAAACTGCCTGTAAACTCTACAGTTGTTGACTGCATATAATTGTCCAAGAACTGAAGATAACAATTATGCAACATAACTTCTCTTTCAACGAAGTCT
>Ga0326511_10002765_pt1 | contig 14165 bp, 33 predicted proteins | sample 0_2496_0518_D_FD_203701 | JGI IMG/M metagenome (GOLD analysis project Ga0326511, IMG submission 203701) | Bovine rumen microbial communities from UC Davis, California, United States - 0_2496_0518 | ecosystem: Host-associated > Mammals > Digestive system > Stomach > Rumen | place: USA... | reverse complement strand
ACAAATGCGCAGCTCAACACCTTCCAACACCTTGCCACGCCAACTATGATAAACTAGACATCTATAGCACATAGCGCATCTACCTGCGGAAACGTGTTCCGCGCGTCCCAAAGTTGGCTTTCTTCACCCAAACACAGGTCTTTCGCGGTACAGGTCGGCCACAATCTCGGCGAGTCTCGCGCCGTCTGGACGGTCGTAGTACGCATCCTCCACGTCCTCTCCCTTGTGACCCATAAGCCGCTTTGTCAGCCATCGCGGGGCGCGTAGGTCGTAGCGGTGCCACGTCTGGTACGAGTTGCGCAGGTTACGGAACGGGTGAGCGCCCGTCCATGAGCGGGAGAGCCGCGTCTGGTTCTGGAAGCCCCCCGCGCCGTCGTGCGTGAGCGGCCAGTCGGCGGGGATGGACGCGGCAATCTCGGCAAGCCGTCGCGCGGCTGGCCCCACCACGACCGCCACGCGCTCGCTCTGCTTTGTCTTGAGTTTCGGCGTTGGCTTCTTGCCACGGTTGGGCATCTGGTTTATGACCGGAACCGCGCACACGTCCACGCCATCCAGCACCATCGCGTCCACATCGCCCGCCAACGGTGCCAGCGACTCGCCCACGCGCATACCGCCGAACGCGGCGAGGATGAACGCTGGCTCGTACCACGCTCCACGGCATGACTCCCACTCGTCCATGAGCTGCGCCACGTCCCATATTCCAGGGTCTTGCTTCTCGACGGTGGACGGTGAGGGCATCAGGTACTTCTCGCGCATGGGGTTGTGATCGCAAAACTCGTAGCGCACCGCGTAGTCCATGACCTTCGACAGCACCTGCGTGGCTGAGATGGCCTGAGAGCGACCCATCCTGCTTATCCATTGCTGGACGCGCAGCGGGCGCACCGCGTCGCACGACACGCTGCCCCACACTGGCTCCACGTGCTTTCGCCATGCCGAGCTGTATTGCTCCAGCGACTTCGGGGCGAGGTCACCATCCTCGACGCGCCGCTCCATGTCGGGCAGCACCCACCGCTCCCAAGCCTGCGCGACCGTGGGGCAGGGCGCGTCCTCCGAGTGCTCTAGCATCAGCTCGGAGCGGACGCGCTCGGCATCCATGCGGGTGGCGTTGCGTATCGTCTTTGAGCGGCGCTTGTAGCCGTCCGCGCCCGATGCCCAGTAACGTATGCGCCACGTTGTTTCATCAATCTGCGTAAGGCTCGCCCACGCAGCGCGGCGCTGCTTGCGTTTGCGGGGCATGGCTACTCACACTCCGCACGTTCGATGCGCTCCCACAACTCGTCCAACGTTAAGCCGAAGAACGTCGCAATCAGCTTGCAGTTTTGAATTGATGGGTACTGCGTCTTGCCGTTGCACATGAGCGAGATGTTCTGCTTCTGGATTCCAGTGGCGCGGCTGATTTCAGCCTGAGACGTGTTGTGTTCGGCCATCAGCTCCCGCATAACCTTTCCGAACGCATACATTGCAGCCCCCATCTCCAATGTTTCCGTCAAGAAAAATATACCCGATTCCAAAAATAACGCTTGCATGACAAGATTTATTGACTATTATTAATAGCGGAGCGGACAAGAAATCTTGTCAACCCAAGCGGTTGAAGGTGACCACGTGAGCTACCCAGCCAACGTCTCGGAACCTTCTCACGGACTCAGTGGATGTGACTAGCCCCCACTGGCACGAGGACAGAAGACCATACGAGCGCATCCCGCTTCGGCGGGCATCAGACCATATGCGCGGTTTATGGGTCTGCATTTTGCAGGGTAAGTAAGTGCATTGCCATTCATATGTGACACGACTGGAGGTGATTGGATGGCACAGAATCAGCTAGCTAAGGCGCTTGAGCATTACAAGGTGGACTCTGGGAGGACAAGCAGCGACATAGCAGAAGCGCTAGGAGTCACCCGAGCCACGCTTTGGTCAAAGGTCAATGGCAACACGCCAATCAACATCAAGCAAGCCAAGCAGTTGGCAGACATGTTGGGAATCTCGCTTGAGGACTTTTACCTCATCGTCCCCAACATGGAGCAGTAAAGAAAGCGCCCTCACCGTGGGCAGACGGCAAGGGCAGGTATGAGAGGGAATCTCATGAACAACAGTCTACAGGTTTTCAACAGTGAGGACTTCGGCGAGATTCGCGCGTCCATCACTGAGGACGGAAACCCCATCTTCTGCGCACGCGACATTGCGACGGCGTTGGGCTACAAAGACCCGACCAATGCAATCAAGCAACATTGTCGTGGGGTGGCAATTCACCACCCCATCGTTGACAGTCTTGGACGCGACCAGATGGCACGCTTCATCACCGAGGGCGATATGTATCGCCTTATCGCTTCGAGCAAGTTGGAGAGCGCCCAGCGCTTTGAGACGTGGGTGTTTGACGATGTGCTCCCGTCTATCCGCAAGCATGGCATGTACGCGACCCCTCAGACGGTCGAGGATATGCTGAATGACCCCGACACGATGATTATCACGCTCAAGGCTCTAAAGGCCGAGCGCCAACGATCACAAGCGCTCATGGAGGACAACGCGCGTATGTTGCCCAAGAGCGTCGCGTATGACTCCATCATCGAGACGGACGGCACCATGTCAATCACGGAAGCGGCGCGTTACCTCTCGCAGATGGACAAGAGCATCAACCGCACGCGCCTTTTCGCGTACCTGCGAGCGGACGGAATCATTTGCAAGATTGGCCGCGCTCCGACCAAACGAGCCATAGACCAGGGGCTTGCAAAGCAAATCATGAGCGAGAGGTCGGACGGCAAGGCTAACGACCCGTATGCTCGTCTTACTCAGAAGGGGCTTGATTGGTGCATTCAGCACTACGTCCGAGTCCCCGCACAGATGCGTGCGTAGTTATCCATAACCAAACCAACCGAGCAGCCCGACCGCTGCGCTGTCCGCACTTCGGTGACGCGCGATGCAAAGCAGCCCTCAACGCGCCGCGATGCCACCGCGCCAAGAACCGTCGAAAGGAGAGCGGCCAGTCATACGACTTACTCCTTTCTTTCTGGCTTTGCATCACCTTCCCAATCACCACGAAAGGCCCCTCCTGACGGCAGGCAGCGTGGCGATGGGGCTGCTTGGGAGAACGAGGGGGCGCAATGCCCGAACCAATCCAACCAACGGCGGTCTACAGCGTGGCGCAAGCCGCGCGGCTCGTCCAGTGCGACCGCCGAGCAATCCGCGCCGCGATAGACGATGGCGAGCTACGCGCGTTCATGCCCAACGGCTGCACGCGGGGCTTGCGCGTCATGGGCGCGTGGCTCATCGACTGGACGGAGAAGAGGGCGACGCGTGGGCAGGGGTAGGAGCCGACCACGCGTCGCTGAGAGAGAACGAGCGCACTCAATAGGGCGCTCCGCTTAGAAAGGATACAACACATGAAGGACGAAATCATGGATGCCGCGCCCGTCATAGCGGCGCTGCTGTTCTGCGTCTGGGGGTGGCGCTTCGTGGCGCTGCTCGTCGGGCGCTTGGCGGGGTGGTGCTAGATGACCACCCAGAGCAAGAACAAAGGCACGCAGTTCGAGAGCGGCTGCGTCAACTACCTACGCGCCAACGCGCTCATCGACGTGGCGCGTGTCCCGCTCCACGGGCGGCAAGACAACGGCGATCTGGAAATGACCGTCCACGGCCACCGCATCACCGCCGAGTGCAAGTGCGTGGAGCGCGTGAGCGACGCGCTGCTTGCGAAGTTCAGGCTACAGGCCACCGTGGAGTCACAGAACGCGGGGACGGACGGCGCGGTGATGCTCCAGTGGCGGCATGGCTGCGGGTACCGATGGGCCGAGAGCGCCAACGGCTACCGCGCCAAGTCGTTCGGCGGCAACCTGGCGCACATGACCGTCGAGACGCTGCTGATGGTGGTCGGAGCCACCGGGGAGATTCAGATGCACGAGCTGGCCGCGCAGACGTGGGTGACCATGCCCATCGCCGAGTTCGCGCTGCTGGCGCGGGACTGGGGGAGCGATGGCAACTAAGGACTGGGAGCAGAGCCAGACGGACGATGTGCTCTGGGGGGCGCGGAAGCTGGTGCTGTCCGTCGCTGAGGGCATCGACATGCTCATGGACATCATCGACCCCAATCAGTGCGAGCGGTACGGCTACGACCGCAACGGCGAGCCTTTGGAGCGCGATGCCGACACCTACACGACGCTGGACTTCCTGACCATCTGGGAGGGCAAGCTGCGCCGCGCCAACTCGGCGCTCTACGAGGTGAGCGACAGGCTCAAGGAGGTGGGCGATGGCGTACCAGCCGATTTGCCCGATACGGAAGGACGCTAAGTGCATAGGCGCGATGTGCGCGTGGTCACGCCACACCGTCAACGAGAAGGGCATGTGGCTGTTCACCTGCGCCATACCAGCGCAGGGCGGCGATGAGCACGGGCTGGCCGTCATAGATCGCAGGGACAAAGACCCCGTGGAGCGCACGTGAGCTGGCAGGGCGAGCTGCGCGAAGCCGCCGAAGCCGCACGCGAGCGGTGCGGTCGGTTGCAGCCGTGGTGGGTGAAGTTCGACACCGAGTGCGGCCAGCTATGGGCAACCACGCCAGAGAGCGGCGAGGGCTGGACGCTTTGTGCAATCGCACGAACGCTCTACGCGATGGGCCGCACGTTCGACGTGGCCGAGTCAACCGACCCGATGCAGGCGCTCGTCACGTTCGAGCCGCAGGAGTACCTTGCGGTCGAGGAGTCGGACATGGCGCTCGTCATGCAGGCGGTCAGGCGCAGCGGGCATCACGGCACCTACAGGAAAGCCGGCACAGAGAAGGAGTACAAGTTTTAGGAGGGATGATGGGAAACCTCATCATGATTCTGGGCAAGAGCGGCAGCGGCAAGAGCACGTCGCTGCGCAACTTCAAGCCCGACGAGGTGGGCGTGTTTTCAGTCGCTGGAAAGCGCCTGCCGTTCAGGAGCGAGCTGCCCGTGTTGCAGCACGCGAGCTACCAGCGCATCGCGGAGGTGATGGCCGCTAACAGGCGCAGGTGCTACGTCATTGACGATGCGACCTATCTGATGCAACTTGACAACTTCGCCCGCGCCAAGGAGGTCGGATACCAGAAGTTCACGGACATGGCCGTCAGCTTCCAGCAGCTCCTACAGCGGGCGAGCTGGACGAGCGAGGACACCAACGTGTTCTTCCTGATGCATCCCGACACCGACGATATGGGGCGCGAGAAGCCCAAGACCATCGGCAAGATGCTGGACGAGAAGCTGTGCGTCGAGGGGCTGTTCCCCATCGTGATCGACGCGCGGGTGCAGCAGGGCGAGGATGGCAAGCCGCGCCACGTGTTCGTCACCGAGAACGACGGCACCAACCTAGCCAAGGCGCCGATGGGCATGCTGCCAGCGGTAATGGACAACGACCTCAAGGCCGTGGACACCGCGATACGCGAGTATTGGGGGATGCGACCAATCGTTGACCCGCCTGAGGACGATTACGAAGAAAGCGACGAATACTGATGGGCGGCACGGCAAAGCCCATCCAGACCGTCTACAACGGTTACAGGTTCCGCTCGCGTCTGGAAGCGCGATGGGCAGTGTTCTTCGACGCGATGGGCATCCGCTACGAGTACGAGCCAGAGGGCTTCGAGCTGAGTAACGGCAAGAGGTACCTGCCAGACTTCTACCTCCCCGACATCAACGGCGGCACTTACGTCGAGGTCAAGGGGCAGATGGACGATAGGAGCCGCAAGAAGGTAGATGCGTTCTGGGACGAAAGCGACAAGCCGCTGTACGTGCTCGGCGGCCTACCGACGCAGGCAGAGCTGGACAGCGGCGATATATACGGCTACGTGGACAGGTACGGAGAGTGCTTCGCGTATGGCAACAGGCAATACGGCGATTGGCCGTTCCTGTTCTGCGTGTGTCCCGCGTGCGGCAAGGTCGGTCTTGAGTTCGATGGCCGTGGCTGGCGCGTCTGCAAGCCACGGCACGCGGACATCGACCTAGCCGCCGAGACGTACAGGGACGAGGGCGGCACCGTCCGCCACTTCAAGCATCCAGAGGTAAAAGGCTGGCGCAGCGACGATAAGGGCTACTCGTGGAACCAGAGCAGACTGGTGAGCGCCTACAACATCGCGCGTCAGGCAAGGTTCGAGCACGGCGAGAAGCCGCGCCCTTTCGACAAGTAGGAGGTAAGACAATGCCGAAACTCAAGAAGTCGTGGAAGGACATCGAGGAAACCAGCGGCGGCGGGTTCGCCGACATCGAGCCGGGTGCCTACATCCTCACGATCACCAAAGTCGAGCCGCACGAGAGCCAGGAGTACGCCCGCGTGTTCTGGGACGTGGCAGATGGCCCCGCCAAGGGCAACTACGCCCAGAGCCAGTTCCCGCCGTCGGACATCCTGAGCTGGAAGGAGACGGCGCAGGGCATGCTCAAGCACAAGCTGCACCGTCTGGCCGACTGGAATCATGGCTTCCAGCCCACGGTTGCGTTCGACAACGACCAGTGGAACCTGTTCGTCGGGAAGCGCTTCGGCGCGGTCGTTCGCCGCAGGCTGTACACCGCAGGCCCCAACTCCAAGAACCCCGGCGCAGACCGCACCGCCATCGAGGTGGCCGCGTGGCTCAAGCCCGACGAGTACGAGGGCGGCACGTGGAACAAGTCGCTCCTGAAAGACCGCGACCAGCGCGACAAGGACGCAGCACCGCAGCAGCACTCCGTCCCCACTCCGCCGTCCATGAACGCAGCCGCCGACCTGTACGACGAGGACGTGCCGTTCTAGGGGGTAGCCGATGGCGCAGAGCGAGCGATTCTACTTCTGGCGCGGGTACTACGACGCTATGGAGTACCTGACCGACGAAGAGGTTGGTCAGCTTTTCAGGGCTATCTGTGCCTACGCTTTTGACGGCGAGGAACCAGACTTCGGCGATAACAGGCTGATGCAGGTTGCGTGGACTATGGTGGCTGACTCCGCACAGGAGAGCGTGGCGATGGGCAAGGCTGCCCGCGAGAACGGCAAGGCGGGCGGCAGGCCACCCAAGAAAACCACCGCTAAAAGGGGTACTAAAACCCCCCCTTTAACCACCGCTTTAACCACCCCTAAAAGGGAGGGTGAAACCCCCCCTGAAAGCGTAGGGTACCGTAAGGTACCCACTACCCTTACGGGTAGTGGGGATGGCGTCGCGTCCGCGGCTGACGCCGCGACGCTCCGCCCGATTGAGCCGACACCGCCAAACATACCGCCCAAGCCGAAAGACTGGCGCTGATGGGCGCGGCGTGGGAGGAAGCGTACTCGGCAGACCGTCCTGACGGCGAGCTGGCGATGAACGCCTACCTCGGCATGCCAGAGCCTGTCCCCACGGGCATCGGAAAGCTAGACCAGCTACTCGGCGGCGGAATGACGCGAGGGGTCACCGTGGTAGGCGGCGGCCCCGGCGCGGGCAAGACCGTCACCGCCTGCATGGCGGCCGCCATGATGGCCACGCGCGGCCAGAGGGTCGTCTACGCAAGCTACGAGACGGCATGGGAGGTCGTGCAGCTTCGGTGCGCGAGCGCGTGGAGCTGCCTCGCCGAGTCCAGGGAGGCGGGCGTGAAGGGGTTCAGCTGGTCGGACGTGGCGAGCGGTCGGGAGCGTGCCAGCAGGCCGCAGTACGACGGACTCAGCCGCGACCAGCTATCGCGCTACCTCGTCGGCAACGCCGTGGACGATGTGGCCCGCGCCCTCACCATGTGGGACGAGGGGCCAGGGCGGAACCTAGCCGTGCTCACGAGCGACAACAGCGTGTCGGACCTCTGCGAGCTGTGCCAGCAGGTCTGCAGGGAGGACGGCAGGCCGCCCGTGCTCGTCGTGGACTACGTGCAGATCGCGCCGACTGGGGCGAAGAAGCAGCAGGACGATTATGAGCGCGTCACCGAGGTCATGGGGACGCTGCGCACGCATGCGTACTCGCCGATGGGCGGCAACGTGCTCGCCCTCAGCAGCCTGCGCAAGCTGTCCGCGCAAGACCGCAAGGAGGGGCCGTCGCTCGACTGGTTCAGGGGCAGCGGCCACGTCGGCTACGACGCGGAGCAGGCGGTGATACTCACCGTTGACCACGTGAAGGACGAGAACGGCCAGATGGTGCCCTCGTTGGCCGCCAACGGGGCTACCGAGGGGCGCATGACCATCGTGAAGAACAGGACGAGCGCCAGCGGCACGAGCGTTGCGACGCTCCTGTACGGCTGGTGCAGCTACATCGCATAGCGGGCCTCCCGAGGCGGAGGCCCGCGCCACACGAGAGAGGGGACAGATGCCAGAGAGATGGACGTCGTGGAGCACGAAGGAGGACGAGATGCTCCGCGCCCACTACGCGGAGAGGGGGCCGAGCTGGGCGGGCTGGCGCGAGGTGCTGAACGGCCGCACGCGCCACGCCATCATCAGCCGCGCGAAGCGGCTGGGCCTGCAGGTGGCGAGCCGCAAGGCGGCGTCGATGGCGAGGGTGCGCGAGCAGGCGCCCCGCAAGGCGCCGAGCCAGCCCCGGGAGTTCGAGGCCGCGGTCGGCAGGCGCATGGCGGGCGGCATGACGCCCTCGCAGATAGACAGGGAGATGCACTGGCCCGAGGGACGGGCCGCATCGATCATCAGCGAGGCATGGAGAAGGGACAAGGAGAAGGCATGAACGAGAGAGAGCGGGCAATCACGAATCTGATGGCGGTCGACCTGAGCGGTGGGAGCCACGAGATGCTGTCAAGCATCGCCAAGGCGATCTACAAGCCGACCTGCGGCGGCTGGACAATCGGCGCGTGCCAGGTGTTGCGCGACACGCTCGTCAATCTGCTGAGTGAGACAGACGAGGAAGCCCTGCGCGAGGCGTACACCAAGGGCCGCGAGGACGGCATGGGCATGGCGAACGCCAAGGATGCGCATGCTGAGTACCTGCGCGGCAAGAACGATGGCTACGACGAGGGCTACGACGTTGGCTTTGCGAGCGCCGACGACTGGTGTGCCCAGCACGAGGACGCGATGGCCGAGCACGGGTGGGTGCGCAAGGACAAGGAGCACATAATCTCTCATGCCACCGTCGAGGTCACGCCGCGAATCGACTGGTCGCGCATGGCCGACGAGCTGGATGTGTTCACGCAGCTCGTGCGCGGTTTCGCTGAGCAGGTTGGGGAGGACGAATGAGCATAACGGACGAGCTGAGGGACTACATCAAGGAGCAGCAATGGTGCGCCAAAGGCGTGTTGACCGCCATCGCCGACCGCATAGACGCGGCGCACGAACGTGTCAGGGCCGAGTCAATCATCGACATGACCGACGAGAGCATGGCAGAGCACGGCTTTGTGCGTTTGCCCAAGGACGCAGACGGAGAGTACATCCGCATCGGGGACGTGATGGAGTCGGGCGATGGGGATGTGTTTATCGTGTCCTCCGTTGACTACGGACGTCATCCTTCGCACGGATACGGCAAGTTCTGGATGCTGTGGAGCGATGATGCAGACTTCTACGAGCTTGCTTACAAGTGCCGCCACCACCACGCCCCCACCGTCGAGGGCGTGCTGCGGGAGATGATCGCAGCCTACATGGACACGCCGCTCGATGGCTCAAACGATGGCGAGTTCTTCGCCAAGTTTGCTGCCAAGCTACGGCTGGTGGGTGATGCGGAGTGACCGCGACCGACGAGCTGCGAGCCGAGCTGACGAAGCGCGGAGTGGAGTGGAAAGCGCCAGCGAGCTTTGACGGCACAGCACGATATGACACGACCGCTGGCGGTTACTGGTTCCACGAGTTTGACGGCAAGATTACCATCCACGGGCTCACACCCGCACAGGCCATCGCCGCCACGCTGGGGAGCGGGACGTGCCAACTCAAGCGAGCAAGCTGGGACGATGGCACCTGCACGTGGGGCTGCATCTGCTCCGCGTGCGACGCGCACCTAGAGCACGAGACTGGCATCGGGTACAACTACTGCCCGATTTGCGGGCGGCGCATTGTGGAGGTGGACGAATGACCGAGAACATCGCTCCCATCATCTGGCTGGCAGCTTTCGTCGCATTCATTGCCTTCGGTGCCTACAAGACGAATGAGTGGCGAAAGCGCATGCGCAAGCCGACGCTGCGCGAGCTGTGCAGGCGCGAGTACGGAGACGAGTTCGCCGAGGACTACGACACGCTGTGTGATGGCAACGTCATCGGCGGGTTTGCCGAAACCATCGCGTTCATCGAGATGGTCGAAGCCGTAAAGGAAAAGTACAAGGGGCAATGGAGGAATGGATGAAGTACCGCAAGAAGCCAGTGACCATCGACGCATACCAGACCGATGTGGAGCTGGACATCCCGACGCTTGAGGGGACGATGCACGCGAGCATCGGCGACTATATCATCACGGGTGTGCGTGGCGAGCAGTACCCATGCAAGCCAGACATCTTCCTTGAGACTTACGAGCCAGCCGAAGGGGACGCTGACGGCACGGCGGCGCGTGAGACATGTACCTACGAGATTGCAGCCTATGGAGATGGCAAGGCGTGGTTCGCCTGCTCAAAATGCGGCGGCATGACCAGCGCGGACTATGACCCACCAAAGTATTGTCCGCATTGTGGCGCAAAGGTCGTGAGCGAATGACCGACACCGAGAAGGCCGCGCTGGAGCGCCGCATTGACGAGCTGTGCGCGGAGGTCGAGCGCGGCAAGGCCGAGTTCAAGAAGATGGACGTATGGCACTCACAAGAGCTGAAAGCGGCGATGGACGAGAACGCAAAGCTGCGTGAGTTAGTAAAGCACCTGCACGAATGCGAAGAGCACGCCGATTGCGAAGGCTGCAAGTACGAAGCCGATGATGTGTGCGACTTCGAACATGACATGCGAGAGCTGGGAATCGAGGTGGACGGATGAGTAAGGAGCATGCTTACGCTTACGAAGCTGGATACAGGGACGGCTCTATACATTACGAGCTTGAACATTGTCCCAGCTGCCAGAACATCGCAGACTTGCAGGAAGCGCTTGAGCAGAACGCCAAGCTGCGCGAGCAGGTTGAGTACATGACCCCTATCGCGCTGTACGCAGCGAGCGAGCATGAGCGCGACCGCATGCGCGAGCTGGGAATCGAGGTGGGCGCATGATTCACGTAGACGCAAGGTATCTCGGACTAACGGCCAACCAGCTCGCCAAGATTGCCACCGACCTCAAGGCCGAAAACGACAAGCTGAGAGAGTTGGCACGAGGGCTAGGCCAATGCGCCCAAGGTACCGACTGCGAAGACTGTCTGCTGTATGACTTGTCTGAACCAGACCATTGCCGTGAGGAACGATTGTCGCGTGAGCTTGGAATCGAGGTGGGCAATGGCACAGAGTAAAGCCTTTACAGATGCGTCTCACGCACTTAATGACCTATCACACGCACTTGCCTTGCTTGAAGCTGAGAACTACAAGCTGCACGAGTTCACCGCACGCTTGGCAAACGCGCTGGGCATCGACAGCGAGTGGTGCGACCCAGAGTGGTGTGATAGTGACTGCATGGACGAGTTCAAGTGCCGTCCTACGGGTGACTACGGCGAGATTCACTGTCCCGCATGGGCAAGGCTAAAGGAGCTGGGGGTGGTCAAGTGATTATCTGTTTCCTGTTCGTGCTGATGGCGTTCGTGTTGGCATGGAATGGTTACATGACCGACAACACCGTAATACTTGTATGCGCCATTATCTGCGCCTTTGTTGCGGGCGTTGTCTGCGTATTGGTGGGCGAATGACCCCGCTCGGGCGCACCCTGCGCCACCTGTACGCGACCAGCGGCCACACGAGCCTGACCGAGTGGTGCCAATGCGTCGGCGTGAGCTACGGCACGATTCGCCACTGGATGCGCACCGAGACGGAGCCGACGTGGCTGCGGACGCTGCGCACCATCAAGCGGCGAACCGGGCTGACGTGGGGCGAGCTGCTGGACGGCCACGTGTGGGAGCGCCGCGCCGTGCGCGTCAACGTGAGCAACAAGCAATCCGACTACGCGACGGGTCATTCCGAGTGCAGCGCGTGCGGATGCCACGTAAGCCCGATAGCGCGGTGGTGTGAATCATGCGGAGCAAAGTTCATGGACAAGGAGGAAACCGAATGAGGCTAGTGATCGCGGCCATCGTCGGCTCCGCGCTCGGCGGCGCGGCGTTCGCCATTGGCGCGGTGGCCGTGGCGGTCAGCGGCGGGAGGTGGCGAAGGTGAGCGACATACAGGAGTCCATGCCTGCGCTCATCGACGTGCATTACAAGTGCCGAAGGTGCGGCATGTCGGCGAAGATGGAGCGCTTCTACGGCGGGCCAGCGTATGCGCATCATTGGCACTACGCAATCAAATGCACGCAACCAACCTGCATAAACCACGGCATAGGCATGCTCGACTGGAAGGACAGCCCAGAGGACGCAATCAGAGCACGGAATCGGAGGGCGCAATGAGCGACGAGCTGTTGCCCTGCCCGTTCTGCGGAGGCAAGGCACACATCGAGTATGGGTTCAACTACGACTACGACGGCGGCGATAGCTGGTATGTGTACAGCGCCGACGTTTGGTGCAGTTGTGGTTGCACGCTCCATGTGGACAACAAGCGTCCGAAGGAGTACGTGAGCGAGGAACACATGGTGGACTTCGCCATCGCCGCGTGGAATCGGAGGACGCAGGCGAGCGAATGCCGAAACGTGCGGCCAGACCGCAACTCGTTTAAGTGCTCGGAGTGCGGCGCGGCGTGGTATGGAGTCGGGGACGCAATAGCGCGTCCGTATCCCAAGCATTGTCCCAACTGTGGCAGGAAGGTGGTGGACGAATGACCATAACCGAAAAGGCCGTTGCCCAGCTCAAGGCATACGCCCGATACATTGACGAGAACGCGGAGAACATCATCGGCAACATCGACGCGCCCAACTACGTGACGGAGGAGGGTATCAACGTGTCCTTCACGCTGCTTTCCCACGAGAGCATCCCGGCGCTCACCGTGACCAAGGAGCACATCGTCATTGACGCATGGGAGGTGGACTCATGAGCGCCCTGCTCGCCATCGTCGGCACGCTGGCGCTGTGCGTGGCGCTCATCATCTTCTGCGCCGAGGGGGACAACCGCGACTGGCGCAACGAGTGGTGCTGCCCCGAGTGCATGGCCGCGCATGACCAGACGGAGCCGTGCGGGGACTGCCCAGCGCGACGAGCCGCGCACAAGTAGCGAAACGACCAAGTGCCCGCGTTCGCACATTGCGCGGCGCGGTGCCGCTTTGGTCACATCTCAAAACACAATCTAAGGAGGTTCGACCGTGGCACGGAAAGAGACTGTGCAGAACGGCGGCATCGTGCTCGCCGACGAGTGGAAGCTGTACCCGCTGGACGATAGGAATTGGGAGCTGTGCAAGCTGATGGAGGACGGTCAGTGGAAGCCTTATGGCCGCTACTACTCCCACAACACGATTGATTGCGCCCTGCTCTACGTTGCCGACAATCTCATGAAAGCCAAGTGCCGCGATGCCGCGCTCACTCTGGACGCTGCGGTGGCCGAGTGGAAAGCGACCATCCGCGAGCTGGAGCGCACGGTCGTAGACGCGAAGGTGGGCGCATGAGGTACGGGATGCCGTGGCAGGGTAGCAAGTCGCGCATCGCCGAATGGGTGGTGGACATTCTGCCGCCGTCGCACACGCTCGTTGATTTGTTCGCTGGGGGGGGGCGCTGTGACACATTGCGCACTACTCAGCGGTAAGTGGGAACGCATCATCATGAACGACAAGACCGATAGCGCATCTGTATTCATGGATGCGATACGCGGCGAGTACAACGGCTTCTCGACGGTGCCAACGCGCGAAGAGTTCATGGCAAGCGAGGACACGATGCTCAGAGCGCTATATTCGTTCGGCAACGACCGTATGACATACGCATGGAACGATGGACTCGCAACGGTAAAGGTACCTGCTTGTAAGATGCTCACAGCACCATCGCTCCATGAGCGTCGCATGGCTTACATGGAGTTTTGCAAGTGCCTTACTGAGTACATCATGGGCAATGGTGATACGAGCGCGAAAGCACTGTACCCACACGGCACCTCCGAGCTGGAATCACTGGAACGGCTTCAAGCCCTAGAGCGCGTGGAAGCCCTAGAGCGCGTGGAAGCCCTAGAGCGCGTGGAAGCCCTAGAGCGCGATTATCGTCTCGTTGACATTCCAGAGGGCGCGACGGTCTATGCAGACCCGCCCTATCGCGGGACGGCCAACAGCTCACGGTATGGCGCTTTCGA
>Ga0326511_10002764_pt1 | contig 14166 bp, 30 predicted proteins | sample 0_2496_0518_D_FD_203701 | JGI IMG/M metagenome (GOLD analysis project Ga0326511, IMG submission 203701) | Bovine rumen microbial communities from UC Davis, California, United States - 0_2496_0518 | ecosystem: Host-associated > Mammals > Digestive system > Stomach > Rumen | place: USA... | reverse complement strand
CACGACTTATCCATTCAGGATGTGTTTCCGTTGTATGCTTTCCGTAAGCACATTCCAGAAACAACTTCGGCAGTCTTGCGTCAATGTCGTTCACGATAAACCGCTTGTATTTCCCCGATAACAGCGCCGCATGTGTTACCGCCCCGCCACCAAAGAACAAATCAACGAATGTTTCCGCTGGCGGCAGTTGGCTTATTATCCACTTTGCTATTGAGTTCTTACTGCCTTTGTATGGTAGTCCGTACCGCATCATCCCTCCCCAATACTGTCAGTATCTCATCGTATCCCCGTTTGCCGAGTCCTCTGAGCCGTCCGATTTCCTCGTTCGTCATCGCTTCCAGTTCCGCTATGGTCGATATGCCGTTGCGGGTGAGAGTGAGCATGGTGCTGTAGCGGAAAATGGTTAAATCATTCTTCATTGTCATTCCCTCCTGCTTCGTCCCATCTTTTCAGTAGCTCCATGAGCCACTGTCTGCTGATTAAGTCATCCATCCTTTCACCGCCCTATCGAATCAAGTAGCTTTTTCAACTGTTTTATGTATTCCGTCTTGTCCCATCCCTCGATTTCGCAGATTTCCAAATCAATCCGAATATCTTTGAGAATCCGAAGGATAGCCGTGTGTCTCGCTAAATCATTTAGTGCTTTCACTGTCTTTTTGTCAGGTATTATTAAACCACCATTCAATCGCTACATCCTCCTTGACAAGTGCGTGTTGATACTCGCCGCCAAAGCGTGATTTATTGTTGCTGATAAAGCGATATCCCGCTGGCGCATTTGTGCATCCATCAATAACTTTCCAACCTTCCGGAACATGGTCAAGAACTGCCATGCCTCTTCCCTCCTCCTGTTGCTCCGTGTTGTTTCGCATGTTCAAGCTCCTTTTCTGCCGGAAATATAAATGTTCGCTCATCCGCATCAAGCGCAGACATAAGCATCTCTAAAACATATGTGCATTGTTCGCGGCTTTTATACCTTGCTATTTCGCCACCGGCTCCGTTTTTCGCCACCGCCTGAATACCTGTCCCGTTGCCAGTTACGTGAAACCTCGATATGTCTGCGAAGTTCCAGACCGCTTGCCTGTTTTGCGTGTAGATTGCTATCATTGGTCATTCCCTCCTGCTTCATCCCATTTCCGTAACATCTTGAGGAACTTGTCGCCCTTACCGAAAAGAAGCGTTCCGTAATACTGTCGTTCCTTGCCGACTTGGATGTACAACTGGGTCTTAGTGCCTATTTGGACATAGCCGATTTCCATGTCAGCGTGTTTGTTCCGTAAGCCTGCCATATCAGTTCCCCTCCGTGGGTTCTGCAGGGGCTTCCTCTGCTTCCTTGTACTTGTTGTAAAAGTATGCCGTGTAGTCCGCTCGCTCATCACTGTCCTTAATCGGCATTGTGTAGTTCATGTTCCAACCCGCAATAGCGTGTTCCAACATTCCCGCCTTGAGCGCAATGTCGAGATACTTTTCCGCAACACATACCGCTGATTCTTCCGAACCATACCGCTCTCTGATTTCTTCATCCTTTGCAGTAATCGTGAATCGGAATATATCTTCGATGTTGATAAGTGCCAGTGCCTTTATGCTATTTCCTACGCTTAACTGCTCTTTGCTCATTCCGTCACCCCCTTGTAAAGTTCGGTGTAAGGTTCTGGCAGTTCTGTCTTACCCCACTTCTTATTGAGTTTATCGGCAATCCTGTAATAATCTCCGTCAGTCAGTACGTTATCCATCCACATCTTGAGCAAGGCATTGGCGCAGTCATCATATCCGATTTCGTGCGGTTCGGGCTGAATGGTCGGCAACTTGTTAATCACCTCGTTTTCAATCAGTCGGCAGGTCAGCGTTCCATCACATGGGACATTCTTTCCGACAAGATAATTGCGGAGCGCATCAATCGCCGCCTGTCTGCTGATTAAGTCCGTGCCAACCTCTGCCAAGTTCGTGCTAAGTAACTCTTCCATACCGTTGTATCTGTCGTAGTGGTCACTCATCCACATCCACCTCGTCATTGAATTCAATCTCTACAGTGTTCATGCAGTTGTGCCTGAGTCTCGGAAGGAATGCAGCACCGCATTTCTCGCAGGCGTTAAATGCAACAGGAAACACCGACCTATCATTCTGCGCCTTGTCTGCTATCCACCTTGCGGTGTCCAAATCCATTTTGATTCGTTTCATTTTCCCGTACTCCCGTATCCGTTCTCTCCTCTTTCTCCTTCATGGATTTCATTTACGATTTCCACCTGATCAGTGAGGCAAGGCATCACCACCAACTGAGTGACCTTGTCACCTTTCTCCAAAATCGAGATCATTGCCGAGTGGTTGAAGACCGTGCATCCAATCGTCCCACTGTAACCACTGTCGATAGTTCCTGTTGTCTTTAACCCTCTGTTCTTCATCAGACCCGATTTTGATGTGAGAAGTCCAACATATCCCTCTGGGATTTCCACTCTCACCTTGAGGTCAATATGCTCAAAGGAGTGAGGTCTGATCAGAACCCTCTGAGGAGTCCGTAAATCGATTCCTGCGTCTCTTGCGTGTTCCCTTACCGGAGGATAACCCCCTTCTTCCACTTTGAATTTCATTTTTCTCCTTGTATTCCTTGAATGCTCTTGCAAACTGCTCGCATTCAAATCTGCCTATGATTTTGCCGTCATGGTCTCTGACCACATAGTCGAGACCGTCTCTCGTCTGTATACAATCGACTTTGTACATCGTTATCCTCAATGAGCGGGACAAGCACCAAACCCGCTCTCCATTGTTTTTCAAAGAAACGTACCAAATGCAGAGGAGTTTCTCTCCTTTCCTTTAGCCTCTCCACATTTTAGGGAGATTGTGTTTGATTGATTTTGCCGATGCTTGTTATATATTCACCCTTGCGGGCAGATATCAGTTGAATGGAAGTTCTGCGTCATCGATCCCTTTGGGAATATCCATGAAACCGTCCATGCTCGACTCTTCTTTCTTCGGCTTGCTCTGTCCGTTGCTCTGCTTGCTTTCGCAGAACTCATGCTCTTCGACCACGTTGTCATTGGTGTAGACGGTCTTTCCGTCATTGTCCTTGTATGATCCTGTCTGAGTCCGACCGGAGACCGCAATCTTCATTCCCTTTTTCAGATACTTCTCAGCGAACTCTCCGTTCTTGCCGAATGCCACGCATCTGATGAAGTCAGTGGTCTGTTCGCCCTCTTTTTTGTACTTTCTGTCTACTGCCAGCGTGTATCTGGCTATGCACATGGGATTCTGTCCCTGTGTGTACCTTACGTCAGGATCAGCGGTTAATCTGCCGATGTAGTATGTGTGGTTCATAGATAGTTCCTCCCGTATCTCTTCATAAACCTCTCCCGTGCTTCACTGGGAGATAATCCTTCTTGTATCATCTTGCCTTCGTAGGCTTCTTGACCTACCTTGTGCAACCAGTCCATTGTGTTGCGGTTGTAGTGCGCTCCGTCAGGTGGTAGGTTGTGGCATTCTCTGCACAGGTACACCCACAGACCATCCTCTTCTGAGAGTTTCCTGTTGGCGGTTCCTCCCAATAAATGATGCCGTTCCGTGTTGCCGTATCTTCCGCATCTGTAGCACACATACTTCTGTGTATTTAATATTGATTTGCTCATTCCTTCTCCTCGAAGTCCTCGCAGGAATCATCGTAGAATGTCGGTGATCCGTACTCTGTGGAATCTTCGTTGCCACAGAAGAACACCAATTTGTTCATCCCTGTTCTGTCCCTGTCCGCTGAGTTGTATTTGCAGTTTCCACAACACTCTTTCATCCTTTTAACCTCTCTCTCAGTTTCTTCATCAAGTCCTCCGGTGCTTCGACACCTTCGCTCTTTCTCTCCTCAATCAGATTCCTCTGAGGTGTCTCAGGGATTGCCGTCTGTGGAGGTCTTACGGAAACAGGTGTGATCTTGTCAACCATTTCCCTCCTCTGGTACTCATCAAAACGTTTGATGAACATCGGTCTCTGCACACTCTCCAACGTCTCAAGCGAAGTGTTCCCCCACTGTCTGAATGTGGAGTACCCTCCCACTATTTTCTTGGTGAGGTCGGGCAACTGATCCCAATACATCTCTGAATCGGGAGAATATGCCTGTCTCAATGCCCTTATGAGTTGATTCCATGCCGCGGGAGCGAGCATTGGCGCATCTGTTGACAACCGATAGGACAGTTCCCTCAAATCCGCGATTGTAGGCGCGAACTTATGCGTCATCACATAGTTCAGAGCCGCTTTGTTGAGTGTTGGATACGGGATGTCTTGGAGTGTTGAATACCAAAGATTCAATCCGTGTTGGTCAATGTTCCAACTAGGATACGCACTCTTGAGCGATGCCATGATGACCTTGAAGTCATCCCTTGATAATCTGTTCACCATGCCTTCAAATCCTCCAAGAATCCCCCTACAGACCCTTTAGGTCTCTGAGGAGTCCAGTCATCATTCCATGCCTCTTGCTGAAAGAAGGTTGATCCCTGTTTGATGTATTTGGATTCAATGTTGGACTCCTTGATGTATCGGTTGTATGCCTTGATACCTTCACGGATTGTGTCAATGGAAGTCCCCTTTTTCACTGCCCTCTGAAATGCCGCAAAGGCTTGTTTCTTTCCCTTCTTGTTGGGATACAAATCCCAGAGGTATTCAAATCGTTCCTTAGTCGAGTCAACCGTAGGTTGCTCAAGAGTATTACCTAAACTATCCTCTACTAAACTAACCTCTCCTTTACTATCCTTATCTAAACTAACCTTATCTAACCTATCCTGTGGCAACCGTTCGGCAACCACTTGGCAACCATTTGGCAACCGAGTATATGAACCGTTCTCTTTGATCTGTAACTGTGCCAGTTCTTCCTTGAAAACGGTCGGTGTATATCTGTCTTTCCTGAGTGCGTTTGCCATCCTCCAGTGCTTGATAACAATGACTCCGTTCTCAAACTGGTATATGTACCTCTTGTTTAGGAGTGCCTCCAAGTCTTGAACACTTGCGTGTGCCTTGAACATGGAGATTGCTACCTGATTCGAAAAGCCATCGTCATCCGCTGACATGGAGAGATGTAGATACAATGCCTGTGCCGATGCACTGAGTGACATGAAATTATCGTCATCTGTCACCTTCTTGGTGAACATTCTTCTCTCAGCCGTCTTTCCTCACCTCCTCCAAGTGATACCGTGTGAATGTGGTCTTGTCTTTGGTCACCCGTTCTCTCCGAATCTTGTGACCGCTCTTCTCGATGTCTGCGATCCTTGCCGACAACCTTGTGCATCCCAACCGGAATGCGTCCATGCTCGTGATCCCGTCATTCGCTCTCATGTATTCCATGATTCTCTGTACTTGTGTCATAATTCCCCCTTGCCAGTTTATACAGTGTTATCCAATCCTCTGTTCTCATCACTGTCACCCACTCCTTGCGGGATTTCTTCCAAAACACTGTTGGGAGACCGTCCTTCTTCTTTTTGGCTTCTTCAATCGCCTGATCGAGTGCCTTGCGAACATTTAAAGCCTCACAAAATTTCACTTCTATGTGGATGCCTTCCATCCCGATCACATCGGACTGGTTGAGCCACACCATCCCTCGTTTGGTGTCAAAACCATGCTCTCGGAGGAAATGGACGAGGAGTGATTCACCCCTCCGTCCTTTGTCCTTTGATGCCTTTCCTCTTTTACTTGCTTCGTTCATGCATTTTCTCCCATATCTCCAGTGACCTCTTGATGTCAGAAGGCAGTGGAGGATTGAGTCCTAAATCTTTCATGTCCTCGATAATGCCGTCCAAAAGCACGGAGAACTCTTTTGTGTCGTAGGTGGATGATCCGTAGTAACAGAGCAGTTGAACCGCTTTCCGACCGTTTACATCCACCTCTCCGACCACTTCTGTCTCCCTCCACAACCTCTTGAACGTTTCCACTGCTTTCTCGTCCAGAAGGATGTATGTGTACTTGCCGTACTTTCTGAGGGACTCAAGGTATATCTCCCACTTGTCTCTCGGAGGATTAAGAGATTTTGCAATCTCTCCAATGCAGTGCCACATGAGCGCGTTTGCATCGAGGCTTCTTTTCTCCCTGTGAGGAGTCACATTAATGTCAAGGTCTTTGCCCTCCAAATCGGACAACTCTGTCTGTCCGACCGTAAAAGAGACATCCATTACTCCGTTCGGGTAGCAGATGAATCCTTTGAGTTTTCCTCTGAACCGCATTCCTTAACAATCACCTCCCAATTCTCAAAGATGTTGAGGAACATCTCCTCTGTGATCTTGTTGAAACTCTCAACTCCGTACCTCTTGCAGAGGATGTCCATTTTGACCTTCCTCTCCTTGCATCTGTACGTGAGTGCTTTGATCTTGGTACTGTCGATGTACTGTTTCTTGACCTTCTCGGTCTTAGCCTGGTCTTGCTGAATGATTGCGTTTGCCACTTCTTCCGCTGATGCCATCGAGCCGTCAATACCGATTCCCGCGAATCCCAACGCTCTGCCGACCGCAGAGGTCTCACAGTTCTCAATGAATGAGGTCTTGTTGATGAATGTGGAAGACTCCTTTTCCTGTGCCATCCCTGTGGCGATCACATTGCCGCCCTCGTCTGAGACAATTGCCCTCATGGTCACCACTCCGTCCTCAAGGGAGATGATTTCTGTTGTGATAGAACCGGAAGGGCATATCTTTCTGAATGCCTTCACTCTCTCGTTGACCATGACGTAAGCGGTCTTGCCTTTACCTTTGGAGATGTCTACTGTCCCCAATTCCTTGTTTGCGCTCTCAATATTCTCCAGTGTGAACATCGTCCACCATCCTTTCGTTCTCTGCATATGTGTCTGTGTCCACCGTTTCGAGGCAATCTCTGTATCTCGGATGGTGAAATTTCAGTTTCCCAGTTACGAGAAATTCTTCGTCTGTGATCTTTTCCCCGCAGATGTCGCAATAAGGGAAGTAATCACTCAGCGGTCTCATTTTCATACATTCATCTCCTCGTATTTGATCTCCGGAAACTGGTCGAACCGTCTTGCGTGGATGTGCTTGCCATTGATAACGATGTAAGCGTCAACGTAACCAGTCTCAGGACTGAACACAATCGAGTGGTCTCCATCTTGGTCAAGGTTGGTCTTCCTTGCCTCTTGCATGAGCGCTACTCCCATGTTGACCAATAACTTCAAATAATTCTTTTCTCTGTCATTCATCGTTGCCTCCGATCACCATCGCAACCGCGAGGAGCACGAAGAAGGCAATGCTCCACTCCAATGCTCCGCCCTCAAAGAATGAGTCCACTGAACAACCAGTGAGGACAAAGAGGAGTAAAAATGCGATTTCCAAAATCTTTCTCATTGTGGTATAATCTCCTTGTTATAATTTCCTTTGTGCCTCTTCTGAATCCGTCTATCAGAGAGGCATATTTTTATTTCACGATTTTCCTCAGAAACTTCTGTGAAATCATGTGCCTTCGGCAGATGTCTGAGGTCTCCATTCCTTCCTTGAACTCCAACAGGATCACTTCCTTTTCCTCGTCAGTGATGTTCGACTTCCTCTTCGGAATGATTTCTTTGTCAACCATGTAGTGGATTTTGTTCTGTACGCTTGTCGCGCCTTTGTGCAAGACCTTTGCACATTCGTTCGGACTGTATCCGTCAAGCCACATTGTTTTCATGGTCTCGACCTGTTCGTCCGTCCACTTGGTGTATGGTGCTTTCGTTTTGAACTCCCCCATGTCCGGTGCTTTCTCAAGACCTGAGAGGAGTTTCACCTCCCACGGATCGAAAACCCTCTGTGGAAGAGTAGGAGTGCCACGATCAGGAAGAACTCTCTGCTTAATCTTTGCTACCAACTTTCGCACCTCCTTCACTGAGGATGGATGCCAACTCTTGGATGAATTTCTCGATGTTCATGCTTCAATCCTCTCCATGATTTTTTCAAAGTGTGCATCGATCTCAGAGACTGCGCTCAATGCCTCCCCAAGCGTTCTCTCGCCATTTGAAAGTTGTTCTGCTACATACTGTCGACGAACCTCTTTAACTGCGTTTCTCAGCGTGTTGAAGTACCCACGAGACCTGTCGAGCCACTTTCCGTTTTTGCCCTTTTCTCCCTTCCCTCGTCTTACTACGTAGTTGACGGGATAAGGTTCAACCGTGATGTACCAGTCATCAATGATTTTGATTCCCTCCATAACGTCCTCCGTCATACCGCATCCGCTTCAAGGTCTTCAATCAATTCCTCTTTGGTCTTCGTCTCGATGACGGTAAGAGAACTGTTTGCATCAGGAATGAACTGCATCTGACCATCGAGGTTTTTCAGTTCCTTAATTCTGTTCCTTACCATGATCTTTTTCTCAATCGTGTTGTCTTTGCTCTTGAGGATGAGGTTCAAATAACCAAGATTCTCACATTCCGCAATGTTCACGAAGTAACCAGTTTCAACAGAGAAATATTTGTGGTTATAAAGCCTGCTCTGTATGACCTGCCTCATGCCGATCTCAAGCAGTTCCTCTCGCTCAGTCATGTCATCGGAAAGGTCGATGTCATCAGCGCACATTCTGAAAATCGTGTCAGTTTTCAGAAGATGTCTCCCTGTTTCTTTCATTCTGCCTTCCAGTGTGAGGATGGCAGTATCGACTATTTCGCTCTTAAATGTTTTTGCCAATAGTTAGCCTCCTATGTCTTTTTTGATTCTTGTCAGAACTCCGATTGCAATATTGATTTCGCCTTGAAGTCTTCGGAGTTCGTCATAGTCCATCGTCTTTGTGTTGATGATGGAGTAATCGAACGGAGTAGCACCGATGAATAGTATTTTTTTGATAGCATTGAAAAGTTCATTACTCTTTCCTCTTGCTATCTCCACAGTGTCCTTTCTGTTCTGTGCCACATCATCAATGCTTACTGTTTTGGATTCTTGGAATTCCCTGTTCCTTTCCTCTGCCTTTTCAAGATGTGCCTTTGCACTTATATCAATCTGCTTTCGTTCCTTCTCTTTGATTTCATTGAAAGCACCGTTGATTGACTTCTTGCCATCTCTGATCTGTTGCTTAGTCTCCGGTGAAGCGTTCTTTTCTATCACCTCGATTTTTCGCACCGTATCCCTTGAAGCACCAATGCGTTTCCCGATTTGCTCGTCTACTCTTCCTCGAGCGTCAGATTTCTGACCATCGGCAGAAAACTGTTTTAGATTTCTTTTCGAAATGTCGTTCGCCCTTCTGCTGAGTAATTCCTTCTTCCTTAACTCCAAGACTCCCCTGTCATACAGTTGAAGATTTCTTTTTCCAAATTGGTTGTCGATAATCCACAACATTGCCTCGTCTCTGTCCGCAAAATCCATTTTCTTTTCTGTCCAGTGAAGACTGTGCTTTGCGGCAATCTTGAAACGGTTGTGACCATCAACAAGGATTCCGTTCCATGTGATGAGTGCGTCCCGTATTCCCTCCTTAACGCAGTTCTCTTCGAGTTGTGCGAACTCTTCTGATGAAAGAGGTGGAATGAGACTTTCGAATTCTTTATCAATTGTTATGCTCATGCGTTACCTCTTTCGTCTTGCGCAAGTTCTTCGGCAAAAAAAATAGGAACAGGATCATTGATTTCGAGAAGTTTGATAATCTTGCTGATTTCTTCCCTTGTGAAGTGTCCCGTCTTGATTTTGCGGTAAAGACTTGTGTAAGTCATTCCAAGTTTCTCTGCAAGTTCATATTTCTTCAATCCCTTGCGAACTAACTGTGCCTCAAATTCACGTTCGTTGAACATCCTTTCACCTCCTTTCTTTCCTCGAACACAAGTATATCTTACCACTTGCGCAAGTAACGTTCAATACGCAAGACGCAAAAAATATACATTTTTTTGCAAGGATTGAAGTATAATATAGGTGAAAGGAGGTGACATCATGAAAGCGAATGAGGTTATCAAGATGCGTAGAAAAGAACTTGGTATGACCATGAAAGAAGTAGCGAATGCGGTAGGAGTCAGTGAGGGTACTGTATCGAGGTGGGAGAGCGGAGATATTCGCAACATGAGAAGGGACAAAATCGCAATCCTTGCGAGAGTCCTCAATGTGCCTCCTGCGGTGTTGATGGATTGGGAAGAATACGATGCTGAATTGATGGAAAGGCGAAAACTCTCGAAAGAACTTCAAGATTTGGCGAACGTGGCAGAATTGGAGAATTTGAGAATCGCAATCGACCTAATTAAGAGACTGGAGAATAGAGCATGAAGCGCACCGCAATCTACATGAGAGTATCATCACAGGCGCAAGTCAAGGACGGGGAGTCACTGGAGTTCCAACAGAATCTCTGTATGAGTTATATCGAGAACCACAGTGACATGATCCTTGTTGACACATACGTTGATGACGGTGTCAGCGGTACGAAGTTCGACCAGAGAGATGAGTTGCAGAGGATGCTCAACGATGTGAAGGACGGGAAGATAGACATGATTATCTTCACCAAGTTAGACCGCTTCTTCCGCTCCGTGCGTCACCTGATGAACACGCTCGACATCCTCGATCAGTACGGAGTTGAGTGGAAGGCAATCCAAGAATCGCACGACAACACCAATCCGACAGGAAAACTCTCTCTGACCATCATGGGCGCGTTTGCTGAGATGGAGGCGAATATGGCAAGTGTCAGAGTGAAGGATGCTTATGCCAACAAACTCTCAAAGGGAGAATGGCTTAACTCCCATCCTCCGTTTGGATACATGATTAAGGACAAGAAAGCCGTCCCCGATCCGCAGAAGAAGGACATCGTTGTCTCCCTGTTCAAGGAGTACAAAGCGCACAACAGTATCTACCGACTGGCAAGGGAACACACTGATATTCCACGTTCTACCAAGAGCATAAAGCGGATACTGACGGATAAAGCCTACATTGGAGAGGCACATGGGATAAAGGACTTCCTTGAGCCGATAGTGGACAGGGACCTGTTTGAGGACGTGCAGAGACTCATTTCAATGAACGTGAAGAGTTCAACCAAATACACATACCTCTTCTCAGGTCTGATGATATGCCCTGAGTGCCGTAAAAAACTTACGGCATCGACATACAAGCACAAATATCAAAGGTATTCGTGCCGTTACCATCCAATGGGACAGTGTGGGAATAATCATGTCATATATGAGAGCCAGGTAGAGAGATTCCTGATAGAAAGTTACAAGGAAGATTTGGAAAAAAGATACCTCGAACTCAAGTCGGTGAAGAAGGTGGACAACTCTCAGAAGATAAAAACCATCACCCACAAGATGGACAGATTGAAGGAGTTGTATTTGAACGACCTCATTGATCTGAACGAGTACAAGAAAGACCTAGAAACCTACAGAAACCAGTTGAGAAACTTGGAGAAACCCACAGAAACAAACGTGGAGCAGATTGAAGAACTTTTGAAGCTGAATGTGTATGAGATTTATTGGACGCTGACCAAAGAACAGAAAAGAAGACTGTGGAGAAGTGTGGTGAAGAGTATTACACCAAAAGACGGTTCTTTTTTTGTCGAATATATGTAGTCTCTAAATGGACATCACCGACCTGTGGTGTCCTGTTACTGACTACGTTTCTAAGGTTTCTGAGCAATAAAAAAGAGGCACGATCGTTAGACCATGCCCCATGAAAAAAGTGTGATATCAGTGACTTCTTTCTCACATCTTATTGCCGTTTGAGTCGAAGACATAATAGCCTTCGTACTTCTCTGCCAGTTCCTTTGCGTTCGCAAGTGACTTGAATGCTCCCAACTGACTCTTGGAATCAGTCCATGACTTTCTCACTCGATAGATCTGGTTGACCGTCCCTGTGAGAGATGCCTTGAACATATCCCACTCGCTCGAAGGTTCTAACCAGTTCGGCACGTTCGGGCAGTACTTACCGTTGACATCGAAGTGCCTACAGACTCGGCTTGCAGGTACACCGTACTCCTCCATCAGGTATTTGGCAAGTGTAGCAGCGCTCTTGACCGTCTCACTGCTGAAGTGCCAAACACCGTTGACCTTCTTGCAACACAGTTCGATGCCAATGGAATTTGCATTCTTGCATTTGCCAAACAGAGATCCTCCTCTTGATGACTGCCGTCCGCCTCCACAATGCCACGAATACTGTCCTTTGAGGTTTGGATTGTACTGGTAGATCTCCCCATTATGCCCAACAAAAAAGTCAGCTGATGCCGACCTGTTCGCTGATGAGAAGTATTTCATGTTTTCAAGTGCAGTGCCTTCCGCACCCACATAGTGGATGACGATGTACATGATTGGATCAGTGCGTTTCGAGATGTTGTACCCTTTGAAATAAGGATTCTGTTTGATGTCCGGTCTTCCCGAAGGAACAGTCGTACCGCTTACCAGTTTCGCATAGCAGTTTGCATCGAACACATAGGTCTTGCCGTCAATCACTGCGGTTTCATTCATGTAGGCATGACCCTGATTCTTTCCGCTCACTGGTTCAAGATAGAACAGACCTGCACGGTTGAGCCATCCTGTCTGCATTGCTCCGGTCTTCTCGTTCAAGAAATACCAATATCCAGAGACCTTCTGCCAACCATAGAGAAGCCATCCATCAGCGTCAAACAGATGCCACGCTTCACTCTTGCCGTCCTGTGTCTTGAGGAACGCCCATCCTGTGGGCCAAGTTCCATCTGCATACTGATACCACATCCCTTTCGTGCCCTTGAGCCATCCTTCATAGGTGACTCCGGTATAAGGGATATCGTATGTCCATTTCGAACCGTTCTGCGATACTGTCAACTTCTTGTTGGCAGCGGTCATTGTAATCTCGTGGAAAGGTCTTAAGCAAACGAATCCTTTTTTCTTGCAGTAGAGCGCACCCCAGTGGGAAAATTCATCTCCACCGATACTTGTTCCGTATGCCTCTGCGTGGTTGTACCAACACAGTTCAGCGCCCAACTCTGCGAACCGGTTTGTTGCTTCGGTTGTGCAAGCGTTCCCGTGATGAGGGATCTTGAACACTTTGATAGTACCGAATTTGTTAGCGAGGTAAGAGTTTACTGCGTTGATCGTGTCCCCAGAGGTCATGTAGTAGAGTTCAGGGAAGTAACAAACGAGTGAGGTGTTGTTGACCTGATAATCAACATTTTCGGACGGTCTTACACTCCGTCTCCAAATGTCACAGATGATCGTGCCGACCTTGATTCGTATGTTCTTGTCCGCAGGTGGATAGACGATAGACTTTTTCAGTCCCTCTGCCTGTCCGATCCGTCCCTTTGCCCTTGAATAATCGTCCCTTGCATCAGAGTCTCTGAGTTTCGTGAGGTCTGACGGCGGCGGGCAGTAGATCTTGTCAACGATGATGGAAGAATCCAAAAGCAGTTTCATTCCTCTGTCGTGGTCGTAGTGCCAATGAGAGAGGATATAGGTTATATGACTGATTCCGTGATTCTTGCAGTATCGAATAGCCTGATCGCAGAGATAATCCTCTCCACCGTCAATGATGATACAGTTTTTGTTATCATCGTGGATGACCTGACAGTCACCTCTGCGGTATGCGTAGGATTTCTGAGGCATGGATGGAATCCATATGGTTATCTTACTCACTGATTACCACCCTCTTTCTTGTACTCATCATTGGAGATCTTGAGGATAGTTCCCAGAAACGCATCAATCGCAGTGATCGTGCCGACAATCTGCTCTCCGTAAGGAAACCCCCAGATAGCAGAGAGCGCAAAATACAGTGTTCCTAATGCAGGTAAGAGTAACTGAGTTACCCATACAAGCAAATCATAGGTTTCGTTGCTCATCTTAAACATGATTCCTCACTTTCCGTCATCCTCTGACAACCGTTCGTTAATAACTGCGACTTCTCTCTCAAGTGTGTAGACTCTCTCGATCACTCCGTTGTGCTTGTCCATCTTCTTTTCTAGTTCTTGTATGCGATAGGCAATGAGTTTGTTATTGAAGATGGATGTGATGATACACACCACAATTGCAGAGAACGCTGAGATGAGACTACTTACTATTACTGTGTCCAATGTGTTGCCCTCGCATAAATGAAAAGAGAGCAGATTTCTCTGCCCTCTGGTTAAAAAGTATCGAATTTATTTTACTTAGAATCATAAAATAGATTCTAAGCAAAATCTATTTTATGTACTTTAAAGTTTGCTTTAATACACCTCTGCTTAATATCCCAAAATAACCAGTCTTAACAGTACCAGTAATGCAAGCATCCCAATAAATGCAAACGTGGATATTAGCATTTCGCTTAACTCGTCTTTCAT
>Ga0326511_10002763_pt1 | contig 14173 bp, 15 predicted proteins | sample 0_2496_0518_D_FD_203701 | JGI IMG/M metagenome (GOLD analysis project Ga0326511, IMG submission 203701) | Bovine rumen microbial communities from UC Davis, California, United States - 0_2496_0518 | ecosystem: Host-associated > Mammals > Digestive system > Stomach > Rumen | place: USA... | reverse complement strand
CAAGGCGAAATATACGAAGAAATGATATGAAAGTTTCTGTATATGCAACTTTTCGCATCGTTCTTACGTCTAACAGGTAGAAACTTTTAAAAAGAAAACGAATATGATACTATCAACAACCCCACACGGGTAAAACAAAGTAAAACTAAGCACAATTAAGTAAAACTAAATACCTAAAAATCAGACATTTAGCACAGTATCACTTTTTACCTTATTTTCTCTTATTTTCCTTAATTATCGTTAATTTTCTACATTTTTGTCCCTCGTTTGTCCCTCGTTTTATTTATTATTTGTACCTTTGCAACACGGACAAATAAAGACATATCATTATGGCAAAACAATTCGAGGACAAGAAAGTTAGCGGGCAAGTAACGCTAAGAAGCCGTGAAACGGCAAAAGGGAAAAGCCTCTATCTTGACATTTACCAAGATGGGGTTAGAAGTAAAGAGTATTTGAAAATGTATCTTATCCAGGTTAAAAACCCCGAAGATAAGATTACCAACAAAACGACATGGGACGCAGCCGAAGCCATTGCAAGAGAACGCGCCCAAATGATCGTTAAGGGCAAAGCCGGAATCAAAGACAGGAAAAGCAAAACTCTTTTACTCGATTGGTTGGATATTAGAATTAACCGCCTAACAGAACATGCTAAAGAAATGGGCAGAGCGGACAATAATTCTGCAAAGCAAGCCAAAAAAGAAAAATTGCATATAGAAGCCTACATTAACCAAAAGTACAAAGGTAAGAAAATAACTTTGGGTGATGTTGACCGCGATTTTTGTGTAGGATATGGCGAGTACCTTTGTAATGCAATGAGCCGCAAAAACAAGTATTGCCCGGCTAAGCCGTTATCTTCAGGAACACGCACACTTTATTTCAAAGGCTTTTCGACAGCCTTAAATGCAGCCGTGAAAGCGGGACACTTGCAAACAAACCCGATGGAGCATTTAGATATTGCAAAGATTGTAGGCAAGAACACACCAAACGAAAGAGTTTATCTTACAGCAGACGAATTGCGGAAACTGATTGCAACCAAATGCAAGCGGGAAGATGTGCGTAACGCTTTTCTGTTTTGTTGTATGTGCGGTTTGAGGTGGAGCGATGTTAGCACACTTAAATGGGAGGATATACATGCAGACGGGGACGAATGGAAGATAGAGAAAAGAATGATTAAGACGAGTGAATTATTATATTTACCGTTGAGTAAAGAAGCCAAAAACTATTTGCCCTCAAAAGAGTTAAAGGAGAGCAGCGAATTAGTTTTTACTTTACCCACTCTTTGGGCAACAGAAAGAATTATAACGGATTGGGTGAAAGAAGCAAAAATAACCAAACACGTTACTTTTCATTGTGCCCGTCACACCTTTGCAACAATGATGTTAACCCAGGGTGCAGACTTATATACAACGAGCAAGCTATTAGGCCACACAAGCGTTAAGACAACGGAAATATACGCAAAAATAGTAGATCAGAAGAAAGTGGAAGCCGTTAACTTGTTAAATGGATTATTAACCGCTAAAAACGATTAGGGATTATGGAAAAGACATATAACGATATAGTAGCCGAGAACCAGGCACTAAAGAAAGAGAACCGCAAACTTAAAAGGGAATATGAAACCCAAAAGGCGAGCGCAAAAATATGGATGGATCGTTATTATGATTTAGCAAAGCAGATCAGAACACTAAAACAGCAATTGGATGATGAACGGATAATAGCAAATGCAATAGCAGGTAAACGGGGATTGTTAGAAGAAGCAAACGCGATCCGTAAAGATTTTGCCCGCGCATGTGGATATTATACAGATGTTAAGCAGCCAAGAGAATGCAAGATAATCAGTATTAACCCCCTAAACAAATGAAGTTATGACAGCATACGGAATTATACAGCAGCACCCGGAATGGGTTACAAGTGAAAGAACACCCAGGGCAGCGATCCAAAAGACAGCAGCCCGATATATCCGGGAACTTGAGGGCAGCAAGAATTTTTGCAGCCTTATCACAGAGGATTTAGACGATCTGTTAAGACACAGGGACGAGACAAACGATTTTGCGGGTATAGTGACAGACAACAGCAACAAAACCCAGGTAAGCGAAGAAAGCCCCGAATATATGGCCGACAAACGCAAAGCCCAAATATACGCAATCTTTATTAAAGCCGTTATTTCGGAGTTATCCGGCAAAGCCATTTGCACAGCCGCCCAGGTTGAGGAATGGCGCGAAAGATATGCGGTTAAGTTAGAGGGCTTAGAGGGGAAGCGCGAACAAACCACAAAGCGCGATACAGACTTAAAGCCAATAGATGATACAAAAGCAGAACAGATTTATACACAGTTAAAAAATTGGCAATATATAGATTGTAGTGAAGATGTTTTTATGTGGCACTTTGGGGAGAGAATACACAGAACAGAAAAGGACACACCCAAAAAGGTCAATTGGTTAGGTAACGATGATAGAGTATTTGTCGTTTGTTGCAATAAAATAAACAAAATTGCAACGGGCAAAGAAAGAGCAAATTGGATAGGATTAAAAAAACATTTCAATCCAAACCCGGATTGGGGTTGGGATCACGATTGGAAAAAAGCAAAAGACCGTAAAAACGAAGCGGTGAACAGGAGTTTATATGATGAAGAAAGACTCCGGGTCATTGCTTTTTTTGATTCTATATCAGAAAATCATAAAAAGGCAGAAACAAAGCCCGATTTGTCAGATGAAGAAAAATTGAAAATACTGAAAGAATTGCCGGATGAAGAAAAAGCCAAAATAGTATTAGAGTTATATGAGCCAAAATAACACACACAAACTCGATTAGGCGCAATCTTATTACAGGGTTGCGCCTTTTTTTTGGGCACCCACAGCCCACATGATGAGGCCACGCCAGGCAACAGCCCCACAAGTGGGGTGTAAGTGGGTGTTATAGTTGCATATTCTTATACCTTATTATTTACCTTTGCACATAATTATATATAATAAGGTATGGAAGCAAAAGAAAAAAAGTATCTATCAGTAAGGGAAGCAGCCGAATATATCGGTTACTCCATTGGTTACGTTTATAGGCTTGTAGCGTTAAACGTATTGCCACATTACACCCCGAATGGTGGGCGCATTATATTTAACCGGGTAGAACTCGATGAATGGATAGCCAGGAACGGCAAACAGCCGGGCGATCCCAAAACGGAACATATCGTAATAAGATAGTCAGTATATGGAGAATTTGAAGTTAACCCACGATTTCGATTTAGACGTAGCCACAGCCCACAGCCGTTTATCTAAAAAATGGAAAAACAAAAAGTGGAAGTGGAGCGAGATCGTAAAGAAGTGCAGCGACACCAGGCGAACAGATGAAAGCGTAGCCGAATACATGAAAATGGATCGCAGCGAACAAAGCAACGTTAAGGACGTAGGCGGTTTTGTTGGCGGTTATTTGTCAGGCGGTACGCGTAAGACTGAAAACGTTATGTGGCGAAGTATGGCAACACTCGATATTGATTACGGGACAAATAACGTTTGGGACGATTTCACGATGCAGTTTAATTGTGCAGCTATGATTTACAGCACGCACAAACATACACCCGAAAAGCCCCGCTTTCGTTTAGTAATTCCGTTTTCGCGCAATGTTGAGCCAAAGGAATATGAGCCGATTTGCAGAAAGATAGCAGACGCAATAGGTATTGAATTATTCGACATTACGACCTATCAATTACCACGCCTGTTTTATTGGCCGAGTACACCCAGGGACGGGAAATATATTTTTGAGTACCAGGACGGGCGCGCCCTCGATGTTGACGAAGTATTAAGCAAATACGTTAACCCCCAGGACGTGAGCGAATGGCCGACAGGCAGCAGAGAAACCGAAGCCGTAGCCCACGAAATACGAAAGGCGGGTGATCCATTGGAGAAGCCCGGACTAATAGGCGCGTTTTGCCGGGCATATACGATAGAGGAAGCAATAACAAAGTTTTTGGCCGACAAATACGAAGCCACAGCAGCAGAAAACAGATTTACGTACAAATTGGGTAGTGTTGCAGCCGGGTTGGTTTGCTATGATAATAAGTTTGCATACAGCCACCACGAAACAGACCCCGCAAGCCAGGTACTTTGTAACGCTTTCGATTTGGTAAGAATCCATTTGTTTGGGGTACACGATGAGGGAACACGGCAAACAGACGTTACCAAATTGCCCTCATATCTGAAAATGCAAGAATTTGCAGCCAAAGACACAGCCGTTAGCGAGTTACTGACAAAGGAGCAACAGGCAGCAGCCCAAAGCGATTTTGCAGATATTGAACTAACAGAGGAAGCCCCCGGAAACCTCAAATACATAAATGCAAGTTTTGATTTTGACAAAGCCGGGAGAGTAAAAGACACACCCCACAACAGAACAAAGATCGTTATAAGCGATCCGAACTTTAAGGCGGTTAGGTACGATCTGTTTGCACAACGTGACGTTATCACAGACCCCCAAAGCATATTTGCGGGAACACACCCCGGAGAGGTTGACGATACGGCACTATCTTTAATGGCTCAATATGTGGAAACGACATACCAGTTAAAAACAAGTATAGGCGCGTTAACTGACAAAATGTTATTGCCCACAGCACCCGCACCGACAGAGACGAAGCCCGGCAGAGGTTTTAACCCTGTTATAGAGTTTATAGGCGAATCCCAGGAATGGGATAAAACGCCCAGGATCGACACCCTGTTAATAGACTATTTAGGAGCAGAGGACACAGAGTTAAACCGCGCTATTACCCGCAAATGTTTTGTTGCAGCCGTAGCCAGGGCGATAAACCCAGGGTGCAAGTTTGATTATTGCTTAGTGTTGCAAGGCGATCAAGGAATAGGCAAAAGCACTTTTATTAGTGTAATGGCGGGTAATTGGTTAGGCTCTTTGTCTTTGTCAGCGGGTGCAAAAGAACAATGCGAGACGTTAACGGCAAGTTGGATCGTTGAAATACCAGAGTTAAAAGGTATGCGCCAGGCAGACACGGACGCGATCAAAGATTTAATATCCAGGCAATCGGACGATTACCGGGCAGCATACGCACGTAAGCGCACAAAGAACCCGCGCCATTGTATCTTTATTGCGTCAACGAATGATAATAATTTCCTGAAAGATACGACAGGCAACAGACGCTTTTGGGTAGTACCGATTAAGGGTAACGGAAGCCCCGGCAAATGGTTTAGGCAGCTCGTAGAAGCCCGCGCCCAAATATGGAGAGAAGCCAGGTATTATTTCGAGCAAGGCGAAACACTTTGTCTTAGTGAAGAATTAGAGGCACAGGCAAAGGCAATACAAAGCAATTTCACGGAAGCCGCGCACGATCCGTTAAGGGACTATTTGCAGCAATGGTTAGATATTCTTATTTGGCCTAATTGGGAGAGTTACAGCCCCGAAAGGAGACGCGCGTATTATGTGCAATATGATGATACCGAACCGATAGCCAAAGGCAGCAGATTACGCGAGACGATAACGATTTGTGAGATAAGAACAGAGTGCCCGTATAGAGGGTTAAGTAAATACAAAGATAATCAGATAATCGCGATATTGAAAAGTATCGGTTGGGAATATGTGAACAAGCCCAAAAGAATAAGCGGATATAAGAACGAGAACGGCAAAGGCAATAAGATGTTGAGGTACTACAAACGCCCGGAATCCGATCCCGCATATTTTGCACACCAAAATAAAGAAGACGATGAAAGCGATATTTAGGTTAATTTGGGGTGTTGCAGTAGGTGTTGCAGAGGGTGTTGCAGTAGGTGTTGCACTTAGGCATTTTTGCACCCCAAGAGAGGTGCAACACCCTATTTGCAACCAGGTAAGCACCCGTAAACAAGAAAGCCGCAATAAGTCCCCAGGTGATTTAAGGTGTTGCACTTTAGGGAAAATCGGGTAAGTGCAACACCAAGTGCAACACCAAGTGCAACACCCTAAACCCCGATAAATAAAGGCTTTCCCGTAAGGGTGTTGCAGTGTTGCACTATATTTTAATAAAAATAAATAAGGAATAAGTAACATATAAATATATAGTAAAATACGCCCGCGTATATAAAAACGCATTTGTAACATACGCGTATATATAAAAAATAAACATGGGGTGCAACACCCAAGTGCAACACCCTGTAAAAGTAATAACGAATAAACAGCAGCAGACAATGAGAAAGGATCAGTTAATAGAAGCGATAACAAGCGCGCCCGATTGCTTAGATATAGAAGTAGCCGTAAAGGGTGACAATTCCGAAAACGTATTATATCGGAGAGTTATTGAAGTGGAACGCAGACACCGCGAAGATATTGGACGTGATGTTATAAGCCTTATTTGCCTAAAGAGCCTTAAAGATGAAAAAGAGCATTTTGCGGCAGAGGACAAAGCCCGGAGAGCAGAGCGAAAGAAAATACTAAGTGATGCAGCTTTATTGGATCAGCAGCCACGCGATCAGAAGCCAAAGCAAAGTAAAGCACGAAAGAAGAAAGCCGCAGCCGATAACGGCAAAGGTGACAAATACGACAACGCCTTTGATTGTGATAACGTTTGTGTTGGTACAGATCAGAAGCCCAAAAAGGCGTTAACCTTTGCAGATATGCAAGGAATGGTTAAGACACAATTAGAGCAAGCCCCAGGGGATTACGACAGCGTTTTTGATAACTTTGGTAACACCTTTAACGGCTTCACGGGTTATGAGGACGTAGAGGAGACCCCCAAAAACCAGGATAATGAAAATTAAAGAGGTCAAAATCAAGTCGGGGCGGGTGTTTTTTAATCGGTACAGGGTACGGTTAAACCTCGCCCAAACCTCTTTTCACACGAGAGTAATTTTTTGGGCTTGTGGGGGTCAGTTAGTTTGTACGCGTACCCGTATGCCCGCGATAATTTGGTAAGGTATGATTAGTTTTGATATTAATTCGTTACGATCCTTTTGCATTGACCGTTTTAATAGGAAAAATCTTGGTGTTATTCACGGTGTTTTCCATTGGGATCGAGTGGCAGAAAATGGGCAGCGTTTATTCTGTCCAGGCGCAGACATGGACGTTATAAACGCGTTTGCGTATTTGCATGATGTTGAGAGATACGATAACGGGAGAGATTTACAACACGGAGAAAGAGCAGCCCGCGTAATTGATAGCATAAGACACGATTTGTTAGGTGCATTAAGCGATACTCAGATAGAGAAACTAAAAAGGGCGTGCAAGCAGCATACGACAACTACAAAAACGGGAGATGTCACAATAGATATTTGCTTTGATGCGGATAGATTAGATTTGTATAGAGTGGGTATAAAGCCCGATCCCGACAGAATGGCTACAGAAGCGGGCAGAAGATTAGTATTAGACAATATAAGAAAAGTATCTGGAAAGCGTTTTATTTTTGCCCTGTTTGAAGTTACAGCCAAATATAATAAAGGGATCATATCCGATCCCGATTTAATTACCAGGGCTTTTTTTAAATACGGCTTATATGGGGAAAACAGATTTACTATGATTGAAGCAGCCGAAAGATATAATTTTTCTGATGCAGCTTTAGGGAGCCTGTTACGTGTGGCATTCACTTTCGGCGCGGCACCCATACCACAATTGAATAAAGAAGAAAAGCTGTTTGATAGGGTTAGACCTAAAGACCTTATGACCTCAAAAGAAATGAAATGTTATACGGATTTGCCCGAGACACTTACTTTATACAGAGGTACAAGTATGAACGAATTTAAAAGCGGGATATTATCGCCCTCATGGACTGATGATTTAGACAGAGCCAAAACGTTTGCTTTGCACGGATCGGGTTACGAAAGCGATCAAAGCGACAGAGTTGTAATAAAAGTAGAGGTTAAGAAAAAATATATAAAAGCCGTTTTACTCCAGGGGTTTGCAATATATACTATAAAGGAAATCGTTTACTATTACCACGGGGAGAGTAATATTTCAATTGTTTACCGGGCTAAGAAGCAATGCCCAAATAATAGTCATTTTGCGCATAAGAAAAGGATATTATATAAAGATTCTGACGCGCTAAGAGCGGCTGAGGTGATGGCAAGAATTGACGGAATATGGCCGGAAGAATAGAATAAAATGCGAAAAGGAGAAAATTTACACGGGAAACGACTCAAAGAAAGAACGATAACGGCAAATATCGAAATACGTTTGTTTGAATCAGAGCAAACACCCCCGCCAGGGTGTTATATTGGTTTACGGGTTTTCCTGTTTGATAATTGGGAAACGATTTGGACTGATGAAGTAACAAAAGGTATTGAGACAATAGAGCCGGGAGCGATTAGGAACGATCAGTTAAACAGCAGCGATTTTACAATAGGTTTTGAGTTTTCCGAAAAGGTTGTATCTTTAGTCAGGATCGTAAACGGAGAGGGTGCAGCGTGCAAGGTTGAATCGAAAAGCCTGTATTTCATTTTCAAAGTGCCCGATACCTTAGAGGGTAATTCCGTAATAGAAGTTATTAGAAACGGGTGGTGTAAAAGCTGCAAAGTACAATTTGCCACCTATTACGAAAACAGGGACTTTGTGCGTTTTTCACGAATGAAAGACGGGGCAAAAACCGCTTTTATTTTTAACGTTATTAAGGTTGCAGAAATAACGAGTTTATTGTTACAGGCTAAAGAGGGATATTTTGATATTACACCACTAAGGGAGTTTTGCAAAAAGCAACGCCCAATTTACAGGCTTAAAGTATATGGCTTAGACCATTTTGAGAGAGTAGCCCAAAACGGGGAAAAGTTATACATACCAGGTGCAAACCCGTATGTTATAGCCGCGTTTGCATATTTGCACGATGTGGAGAGAAACGACAGCAAAAGCGACCCAGGACACGGGGAAAGAACGGCAAAGCTAATAGACAGAATCCGGCCTATTTGTTTGGCCGATTTCTCTGATGTAGAAATACAGCTATTAAAAGACGCGTGCAGATTACACGAAACAACCAGGCAAACGGGTAACAGGACAATAGATATTTGCTTAGACGCTGACAGGCTCGATTTACCCAGGTTTGGGATTTATCCCGACCCCCAAACAATGGCAACAGAAAAAGGCGCGTTATTCGCAGCGGAGTTAAAACGGAACAAATAGCCCCATACACCCGTAAGGAAAGCCCCACAGCGTGTGCAAAAGCATAAGACCGTATATGTATAGGCGAAGCCAACAAAACGAGCCCACAGGCGATATTTAGCAAGGTTTTAACAATTGGCCGTACCAGGCAACAGCCCCGCGATCTGACAGCAGAAGCCCCACAAGTGGGGTGCAAGTGGGTGCGATTATCTTTTATTATACCCGATTATCCCGTAACTTTGCACCCAAAAGATATAGAAACTATTAAATTAAACAAGTTATGGAAGTAAATGGCACTAACAAGACAGAAACGCAGTTGCTGACAATAGAACAGGCAGCAGCTTTTTTAGGGTACAAGAAAGGGTACATTTATAAATTGGTACACTTTAAGAAAATCCCACACCTAAAATATGGTGCAAGATTTGTACGCTTTCGTTTAGAGGATTTACAGGAATGGCAGCAAGCCAAGTTTGTAGAAGTGCCCTCAATGGATCAGATGAAAGCAAACGCAACCCGGTATTGTTTGGAACACGCCAAAGCATAAAAGTAGATACTATAATATAGAAAGGATATGAGTAAGCAATTACGATACAGAGGTGAGTTTCTAAGCCGATCAAATGTAATTTGGCGGGTTGATATTTTACAGGAATCGCCCACACCATTTGCAACCGTAGGAGAATTAACATTTGAGCGCGAAGAGGCTTTGGTTATTGATTGGAAGCATACGGGCAAAGAAGAAGTGATTTGCGGGAGCGAAGCCACCATAAGAATCGAAAGCCCTGGTGATCGCACATACGAGGATTTGTACACAATTGAGGTTGGCCGTATTCGCATGGACGTTTACAGAAACAATGCCCTGTATTGGAGTGGTACGTTAGACCCCGAATTTTATGAGGAACCTTATGAAATGGCGCGGTATTATGTGGTATCGCTTACGTTCAGCGACTTTGGAATACTTGACAGGCTGAAATATAATTTGTCGGGTGTGCAGACTTTACAGGCTATTTTGGTGGACGCATTAAGCAGAAGTGGTATTTATTACAGCAGCATTGACGCAGATACCTATTGCACCACGTATTTTGAGGACGGTATTAATAAGGCTAATTTATCTGCCCTGTCGATAAGAAGCGACAATTTTTACGATGAAGATTCGGAGCCATTGACTTTAAAAGAGGCGGTAGAGGGAATAATGCAGCCGTTAGCATTGAGAATGATCCAACGTAACGGAAAGATATTCGTTTACGATCTGAACGGATTACGAAGTCTTTCCCCGCGCAGAGTTGTAACATGGGACGGTGAGAGCCAGACTTTAGGAGTTGATAAGGTTGCAAACAATGTAAAAATCAAATTTTCGCCTTATTCATCGGCAAACTTGCTTAACGGTGATTTGCAATTTGGCGGTGAGTATTCGGTAGAGCAAACAAATATGATAGCCGATCCGGGCGCCTCATATTATTCTTATTACCCCGATTATTCCGAAGACCATAAAATAGATGGTAATTGGGATTCTAATCTTATAAACTTTACTATATTTCTTAGTAACAAGGGTAAGGGTTTAGCCTATCTTAATTCGTCAGCCCGATATTGCCATATTTTGCCCCTGGTTAGTGGACCATCGGAAACGGACGCTATTGCCTGGTCTTTCTATTCGGGCGGTCACGGGCCGATAGAAGAATACCACCATTGGCCAAAACAGATTCTTAACAGAGTTACAAAGGAAAATAGCGGCGTACTGATGAAGTCCCACAAGGTATTTTTGCCCAAACTAAGCAGTGAGGGTGAAAAGTCATATTATGTACGTTTGTCACTTGAAATGCTATTAGATGCAAGATATAATCCGTTTACAGAGGCGAGGGACGGTAACGAGGCCGACAATTACGATCTGATGAAAAGGTGTACGGGTTGGGCTTTCATACCTATTGCCGTTAACGTGTTTGACGAATCGGGTAACGCTATCTGTCATTACGTCAACAGCCACAACGCCAAAGGAGCCTGTAAGGGGCATTTGGGATATGCTAAAGGCAAATGGGAAAGCGGAGCCGCAAGTTTTGGTGACGCATATTTAGAGTATTACAATTCAGATGACCCCGCAAACGATACGGGCGTTTTGGGTTGGAAGAAAAACCGCCATTGCATAGGCAGACCAGGTTACGGGAGCGTAAAGATATACGACAGCTTTAAGAGTATGGCCGATGGTGAGTATATGCCGTATCCGACACAAGGCGGTTATTTGGAGATAACTATATATTGTGGCGTTCAGTGCTTCGATCATTCAGAAAGTATATGGGAAATTCTAACGGGCTTCGATTGGGATTGGGACGCGTGCAATCGTTGGACTGAAACAGGATTGTACAACAAAGTCAGGTGGTTACTTTACAAATCACCGAAGATTGAGTTAGTAAAAAACAACTTGGTCTTTGATGCAGCAGAGTTAGAAGACATCGAATATTCGGGCTATATTAACCAGGCTGCAAAGGAGGAAATCAGTATAGATACGATTTGCGGTACGGCCAATAAGATTTGCCCAACAGCAAGGGGTATATATTGCCGGACAACAGATAATTTGCAAATACAGAAATTACAGCGCGCGGGGGTTACAGATCACCCCGAAAAGTTGCTGATCGGTACACTATACAGCCAATATGCAGCGCGTAAGACAGTGTTAACGGGCGAAGCCGTGATAGATACGGGGGATATATGTGCCTACACTGAAAGGAACCAGGCCAATAAAGTTTTCTTGATGTCCGGGGAGCAACAGGACGTTATATCCGATACGTCAGAGATCGAGATTACGGAGTTTAGCCCCGATGAATATGACGCGATAGAAGCATAAATTATTAAAATATGAAAGATTTAACAAAGACACTCCAGGAAAAATTTGGCTTGCGCTTTGGCGAGGCTGAAAAACTTTCGCACAAGATTGAGAAACTAAGGTACACTAAGCCAAAAGCAAAAGTGAAAGTCGGGTTTCTTGAAACAGACGATACCACCAAATTAGTTATAACGCTGGATTACAAGAGATACAACAAAGAAACAGAAAAAAATGTAGATTATGACAAACAAGAATGAATTAGTAAAAAGGGAAATACAGACAGCCGGAAAGTTGTTTGTAAGGGAAGCAGCACCAGGCGAAGCCCCAAGCCGTAAGATTTGCGGTTACGCAATCATGTTTAATGTGCCATCGGTTATATTAGACAGAGATGAGCATTACGAAGAACGCGAAATTATAAAGCCGTGTGCAGTAACAAAAGAGTTATTGGATAGCAGCGATATAATAATGACAATGTACCATAACCGCGAAATCGTTTTGGCACGAAGCAATAAGGGCAAAGGTACGCTATCATACAGGATCGACAGCAAGGGCGTTTTCTTTGAGTTTGACGCGCCAAACAGCCCAAATGGTGATGAAGCCTTAGAATTGGTAAGACGCGGAGACATTACCGGGTGCAGCTTTATTTTCGGATCGTATTATTATAACGACGAATATGTAAGACGTGAGGAAAAGAAAGTAAACGGAGTTACGCAAGTAACTTGTTACGTTTTGAAAATGACGGGTATTTACGATTTTACGATCACAACAAAACCCGCATATCCCGATACGTCAGTAGAAGCCCGCGAAGCCCGGGAACGCAAGGCACAAAAGAAAGCCCGCGAAATCCGAGAAATCCGGGAACGTATAGGCTTTAAGTACCCGGCAGCAAAGAAAAAGTCAAAAGCAGAGGTAATCCGGGAGTTAAGAGAAAAAGCAAAATAGTAGGTAACAATTTTATAGTTATAATCAATATGGGTATTTTATCGAATAAGAAAGAGCCTGTTAGCAGAGTATTTGTAAACAGGAACGAAGATGCAGAAATGCGTTTTTACAGCAAATTCACACGCGGAGTGGTATTTGTCAATAATTTCGTTATTCCGTTACTTAAAGAGTTTGGGGCAGAGATCACAACCAGTGTTATATTAGACTATCAGAAAGGCGATACCCGCGACCGCTTTTTAGATTTGCTGATAGGGCAAAAAACAAATGGGCGTATTTTGCCCGCAGAGTTAAGACGTTTGCAAGAATCAGCAGATAAAGAGTTTGACAAGGCCTTAGAAAAGGTTATCACACAAGGCGAACACTACACAGCCACATTGAAAAGCCAGGCAACAGCCCGCAAGAAATACGATGATACGGTAAGCAGTTTACAAAGCGAAATGCGAAGATTTCCGCAAGGTGTTCGATATGAAGAAGCCAAAGGAAAGCTAAACGACACGTATGGTTTTATTTCCAGATTTGAGGAAAGCAGCCGCAACGAGCTAAAGAGAGTAATCGAAGACGAAAAAAGATATTTTTCAGAGGGTGCAGAAGAAAAGCATTTGTTATCATTCGCAACGGGTTTTCTTGTTTTCAATGGCAACACACTCCAATTTGACCAGGCGAAAGTTGCAGCCACTTTTAGTGTTTATGCAGAGACAGCACAAGAAATTGCACTATTGGATAAGCTAAAGCAGCTTGCAGCCCTGACAAACGAAATATACGGGAACGCTTACCCAGGAGCAATTGCAGCGTTTTGCACTTTCTTTATTGCCGATCAAGGCAAAGTAGTTTTAAAATCCGATATTAAAAAAGAGGATTTAGTTAAATACGCAAGTAATTTGTAAATTTCGTACGCCTAACGTTTTAGGTTTTTAGTTAATCATTTCATTGTTACGGGGCGTGCAGTCCGAGAGGATAGCACCCCTTTTTAAAAAATGAGTTTGCTTTACATGGTACGTTTATTCGAGGTTCAATTATTCCAGGTGGGCGCAATTCCTTTTACGGGGTTGCGCCTGTTATTGGACGGTGTAAATAATAGGCAGATAGGATTTTTTAACCCAATATATTTCATTAAACGGTACGAAATATGTACTTTTGTATTCACAGAGCCGCGACAAATAAAGTAATGATGTGTCATTTGTCCCTATTTTGTCCCTCGTTACATTTGAAGCGGCTTTCAATTTTATCGCAAATCGCTTATTTTCAATAATATAGGTATAATTTAATTGGTAAGGAAATGATACTATCAACAACCCCACAAATTGAAGGTCACAGCATCCGCGAATACAAGGGTATTGTGACAGGTGAAACCATAATAGGTGCCAACATGTTCAA
>Ga0326511_10002762_pt1 | contig 14179 bp, 6 predicted proteins | sample 0_2496_0518_D_FD_203701 | JGI IMG/M metagenome (GOLD analysis project Ga0326511, IMG submission 203701) | Bovine rumen microbial communities from UC Davis, California, United States - 0_2496_0518 | ecosystem: Host-associated > Mammals > Digestive system > Stomach > Rumen | place: USA: California... | reverse complement strand
GATAGACTTCCTGGGCAGTGAGTCAAAGAACAAGGCAGGCAATATTGCCCTTGTCACCAATGATATAGACTTGGAAGACTGGTCTAAGACATATGATCTCCATTGCACACTGAACCTGGGTGGTTGCACGCTGCTCAGCAACTATCGTTTCCTGAATAATATGGAGGAGGCTGCAAGCCTGCAGAATGGAACCATCCAGATTGGCGATGTAGTTGATGCCGCTATTGCTACCAACAATAATGGTACGATTGGATGTCAAGGTAACAGGCAAAAAGGCGACAGATGCCTCTGCTACTATTGCCGGTGCCGTTGTCAACAATATGGGTACCATTTCCAGATGTAGCTCTTCTTTGAAAGTAACAGGAGGCACTGTAGAATACGTAGGCGGTATTGCCGCGACCTCTCTTTCTTCTGACAAAAAGACCGCAATCATTGATGCATGCACGGTAACCAACCGCGTCAGTGGTGGCAGTCATGGTGGTGGTATTGTGGGACAGGCCAATGGCTACGTGACCAACAATACCTTCGAGTATGGTATCACACTCCTGCAAGACAAGGATACCCATAAGAATATTGTCAGTGTGATAAACAGCGATCACAGCTTCACCTCTGAGAATAACGCATGGCCTACGGTTGATGGTGACCTTGATATAGAGAATGCCACCGCGACAGAAAACCGCTACTCTGGCATTATTGACAGTGGCGAAGAACTGCGGGCTTCCACAGCTGAAAAATACAATGATGCTGCTAAGCGCTACCGTTTGGCTCAGGATATTACCGTAACAGCAACGACAGGTAATGTCTCTTACGAACTGGATGGTAACAACAAGCAGATTACGACTGAGGCCATGATCTTCAACGCCGTCACTGGTCAGATACATGACCTGACTGTATATGTGGCAAGCAATCTGATAGCTGAACCCAAGGAAGCTGCAACCGATGCCATTGCCCCGTTGGCCTTTGAGGTTCATGGCGAATCTGCTGAAATCAGGAATGTCAAGGTGAAGACTGCCGATGATATTTATATCCAGGCTGCCAATCCCGCAGGTTTGGTCGTATGGGTATGGGGTGATGCCACCATCAGCAACTGTGAGGTAAAAGCAGATATCCGGGCATGGATTGACTCCAATATTACGCAAGGACGTAAATTTGCCGGCGGTATTGTTTCTACCGTCTCGAAGGGAACTGTCACGCAGTGCATATTCCACTCCACCACCACAAGCACGCTGAAAGGTACTGCATCCACCATTATCTATTATGGCGGCATTGTAGGTGGTATAGAGAAGAGGGACGGCTCTGGCGATGAACCTTCTCTGACCATTACCGACTGCACCAGCTTCATGCCCGTTGTTGAGGACAAGTACCACGGTGGCATTCTGGGTAACTCACTGCTCGGAACCAGCACAACAGCAACAAAAGACTGTCAGGGTAACTGGTGGCAGAGTGATTGCAACGGTGTAGGTACGTATGTGGGAAGCATTGAGGCAACCATTGGTAAACGTAATGCCATCACTCCAACGGAAAAACCATTTTAATAACAAATGATGAAAAGAACTGTCATATCATATATACTCCTCATGCTTTGCTTCATGTCGTTCGTCGCATGCAGCTCGCAGGATGATGTTGTCTCTCTGAACGACGACGTCATTCATGTAGGCGGTGTCAGCACCGATAATATGGTAACTACAGCTACCGTAACACGCACCGCGGTTGCTGCAGAAACACTTCCTTGGTTGAAGGATGCGCTGAAAAAAGGTATGGACATCACCTACCTGTTAGGAGATAATACACAAAAGGCAAAGCTGGAACTGCAAGTTGACAATGGCGATAACGTCCAGACATCGGAGGGAGGCTTTACCATCTATAACCTGAAGGCTTATGATGTGAACGGCAACCTGACCGATATTCCTGCCAAATGGTTGGGTAACGGCGCACATACTTTCCAGGGTGTCTATGTTCCCGAAGGACTCAAGAGTCAAAATACCGCGCAGGACTATGACGACCTGACACGTTATACTGCCGTGCCCCCTGTCTCCAAGATATCAGCTACTGTTGGGCGTATCACTATTCCATTGCAACACCGTCTGGCACGTGTAGTGGCATATGTGCTCATAGAAAGTGATATGAACACCAAGCTGAAGGGTTACGACAAGGATAACTACAATGCTGAGAATACCAAGTTACGTTTCTGCAATGTCAAGACCCTGGACTATGTTGATGGCAATAACCAACCCGTATGGAAAGAAGAAAGGAAAGCCATCCCCCATTACTTGGGCGAGAAACCCGTTTGCTTGTATAAGAACAACTCAACAGGCCAGCTGATATTCCCAACTGATGAGGAGTGGCAGACTGCCCATGACGACTATACTGCCAATACCTCTAATAGCGACTACACATGTACAGACTATGGCAATGTGCCTTGTTATGACATCATTGTACGTCCCACCTATACTGAGGTAACGACTGGAACAAATATCATGTACGACGAACCCAGTCAGACGGATATAGGAAAGAACAATATTGACTTCGAACTCACGCTCGACAATGATCTGGAATATGAGAAACAATTCACTTTCGACCTCAATGCCAACGACGAGACTGTCGTATATCTGCGTGTGAGTCCCGAACGCATTGACTATAACAGTGCCGGCTCGCGCTTGTGGAAAGAAAGCAGCTATCATGATAACTATTACGGCGTGAACAACCAGAACGGCAACATACTCTCTCTTGCTGGTAGCAGTTGGCAGCGTGCCTATACCAACAGCACACTGGAAACTGGGGTTACAGACGGACACTTCTATGATGCCGACAGTGAGGATGAGGAGGCCCAGTATGTGGACAACACCAAGTTCATTGAGATGCTGAAACAGGCAACCATCGGCGGGAAACATCATGGTGACTACTTTATCCTGAAAGACGATATTACCATTGATATCAATAAGTTCCCCGAGGACTTCGTTTTCACGGGTCATCTGGATGCTTTGGACCACAAGATTATCGTCACAGGAGCCACAGAGGGTCGCAACTGGCTGTTTGCGGGACTCAACGGCACTTATTCCACGGCCCAGGAAAGCGATGTGAACGCCACCTGGGAGGCCAATGTACACAAGGAGAGCAACAAGTGGGTCCCCACCACAGGCTGGCGTGCCGAAGTCGTAAACGCACAAATCTCAGGTGCTATGCTTTTCAAGGACCGTACCAATATCACTGGCTACGTCAATCATTGTAAGGACATCAATGGTTCTGTGGAGAACAACATTCCCGCCATTCCAACATATTAAAAGATGAAGATAAGACATATCATATACTTATTCACGGCTATCGTGCTCGCAGCCTGTACGGCTGACGACGAGGACCTGCTCACCGAGCAGCAGCAGTCCTTGATGGGACAGGCGGTGAATTTCAGCACATCGATGGCCGATCCCTTTGTCACGCGCACCACCTATCATCACGATGGCTCGTTCAACGAAGGCGACCAGATGCGTATTTTCCGTCAGTATGCTACCGATGCTGCAGCTACATCGTTTAATGCTGCTACCGAGATGTTCCGCACTTATTATCTGAAGATGGACTATGCTGCCGGTACATCCGTGTCACTCAACTCCGACTGGGTCCCTATGAAGGACAAGTTAAAGTCGGACGCCCCTGGAACAACCGCTGTTCAGACTGCCGGCGACTCCCTGACTTGGGAAAACGGTAAGACCGTACGCTTCCGTGCTTGGGGGCGTAGCAATCTGGCAGACCGTCTGGATGCGGGAACAAAAGCCAGTTTCTATCCCGATTTCACCGTGTCCGACTGGGTCACCGTGTCAGGTCCTACCAAGAGCATCCCCCTTACCATGCGCCATATCACCTGTCGTATAGGCCTTACCTGCAAGGCTGGCAACGAGTTTGGCAGTGCCACCATCTGTACTGACCTGGAGGACTATCGTCGCAAGGATAATGCTGACACGAAAGCGAATGATGATGCAGAGACCGCCAAGACCAAGGAGAAGGCCCAGGAGCAACTCGACTCTGTGATGGCCGTCTATAATAAGATGTGTATGCCCGCAGGTGTCGACGACGAAACCTTCCTGCTCACCACGATGACGCAGGCACTCTATGATGGTGCCGATACCGACTTTAAGAATATCGAGAAATACAAGGAGGCTGATGGCATTGTGAAGATTGGTACTAAGAGCGCCGAATATATTGCCTCCAGCATTCAGCATCCCGTCTTCAACAATAACGACGGACGTCTCTACATGATGTCTATCCCCTTTGATATGAGCAGCACAGGCGCTGGTCAGGAACTGATACTGCCTGCCTGCACGCGTTTCAAAGTTTGGCTCTATGATGTAAACAATGGCGATAAGGCCGGTACATCAGGCACGGAGGGCAGCTACCACATCTTCGCGCTCAGCGATATCAAGGACAGCAAGGGCGATGCCATATTCCCGAAAGGTCTCACCTTGAAAGCAGGCTATAGCTATCTGTTCAGCGTAGGCTATCACTATGACAAGCTTACTATTACGCCTGCCGACAATTTCTCCTGGACGGAACAGGACCTTGGGGAGAAGAACTTGAAAGATGAGGCTGTAAGTAAGGAAAAACTGGATTTCTCCTGGTGGACAAAAGCGTATAGGGAGGCTGCCAAGAGAGCACTCTTCGAAAAAAAGGATTTCCTTCCTGAATTCAGTGTTGCCAGCCAGAAGCAGTTTATCACGTTCATTCGTCTTGTCAACGGCACAGCTGCTACAAGGATGAGCGGACTGACACGTGGCGAGGTACGTAAAGATGACAACGGACAGGACATCAAGGATAAAGACGGTTTTGAGACCTATTGGTGGATTCTCGACGGTGAGAAAGACGAGAATGGTAATCCCAAGCAGATTACGATGGAAGAGGCTGAGGCTCTGGGCTATGTGTTCTATCCCCACTTCTATCCCACCGTCTCCACACAGCAGGCCCACGTTATAGAGGATTATATCACAGGTCCTATGGACTTCTATGATACCGACTTTGGCAACCGCTATGTCGTGAACCTGACCAGCGACCTTGATTTCTACGATTGGGAACTTCCCAGTATTGGCGAAGACAGTAAGTACCCGTTCCGTGGCAACTTCAAAGGTAATGGTCACACGCTTTCCAACTTGAACATGAAAAGCGGCTACCTGTTCGACCAGGTCATGGATGGTGCCATCACGAATCTGAAAATAGAAAGTACGCATAACGTCTGTCTGCTTAATAGTGCCACCTCCAGTGGCGTAACGGGCTGGGGATGTTATATCGCAGGTATCTCTATGCAGTGCAACAGCACCGCCAATTCTATTGCCACAAGCCTCAGCGGCACCAGTTATGTGGTGGGTTGCATCCACGTAGGCAATGCCGGCGGAGCACTGGTTGGTTCTGCCAGCAATCTTACCATGCTTGGTTGTATGCAGGCTGCGGCAGGCATCACCTCGGGTACAGGTGCCTTGCTGGGAGCATACGGCGCTGGGGCAAAGTCCAACTTCTTCGCGCCTCAGTCAAAAAGCAACCTCACGTGGGGGGCCTTCATGTGCAACTACTACGATGTGGAGAAGTCGCCTGAAACAAATGCTGTTGGCAATATTACCGATGCCTATCTTCCGCAGCAATATATCCGTGGCAGCAAGTCGCATATCCTGAAAGCGAAGAACGACTATCTCATTGGTGCCAATGCCGACTATGATAAGTTGAGTGCCAACATGAAGAAGGAAATGTATGGTCTGGCACCTTGGAAAGCCATGAACTATGCCATTGCGAAATATAACGAATCGAAAACAGGTATGGCATATCCCTGTCAGATGAAGTATCAGACCTCGTCAGTGGGTTATACGCATCTCTATCCCACACTGGTAACGGGTGCTCCCACTCTCGAAAGCGCCAGCAATCCTTTGGTGCAGAACAATTAAATGACACTTATGAAGATAAACAAGATATTTTTCATGGGAATAGCCCTGTTACTGGCCAGTTGCTCTGCAGAGGAGTCTGACCAGCCATCGGGCGTGCTCTCATTCTCCACTTCCATAGAGAACTTCGAGGGCGAGAGCGTTTCGCGCACCAACTTCGCTGGCAATGCCTTCGAGGATGGCGATAAGATCAAACTGAAAATCATCTGCCCGTTCTCCAGTCATACTGAGTTCGGAGAAACCACCTATGGCAACAGCTTTGACGCCTTCTGGCTGCTGAAGTGGGATGCCGACAAATGGTCAACCCTGACTTCCGCCGACGGCTTTGACATCAACGGCGACTACAGTCCTTCGGCATCGCCAAATATCTACGATCGCTACGAGGCTCAGCAGACACCCTATGTGTATACGGCGCAGACCTGGAGCGAGGAGCAGATTTTTATTGCTGGTAAAAGTACGCGTGTGGAGCAATATAGCAACGTGTTCCATGCCAACCAGACCAAGGCGGCCGATTATAAGGCCAGCGACCTGATGTGGGCACAGACCATCCAGCAGACGGGGTCATACAATGTACATCTGAGTTTTAAGCATGTTATGTCGGCATTGCTCGTCACGGTGGATGTCGATGCCAGTCTTGGTATCTCCGACAAAGCCGTTCTCACCCTCGAGGGCATGCCCGATATCGACCAGACAGAGGTTATCGTGGGCGACTACTATGCAGCCAAGAGCAAGGTCAACTCCAATAATTATGGCTATAAGAGCAAGCACAGTTGCACGCAGGCTGAGAACGGCACCGTGATAGGTGTGGCTGTGGTGGACGACAGTCAGAACAAGTCATATACGAAGGCCCTCAGCGACATCTCGCAGGATGGCATCTATAAGGCCTACAATGCCGGCAGCAAAACTTACCGACTCATTGTGCCTCCCTGCACACTTTCAAACAAAGCCACCTTCTGGCTGCGCGATGGCGAGAAGCGCTACAGCATGCAGCTGACCCAGACCACCTTCGAGGCTGGCAAACTCTATAAAGTAACAATGAAGATAAATGAAAGCATATAAGATAATACTCCTTGCCATCATGGCCTTTGTTTCGGCTTGCAGCAATGATGACGACGTGACTGCATACCAGGATGCACTCGAAATCAAGGGCGTCCAGGCAATCATCGATAATGAGGTGCCCACCACGCGTTCTGCCAGTGAAAAGACTGAGACGGCCGTTGGGCGTACGACTTTCATAACCGGTGATCACATCGTCTTCACCACCATCAAGCGAACAGAGTCGCCACTTGCCTCCTTTACTTACAGTGACATCCGGTATTACTATACTGACAAGAAAAGCTGGAAACGCACAGAGGGCAACCTGCCAGAGAAAATCTACTGGACCGATGGTGCCTCTGCGCATACCTTTATAGGTTATAGTCTGCCCGCGGAAGACTACCACTGGGTGGATAATGGCAATGGCACCTATTCCGGCGAACTGGGATATGAAAAGGAAGTTATCGACTTTACCGCAGGTAACGACGAGATTCAGAAAGAGGACCTACTGTTGGACTATAACACAAAGACGGTGGCAGAGACTGGCGGATTATCAACAAAGGTCAGTTTCACACATGCCTTGAGCTGTGTGCGTGTGGAGGTCAATATCAGCAACTTCGCCTCAAGTGCCAGTGCTGTTGATACAAAAGTCGGTGTCAGCAACATGATTCTCCTCAATCAGCCCACGAAGTTCACGTGGGGTGGAAATAGCAACAAACTGAAAGTGCTGGATTTTGAGGACCAGACCACCAAGAATATCAAGCTGTGGTGCCCTGTACCGGCAGGTGAGGGAACAGGCCAGAGTAAAACCTTTACTTTCTATGGTCTCACCACGCCTCAGGATGACACATTCCACAATATCAATGGCAATGACCTGCCGTTGATGTTCTCATTCACTGTGACCTATCCCAACCCGCTTAATCCCGATGAGACACTGACCAAGACATATAAAGGCTCATTCAGTCAGCTGGTGAACTTCCACTCAGGCATGTGCACCACTCTCAACATCTCTCTGAACCACAAGGATGAACAAATGTATATGGGTGTGGAGTATAATGACTGGAACTATGTGGCTACACCCGACTTGGGTGAACTGCGTAAAAAGTCCACCTTCATGGATATCAATAGCACCGTGACTATTCATACAGATGATGAAGCTACGGTTTATGATGCCACTTGGCTCTATCTGGATGGTACCCAGCTGAAAGATATCTACGGCAATGATGGCACCCCAGCCAATCCTTATCGCATCACCTCTGCCTCGCAACTCTTGTCTTTTGCCAAGGAGGTGAAGGCAGGCGTGGATTTCAAGGATAAGTTTATCCGCCTGGATGCCGACATCACCATGCAGGCCAGCACGGCCAAGACCAGTGCAGAGGACTCCACCTCCAATGTCAAGCCTGTAGAGTGGATTGGTATTGGCGATGCCGACCATGCCTTCAATGGCACCTTCCTTGGTGGCGACCGTTATATCAACCGCCTCAATGGCAGTCCGCTGTTTGCCAAGTTGGGCCAGTATGCCCTTGTTGAGCAGCTGCACATCACCTCCATCGGCAGTATCACTGGCGGTGGCGCCCTCACCGATACCAATGCCGGTGTTATTGGTGGCTGTAAGATTATCGATGATGTCAATACCAAAGGCGGTGCGCTGGTGGGAAGCAACAGCGGTATTATCTATGCTTCCTACTGCACTGGCGAGGATGGCACCACCAAACTCATCGGAAAAAACAGCGCTAAGGCCGTCGGCTGCTATCAGTCCACCGACTTTATCTCTTTGGATGAATCCAATCTTAAGAAGCTGGTTGATACGTTGAATGGCGATTTGGACTCCTTGTATGTAAAACAAGCTACGCTCACCCAGTATAAGTATATTTACTCCGCAGGTAGTTATCCAATGGTTCAGAAGCAGTAAATCCCATGGTATAGGCAAAAAAAGCTTAAATAGTTTGCAGTATCGAAAATAGTTTGTATCTTTGTAGCCACCAATAACTATATATATAAATAAGGTATGGCTACTCTTAATCAACCGAGGTTAGTTCTGAAAGGGCACGATGAGATTTTCTTCATCGACCTTAATAAGGTACTCTATTTTCTTGCCGACGATCATTACGCTCACGTTTACTACGCCAGCGGCTATCACTGTATGGTACCTTATGGACTGTCAAAGATAGAAAGCTACCTGGATGAGTTGGAGGCCGATACCTCATTCATGCTGCGCCTCAGCCGCAAATACATTATTAATATCAATAAGCTTCAGCGCATCAGCACCGTTAAGGCAGCCATTGTTCTCCTTGACGATGCCGGTAATGCCGTGACGCTTCAGGTCTCAAAAGCCGCTTTACGTGAGAATCTTGAGGCACTTTTTGGGTAATAATGTGCATAAAATTTCCTTAAAACGCGGAAAAGTCTTAAAATCGACCATTTCACGTAAAAATCCAGCTACTTCACGAAAGACATTAATGTTTTTTTGACATCTTAAAGATTTTTCTTGTATCTTTGCGATTGTAAGCATGTGAATGCTCTATGTGTCATATCGACAATTTTAACTGAATTACTAACCATTTTACTGGACCATCTAACATCGAATTCTAGCGTTTAGATACGTGTTAAATATATTATAAAATTATTAACTTAAAAACGACTAACTTATGAGAACAGAATTTGTTTACTCGGTAATTGCTTTAGGCGCAATACCAGTTATGGCAAATGCAGCCGACGTTAATGTTAAGGCAACACAGATTAATGCTGAAGTACTCCAGTCTGCTAATGGCAAATTGGATCTTGGCAAGATCGCGCTTGCTCCTGGCAAGTATGCCTTGAAGGGTTTGCTTACATCAAAAGTTTATGATGTAAACGTGAAGATTAATGGTGTAGCCACAAAGATTGAGGCTAGCTTAACTGCTACAGAATTAAATGTTGCTATCGATTTGTCTAAGAAGACAGGAATCACTGAAGTTGAGATTTCTCTTGAAAGTACCGATCCTACGGAATCTGGTGCTGATTTCTCTTTGGGTGCACCTTTCGTTAATCTGACATTCGATTTTGCTGGTATCGTTAAAACATTGGGCGACAACTCAGCTGATTTGGCTACAAAGATTAATGGCTATGCTTATAAGGATGCTTTCGAGTCATTAGGCAAGAAGTATGCTGCTAAGCAGGAGGATGTTGATTCTCTTGGTAAAATTAACCTGAAGATTGGTAATATCAAGACAGATGCAACTGCCAGTTATGAAGACTATCTGAACTTTAAGCTCTACGCAGAGAAATCTACTATCCAGGAAGAAATTGAAGCATTGGATACTAAGACCGCTGCTGCTGAGGCTGCTTTCCAGAATGAGCAGGCTTATAGCCGTGTAAATGAAAAAATCACTCCTATCAAGTCTAAGTACAACACTGCTATTACAGAATTGGAGCAGGCTCTTGTTAAGGAGGCTGCATATCTGCTTGGTGATGCTGAGACCGAAAACACAGCCAAGTATGATCTGAATGAAAACATTAATAAGAAGATCACTGAGGCTACTCAGGCCAGCTATGCTTCTTACACCGGTAAGACCGCTGTAGCTGACGAAGTTACAAATAAGGGAAAGATTCCTACAGAGGAGCAGCTTAACACCATCGTTAGCAAATGGAAGGGTAAGGCTATTGACAACCAGAAGGCCTACGATGATTTGCATGCCATCGTGACAGGTTTCCAGACCCGCCTTAATAATGTTAAGCCTAAGTCTGATGCTATTTCTGCTAAATATCCTAAGACTGAGGCTGAGGCTGCTATTAACGCTCTCAACACCAAGATTGAGAATGCTAAGAATTCTGCAGCTCAGTTGACTCTCAATGTAACAACAGAGCAGACCACTGCCGAGAAAAAGCTTAGCACCTTGGAGGGTAAGGTGGCAACAGCTAATGCTGAGTTTGATGCCAATAAGGCTACAACTGAGGCTATCGGTGCTTTACAGACCAACTTGAATAATGCTAAGACCGCTGTCAACGCATTGAAGTCTACCGATGGCCTGTACGAAGCAAAGAACTACTGCGCAGAATTCATTGCAAATATTCAGGGTAGAATCACGAAGCTTTCTAGTGATGCCGCTAATGCTTATAAGGTTGATGGTACCGGTACTGCAGTTGATTTCAATGGTAAATTGGATGTTTCCAAGATTCAGGAATCAATTGATTCTATTGCAGGCACTACAGAGCCTAAGGTTGATGGCTTCCCCAAGAAGGCAGTTGATAAGTATGACGCTTTACAGACTGCAATGAAGGACTATAAGGCCAAGCTCGATGCTGCTCGCGATAAGGTGAAGGGTTATGCTGTATATACAGATGAAAACTATGACAAGAACTATAAGACCCAGCTTGATCTGATTCAGAAGCGTATCAACGATATCAAGAATGATATCACGGCTGCTCAGAAAAAGGTTGGTAAGGCTCACTGGGATGAAATGCTCGCTATCGATGCCCATGCCGATATCATCACTGATATCGAAACCCTGCTCTCTTCTGTTCAGGGCGATCAGAATAGCTATGACGCCGCCGCAGTGGCAGATTCTCTCGAGTCACTGAATAAAAAGATTACGGCATTTGCCGCTAAGGACGCTTCGAAGCTTGGTGCCGATGCTCTTACATTCCAGGGCGTAGAGGGTGAAATCACTGCCACTTATAATGCCGTTGTTACCGCAAAGAGTGCCGCAAAGAATGAGATTGATGCTAAATCGGAGACGTTAGACTATACCGGTAAGGTTGAAACTGCTGCCGCTAAATGGGGTGGATCAGTTTGTCCTGGTGACAATTCTTTCGCTGAAACATATGGTAATTCGGGTGCTGTTGCTCAAACAGGCGTTATTATGCAGCAAACGATTAACGTAGAGAATGGTATTTATACTGTTGAACTCTATGCTAATGCAAACTTCACCTCAGGCCGTGGCTTTGATAGTGATTTGGTTGACGGAGCTACCGATGTCGCTTATGTTTTTGCTAATGGAAAGCAGACCCCCATTGTTGCACATATTAATGGTGGTATGGATGGTTCATATACCATTGAAAATGTTGTTGTTAGCGATGGCGTTTTGACAATGGGCTTAGGTAAAGCTAAGGCAGGTACCAACTGGCATACAATAAAGATTAAGTCATTGAAGGCTAATACTGCTTCTGTACTTCAGGGCTGGGGCGAAAAGGTAACTAAGCTTATCGAAGACCAGGCTGGTCTTGAGACCTTTGCTGGTGAAATTGAGGCTAAGGTTGCTGCTAATGGTAAGGCAAAGTCTGGTCTCGCTACAAGTATTGGTGACAATGCCGCTACTCCAAAGACTGGTATGTGGAAAACTATCGCTGACTTCAAGACCACCTATAAGATTGGTACCGACGAATCTACTCTGGGTAACCGCGGTAAGGCCGGCGGTGAAATCACAACCAAGGTTAGCAATCTGGAAACCGCTCTCACCACGCTGCAGAGTACCAACACCGCAGTTGATGCAACAGCTGTAATCAATGTTGATAAGACTGATAAGGTTAGTAAAGATGCCAGTGCATGGGGTGGTTCTGTTCCTCCATACGGAGATAAAACTATTATTGAAAAGTATGAGACAACGACAGCCAATACTGGTAAAGTAATGGGTCAGAAAGTTACAGGTTTGGATAATGGTATCTATGATGTAACTCTTCGTGCAAATGCCAATTATACCTCTGGTCGTGGCTTTGATGGCCTAAGTGCTGATGCTAACGACGTAGCTTACATTTTTGCTAATGATAAAAAGCAATACATTCCAGCAAAGAAAGACGGCGGCACTGACGGAGAATACACCATTTCTAATGTATTTGTAACTGATGGAACATTGGATCTTGGTATGGTTAAGGAAAAGGCTGGTACCAACTGGCACACTATCCAGATCAAGTCTCTGACCTATCACGAGAACAGCCTCCTGGATTCTACCTATAATAATCCTGATCCAAAGAAGCTTGGCTTGAATAAACAGTATACCAAGCTGTCTACTCTGATGGATTCACTGGCTACAGTTGCTCCTGGCATCGTGGATGTTGTGAAGGCTAATGCTAATCTGATGACCACTGCTACCAAGGCTGTTACAGATTTGCAGACCTTAGAGCTCAATACTCTGAAGAGTCTGAAGAATGTAACAAATGCTAACGCAGTGAGCGATGATGCAACTGCTAAGAAGGCTGAAGCTGACTTCAAGGTATTCGAGACCGGTCTCGCTGCAGACAAGTCTTATACTGCTAAGAAGGCCGCTATCGATGCCGACATCGAAGCTATGAGCACGGCAATCGCTGATTCTGCTGCTGCTGAAACATTGGCTTCTGCTTGGAAGAACAATAGCATCTCTGTCACCAAGAAGGTAGAGAATAAGGATGTTACCACCGTTTATTCTATCGCTACCATCACTCAGGCTATCAACAATTTGAAGGCTGAGGCTGTGGCTGAGAGCAATAACTGGGAGGCTTACAAGGCTCTGATGGACAACAATATTAAAAAGTTGCAGCCTGACACCATCTTCACGAAGACGGTTGAAAATAACCTCGTTGCATTGACTGATGCCGAGATTATTGCAATTTGCGGTGAAGGTGCCAAGGAGTACTACTTAGGCTTACAGCAAGACTACGCCACAAAGAAGGCTACTATCCTCACTAACATGAAGAAAGACCTGACTGATCGTAAGTCTGCAAGCACCAAGGACGCCTTCGTAACAGAGATCACTAACCTTATCGCCAAGGTGAAGGCTGTTAAGAGCGATGCTATTGCCAATAAGAAGAAGTATGACGAGCAGAAGGCTGCTTACACTGAGACGCAGACTCTGTGGAACAATACTTATACTGAGATTGCTGCTACCGACCACAGTACTAAGGTACAGAGCTGGCTCGATGAACTCGATGCTATCCAGGTATCCCTTACTGCAGCCACCGATGCTGTTGAGAAGAACTATAAAGTAGGCTTGTCAGTTGCTCAGGCTAAGGATTTCGCAGCCATCAAGGCAAGCATCAATGATGTGAAGGCTCGTCAGAACGCTTCTTATAGTGAGTTCGTTGCTGCTGATAATAAGGCTGCTCACGAGAGCTTCATGGGTTATGAGAAGGATGGTAAGCATGTAGATGGTACTATTGAACTGGCAACTAAGGCTTATCAGAAGGCCGTTGAGGAGCGTGCTAAGTACAGCTCAACCAATGCAGACATCAAGGCTGCCGTGGATGCTGCCGCTGCTACACTCGATGAAGCACTCTTCGGT
>Ga0326511_10002761_pt1 | contig 14181 bp, 9 predicted proteins | sample 0_2496_0518_D_FD_203701 | JGI IMG/M metagenome (GOLD analysis project Ga0326511, IMG submission 203701) | Bovine rumen microbial communities from UC Davis, California, United States - 0_2496_0518 | ecosystem: Host-associated > Mammals > Digestive system > Stomach > Rumen | place: USA: California... | reverse complement strand
ACGGAAGAAGATGAAATGAAACAGGTCGAGGCTTTCTTCCTGTCCCTTGAAACTCTTTCCACAAATGCCAAACTCGCAAAACAGGCGAAGGAGTCAGAAAAATGCCAGAAAACGGAAACAACTTAATCGATACGCTGTCGGTCGAGATTAGCGCAAGCGTTGACCCTTCGATAAGAGCGATTGATAGCTTACAACAAAAATTGAATATGCTTTCCGGCTCCTTGCAACACTTCACCGATGCCGGAAAATACAAGGCTGCTCTCGACAATATGGCAAGTGGATTTGAACGGCTAAATGAAGTCGTCAATGGGATAGACACTGGTCGGATTGACGCAGTAGCCAAGTCCATGTCGAAAATTGCAGGCTCGATAACCAGTTTTGCAAAGGCTACTGATTCGATTGGCGGATTATTTGCTCCTATAAAAAGCGAACCTGCGACTGTGGCGGATGCTGTCGAAAAACAACTTGTCGGCTCTTTTAATGATGCGCAAATTTCCATAACCGGAAATGTCCGTGAAATCACAAACGAGTTCATGAAACTCGGAGATATGATAAACGGTGTCGCTGACGGAGACATAACTGAACAGTTCGACAATGTATCTCGTGCCATACAGGACAACTGCACGGTGGCAAAAGAAGCTACTCGTGTTTACGAGGGGCTTATCGAAGCGATCAATTCATACGGCAAGGGTAGCGTTCATCTTCCCTCCGAGGTTTTCCAAGAGTTCCGTGACGGAAAGTACGGTGATTATCTTGGAATGATGAAAACCGCAGGCGGAAATGTATTCACATCCGGTGAAGGTACGGACTTTTCTTCGTTTGTCGGTGAGTTGAATGCTCAGTTCGGGAACATCATCCCAATCGCTGATAATGCCGCAGACGGGTTTGCCGCCTTGTGGGAAGTGATGAAGAACGCACGAGCAGAAGAAGCCGCATTTGCACAGGGAAATGAACAGGTAAAGGTCTCTTTGGAAGAAGCGTCCAGTGCTGTGTGGAACAATGCAGATGCTATTGCGAACGTCATGAAACAGTTCAAGGAGAACTCAATGACCGAGGAAACGGTCACTCCTATGACACGGCTGTTAGAAGCGTTCAGGATGGTCGATGGCATCTCCGTTCCAGATTTCTCCGGTCTTGACTCGCTCGGCTCTCTTGCGGGGAAACTTGGTGGCGACAAGGGTTCCGCTGTTGGCGACAATCTTACGAAGATTATGGAGTCGATTCGTGGGTTCGGCAGTGATGTTTCGCTGCCGGACTTCTCCGGTCTTACCGCACTCGCCACTGGCATTAGCAAGTTAGGTTTAAAGGGTGCCACACAAGGCGCACAGAACATCCCGATAATAGCACATGCACTTACGGAACTTGCTTTTGTGACGATCCCCACTGATTACACGGGTCTTACGGGGCTCGCCGATGCTATACGCTCTCTCGGTCATGCAAGTGCGCAGAAAGCGGCACAGAACCTTCCGCAACTGTCTCAGGCGTTAAATGAACTTATCACTTCGCTTGCTGGAATGCCGGATGTGTCAGATAAAACGCTAAGACTTGTCGAAGCATTAAGCAAACTTGATGGGGCAAACATGAAGGTGGCAACGTCTAACGGCAATGTCACAAAGAGCCATAATGTCGCATCAAGGGCGATTCAGCAGTATACATCAAAGATTTCCGCTGCTTATCGAAATTCGAATTTCCTTGCCACTGCCTACAACAAGGTCGCAAGTGGTGTAAGCGGTTTCGCTCAGTCAATGGACAGGGCAACTTCCCACACGCAGTCGCTCACTATGGTGATTGTAAAAGCCCGAACGCTCTTGTGGGGATTCCGAAGGATATTCTCGATGTTCTCCGGCTCACTTGAACTTGCATCTAGCTTAGTTGAAGTTCAGAACGTCATTGACAATGTATTTACGGAGAACTATGCGAAGAAGATTGAGGATATGTCGAAGTCCGTAAAGGATTCGCTCGGTATGTCCGAACTTTCCTTTAAGCAGTATGCTTCTCGCTATCAAGCTATGGGAAAGGCAATGGGAATCACCAACAGTCAGATGGTTTCCGCACAAGCTAATCTCAAGGACATGGGCGTTGCTTACGGTGAAGCTAACGGCAATATGCAGGATATGTCGGTCAATCTGACAAGACTTGCGGCTGACCTTGCATCATTCTATGACATCGACCAAAAGACAGCATTTGAGAAATTACAAGCGGTTTATACTGGACAGTCGCGGCCGCTAAGGGCTCTGGGAATAGACTTAACACAAGCCACATTGCAAGAGTGGGCGTTGAAGCATGGAATTGATGCTGATGTTCAGTCCATGACACAAGCCGAAAAAACGATGCTCCGTTATCAGTACGTGCTTGCTCAGACGACTTCGGCTCACGGCGACTACGCTAGGACAATCCGTAGTTGGCACAATCAAATTATTCTTCTCAAAGAGAATTTCAAGGAACTTGGCATTATTGTCGGTTCTGGTCTGATTCAGGCTATTAAGCCATTTGTCATGGCTATGAACGCAGCTTTCAAGGCTGTTCTGACCTTTTCTACGAATGTTCTCAATGCACTTGGACAAATCTTCGGGTGGGAAGTAGAAACGTTCGCCAGGGGCAGTTCGCTCGAAGATTTTGCGGATACGCTCGATGGTGTATCTTCCGATATGGGAGATGTGTCTGGTGGCGCTGATGATACGGCAAGCGGTCTTGATAAGGCTGATAAGGCGGCTAAGAAACTCAAGGCTACTATCCTCGGATTTGACGAACTGAACGTACTGAATGGAAATGATGACGACTTGGCATCCGATATCGGTTCGGGAAGTGGTTCTGGTTCTGGTGGCTCTGGAATCGGTGCTGGTGGCGGTATCGGTGATGGTGGCGTAGGCGATATTGATTACGTCATTAAAAAGACCGACAGCAAGTTCAAATCCGCAATCGACAATCTTTATGATCTTGGCAAATATATCTCGGATTCACTCGCAGATGTCCTTGACAAGATTAATTGGGATAATGTCTATAAAAAGGCAGAGGGCTTTGGAAAAGGTCTTGCAGACTTCCTTAACGGTCTTGTGCAGCCACACACATTTGAATCGCTCGGTCGCACGGTCGGCAACAGTATCAATACCGCCCTTAAAGCACTTAATACATTCGGATATACTTTCGACTTTAGAAATCTCGGAGAGTCCGTATCCCTTGCCATCCAGACTGCATTAGAGTCAATCAACTTCGGTTGGCTTTCAAATACGGCATGGGTATGGGGACGTGGCATAGCTGATTATATAAATGGTCTCATAAACCCGGAGATGTTCGGTACTGTCGGTGATTCTATCGCAGAAGCACTTAATGCTGCTGTCATTGGTGCTATCGGATTTAGCTCTAGGTTCAGTGGAAAAAACATTGGAAAGTCTTTCGGGGCGGCTGTAAACCACGCTCTTAGCGGGATTGAATGGAGCAACGTACTCACCGAAGCGCATTTGCTTGCACAGGATATTTCCGATGCGATCAATGCTTTTGTTACTCCTGAGAATTTTGCTGTCATTGGAACTACGGTAGGCAAGAGTATCAGCACGGCTATCAAGTTTGCATTTGAGCTCGGAGATGGTATCGACTTTGCTCAGTTGGGCGAGTCGTTCAATACATTCCTTCACACCACTCTTGATAACATCAATACTGATGATGTTGCGAATACTATCAACACTTGGATTTATGGTGCGCTCGACTTCCTTGAACAAGTCGATATGCAGTACATTGTCGAGAAGATATTCGAAGTAATGTCTAAGATTGATTGGGGCGCAGCGGCTAATCTTAAACTTGAACTTGATGAAATTGATGCAGCTACTAGCATAGCCAGTGGTATCGCTGCTGCGTTTGGCACAAATCCGATAAAAGACATCATAAGTCTTGGAATTAGCGGTCTTGGTGTCGTTGCCGCAGGTGCGGTTGCCGGATGGGGGTTTAGTCTTGGGACAGCCGGAACTGGGGCTGGCTTATCTGCCGTAGGAACTGTTGGTGGCACTACTGGGCTTCTTGGCGCGTTTAGCACTGGTCTTGGGGCTCTCCCTGGATTGCTTGCAGCCGCCACTCCACCTATTCTTGTTGGTGCGCTTGCTATTGCTGGAATCCTCGGGATGGCTGACCCTAGAGTTCAGAGAAAGATTGAGGAAGGAAAGCAGTATCTCAAGACCACTAGAAATGACGAAACTAAGAATTGGGAACTTCATTACAAAGGTCTCTATGACACAACGGACAAAAAGACAAACGACACTGTGAGGGTTGTTAAGACTGCAAATGGAGACATTAAGAAGTCCTACGATTCTTTGGGTCGTGAAATCGGCTACTCCGTGAACGGCGACTATGGTCGTGCAATGGATGATATGCAGTCTATCGGAGAACGTGCCGCAGAAGGAATTAAGAACGCTTTTCAGTCTGTTACGGACTTCTTTAATGGTTTGGATTTCCCGACTTGGCATGTTGAGTGGGAACAGCACGAAGAGGGTGGATATGGCTTCTCACTCCCGAAAATAGTTAGATATGCTTCTGGTGGTTTCCCTGACGCAGGTCTGTTCTTTGCTAATGAGTACGGCAACCCTGAGATGATTGGTACTATCGGTCATCGTCCGGCAGTCGCTAATAACGACCAGATTACCACTGCTATCCGTGGTGCGGTCGTAGACGGAATGATGCAAGTCTTTATGGCTACTGGTGGCTTCGGTGGCGAAGGTGGTTCACCGACTGTCGAGGTCACGGTCAGAGCGGATTCCGAAACACTTTATAAAGCGGTCCGCAAGGGCGAACAGAAATATAACAGGCGCTACAGTGTTGTGGCGCAGATGTAAATTTATTCACAGCGCATGTAGGTGTCAAAGCCTATGTGCGCTTTTCTATATACGAGGTAACGAGTTATGGCAATGCTAGTTGTAGATGGAGTGGCGATTAAGGAACCGGCTAAGTTCGACTGGTCACTACAGGACGTAAGCGCCCCGGATAGTGGCAGAACTGAGGATTCCTATATGCATAAGAATCGTGTCGCTCAGAAGGTCAAAATCGCTCTTTCATGGACAATGACGACCCCGGCTGAAACGGCGCAAATACTGCAAGCGTTCAACCCTGAGTACATCACCGTGACTTACCATGATCCGTTGCTCAATGATTATCGGACAGCGGAATTTTACGTAGGCGACCGCTCCGCACCTGTCAAACGGTGGTGGGTGAGTGATAAACGGTACGAGTCCGTATCATTTGACATTATCGAGAGGTAATCCGTTTTGCTTACAGTATCTAATGCTTTTAAGACACAACTTGATAATGATAAGAGAAATTTCCTTTACAAGATTGACATTAATCTTGCAAATGGCGAAACGCTTCTCATAGAGAATGATGATTTGTGGTCTGGCTCGGTAAAGTTCTCTCAAGCTACGAGTGGGACAGGCTCTTTCGATGTTGGCGCATTTATCATCGGGAAACTTGATTTTATTCTCAACAATATGTACGGGGACTTTGATAGCTACGACTTCAATCTGGCGACTGTCGATTTCCAGTTGGGTCTCCGGCTTGAGAACAATAATACTGAGTATATCCGTATCGGAAGGTATGTCGCAGACGAAGTTGACTATGACGGTTATCTCATAGCTTTTGAGTGCTTGGACTACGCTTACTACTTTGAACAGCCGTGGGCGACTACTCTCTCATTCCCGACTACTGCCGGAGCAATCATCCAAGAAGCGTGTACGAAGTGTGGAATCGCTCTCGCCACATCCTCGTGGGATGGTTACAACTTGACCGTAAGCACGAAGCCTACAGACAAGAACATGACGTGGCTTGCTGCTATCGGATATGCGGCGCAAATGTGTGGTCAGTACGCAAGGATGGATAATCTCGGCAGACTGGTTATCAAGTGGTATGACGTTGACCATCTGCAACAGGTTGCTATTGACGGTTCTATTCTTGACTCCACGGATGCAAGGATTCTTGACCATGTTGACGATCCTATCACTGGCTCAATGGACGGAGAAACAGATATTGCGTGGAACGCTCTTTCGTCCGAACAAAAGAACAGGTATGCGAGAATCAATAATGTAAGTTCGGTGCGTGTTGGCCATTATCCGATACTCATAACAGGCGTAAAGTGTGTTATCGGAAGTGGCGATACTTCGACTGAATATTCTTCCGGCACGGACGAATACATGGTGGACGTTTCTGGAAATCCGTTCATTGGAACTGGAAATGCAAATGCAGTCGTAACAAGAATCGCAGAGAGCGTGGTCGGTCATTACTTTTACACGTTTGATGCTTCTTACCTTACAAGACCGTATTATGAAGCCGGAGACTTGGCGTGGGTAGAAGATTATAGAAACGGTCGTGTCTACTGTTCTTTTATTACCAATCTGAGTTTTACTTCCGGTCAGTACCAGGAGTCATCTTGTGGCGCAGAGACCCCGGCTAAAAAGCAGACCGCAAGCTATACTCCGGCAATGAAGATTCTCGCAGAAGCAGGTCGCTCTGTTCGTGCAAGCCTTGATTCTTATGAGAATGTCGCAAAGCAGATGACCGAACTGATCTCTCTTGGTTACGGAATGTATTTTTCCGGCGTACCACAAGGAGATGGCTCTACGATTTACTATCTGCACGACAAAGAGACTATCGACGAATCCGATAGTGTCTGGAAACTGACTTCGACTGGTCTTGTTGTATCACATGACGGTGGAACCACTTGGGCGATTGACGAGAATGGCAACGCTCTCTACAACGTGCTTACGGCAAGGGGCATCAATGCTGACTGGATCAATTCTGGCAAGATAAGTATCAAGGACGGGAATGGGAACACTACATTTGAAGCCGATACCGCTACTGGCAATGTAGTCATCAACGCTACGTCATTCACTCTCACCGGAAAGACCATTAACAATATTGTTCAAGATACTGTCGATGGGATGGACCTTAACAATGTTGTGATGGAACTGGATAATGACTATCAGCTGATTCCTACGGACTCCGATGGAAATTACACAACGTTCCCACAGTGTTCCTCTACTGCGAAGGTTTTTTATGGGGCAACGGATATTACATCCAGCGCTGCTTTTGGTACTCCTTCGGTTCAGAATGTCAGTGGTACGTGGAACGCTACGACTAAAACATACACGGTCACTGGTCTGACTTCCGACAGCGGAACGGTCACATTCACTGCGATTTACGGCTCTGTTACGTTGAGCAAGCAGTTCACGGTTGTCAAGTCAAAACAGGGCGAAGATGGCGACTCTGTATCCATTACGTCTACATCGGTCACGTACAAGGCAAGCACGAGCGCAACTACGATTCCGACAGGGACATGGAGCGACACCATTGTAAGTGCAAACGGCAAATACCTTTGGACAAGAACGATTGTGTCATACAGTGACGGAACATCAACGACTTCCTATTCCGTATCGAGACAGGGAATTGATGGCACTAACGGCACTAATGGTACAAATGGTCGTGATGGCACTAACGGAACATCGAACTTCGTCCACATAAAGTACTCCCCTGTTGCAAATCCGTCAGACAGTGATATCACGGAGACCCCGGATGAATATATCGGAATTTGCGTTGATATGAATGCCTCAGACCCGACTACGGCAAGTTCATATACATGGACTAAGTTCAAGGGTGATGACGGAGAACAGGGCATTCCAGGAACGAACGGTACTAACGGCACGAATGGTACGAACGGAAGGGATGGCGTAAGTTCTTACGTGCATTTCGCCTATTCGACATCTTCTGACGGACACGATAATTTCAGCACAACGAATTTCTCTGGAGCGACTTATCTCGGAGTCTTGACAGACTCTAATGTAGCTGATTCCACGAACTATGCCGACTATGAATGGTCGCTTATCAAGGGCGCTGATGGTGCTGATGGTACTTCGGTCACGATCCTCGGAAGTTACAATACAGTCGCAGAATTGCAAGCCGCACATCCGACAGGCTCTACTGGTGATGCGTATATCGTGTCTGGCGACTTGTATGTATGGGCGGATAACGCATGGACGAACGTAGGTCAGATACAGGGACCGGCTGGTGCGAACGGCACAAATGGAACTAACGGCACGAACGCATATGTTCATTTTGCTTACTCAACTTCTGCTAATGGTCAGGAGAATTTCAGTGTAGTAGCTTTCAACGGTGCTACATACATCGGTGTAAGGTCTGACTCCACTCAGGCTGACAGTACGAACTATCAGGACTACACATGGTCTAAGATGAAGGGTGACGATGGGACTTCCGTCACGATAACATCAACATCCGTCAGGTATCAGTCAGGAACGAGTGCGACTACTGCTCCTACTGGCACATGGCAGTCTAGCATTCCATCTGTGGCAGGCGGTAACTATCTCTGGACACGCACCATCGTTAATTATAGTGACGGAACAAGTACAACTTCATACTCTGTTGCGAGACAAGGTATAAACGGCACAAACGGAACGAATGGTATCAATGGAACAAACGGTACGAACGGTACGTCAAGCTACGTTCATATCAAATATTCTGCCGTAGCCAATCCGACAAGCGCACAGATGACCGAGACTCCATCTGATTACATCGGACTCTGCATTGATAATAACGAAGAGGACCCGACAAGCTCCGGTGCATACACATGGACAAGATGGACTGGTGTGGATGGAACGAATGGCATAAACGGTACGAATGGCACTGATGGGACTCCGGCATATGTCCACTTCGCTTATGCAAAATCTGCTGATGGCAGCCAGAACTTCTCTAACGTATATTTCGATGGCGCAGTTTACATCGGTGTGCGTTCCGATGCATCTGTTGCGGATAGCACAAATTACAGGGATTACACATGGAGCAAGATGCGTGGTGATGATGGTCGTGGCGTTGTCTCCATTACGGAGTATTACGGCATATCAAATTCCACCAGCACTCAGCCTTCTTCGTGGAGTACATCGGTCGTAAATCCAACTGCTTCGAATAGATACTTGTGGAATTACAACACCACTTCGTATACTAGCGGTAGCCCTTCAAGTACGGACCCTAGAATCATCGGAATGTACTCTGCTGACGGGGCAAGCGGTCGTGGAATTTCGTCTATTACAGAATACTATCAGGTATCTTCATCTTCCACTACTGCTCCTACATCGTGGTCAACCTCGATGGTAAATACGACCACGACAAATAAGTATTTATGGAACTACGAGAAGATTACTTACACGGATGGTTCTGAGAGTTCTTCAACGCCTAGAATTATCGGTACGCACGGTGCTACGGGTACGTCAGCAAGAACGTATTTGCTCGAAGTATCCCCGAAGTCCACAAAGTTGACGCAGGCGAACGTTTATGAACCTGATACGATTACTGTTGAGTCGTATTACCGTGACGGAACGAGTACGAGCAAAACAGCATATAGCGCAAATTATGTGATTGATGTTTGTGTCGAAAATACGTGGTATGAGAATATCTGCTCGACAGGATCAGTGTTGGGCGCATCCATCTATCTCCATTATGATGCGCAAGCAAGCACTCCGCATGAGTACGATGGCGCACCTGACCCGGAGAACGGTGAAAATTGGAGCAAACGTATAGAACTTGTGCCTGGCTCCAGCTCCTTGAGAATCCGCATGATGAACGGATCGACACTTCTCGACCAAGAAGAAGTCGCATTGCTTGTTGACGCTTCGTCTGTGGTTCTTGACCAAGAATCAGTGTTCCTCGCATTAACTAATGGCGGACACGACCAGGGCATCTATTTAGCCCAAGACCCAACTGACGGTGAAACAAAGGTCTACATCAACTCTTCTTATATTGCCACTGGCGAACTTGTGGTTGGCGGCTACGATAATGGCAATGGCACCATAACACTTAAAGACGCTTCGAATTTTCCTTTTGGAATCATTAATAATAGTGGGATTCTTTTAAAGGAGAAGAGTGACTTTTCAAACTCCATCTATTATGGTTGCGACATTAAACCTTATGGGTTGGATTTTTACAGAGGAAATAACAATTATGGTGGATTGAAAGTCCTTGAGATTGACGTTCAAAGCAGTAGTTCTATGGATTTCGTATATGACCATATGGGTGTCTTGCTACAGTCCCAAGAAGTGCAGATACGTGCGCAAGACGGTCGGGACTTGGTGCTGGGATTTTATGACTGGCACAATTTACCTCTTAATAAATTCGTCTTAAAAGTAAACAGGGCTAATTTCGATGTTCCAGTATATGCAAGCCAGTTACATGCATCAAATGGCGACTCTGGAACTGTCGTAATTGGAAATACAACACTGTATATCACGGACGGAATTATCACAGCCATTATGGAGTCATGACAGACATGGAAATAGATATTGTGAGAAATCAAATAGGTGGCATGGTAAACAACTTTTTGGCGCAAGGTGCTGTGCCACCAAAAGAAATGCGTTATATCCTCAAGGCGATATTAGGCGAAGTCGCTGAAATGGAACTGACGCAGAATTATATCGAAAAGGCGCAGAAACAGAAACAAGAGATGGCGCAAGAATCAGATAATGAAGGATAACGATTATGGCAAGATTTACGTCTTATCCCAATAAAGCCAAACCGACAGACTCCGATACCTTGCTTATCAATGACGCAGGCTCGTCAAGCAACAAGCAGGTGCTTTTCTCGGCTGTGCTGTCGTGGATCAAAGACAAGCTCTGCACAAGCACGATTGATGGACTCGCTACGACAAATAAAACGTTGGTCGGCTCAATCAATGAGATCAATACAAATGTCGGCAACAAGGCTAACTCTTCCGAGGTCTACACTAAGACTCAGGTCGATGACGCTCTGGCAGAGAAGGTTGATGGTGACGATATCGCTACTGTCGCTGAGACAAGAAGTTTTCTCGGAATCTGAGGAGGATTTATGATAACTATTAAGAATCTTATTATGGGCGACCCAAAAACGGTCGGCGGCGAGAAAGTCCCTCGTGGTCTTTTCTATATGGCTGGTCTGGTCGCAGACGGTAAGCCTACAACAGTACAGAACGGTGTTTTGATCGCAAACACATCTGTATATATCGAGATTGATACCGGAATCAAGTATCTTTACGATGAGGAACACGCAGCATGGAATCCGATGCCAGTTGGTAGCGGAGCATCCGTAGACATCGAAGGTGACGTGGTAGGAATTGCAACCGTGGCTGAGACACGCAGCTACGTGGGAGTTTAAGGAGGTGAAGATATGGCATTAAAAGATAAACTCATAACGCTTGAGGGCCTTAAAGCTGTCCACGATGTCGATGCCGAGAAAATTACTGGAATAAAGGCTGATTTAGGGGACTTGACTGATGTAGAACTTGATTTGTTTGATGGGTATTATAATTCGGGGGGGGTTGTTGTCGAAGACACATCGGAAAATGCTTGCAAATATACTCAGAAAATCAAATGCTTTGGCGGGATGAAGTTACACATTAATTTGACGTATTTAACATCTTCCCGTCTTATGTGGATAGCAATGTGCGAATGGAAAAATGACGGAACATTCGTAAGAACCAATGTGGTAAATGGCACATCCCATGTTTATGATTTCGATTATGTTCCATCAAATGACATTAATGAAGTTTCTATTACATTCCGCAGTTTTAACGATTGCGAATTTACTGTTCAATCGCTAACTAGTATTTTTACAATTTACGAAACACTGTCTGATTCTGCAAAGAAAAATCAATCTCCTGTTAATTATGCGTTTAGCAAACATTTGGTTAAAGGAATAAATCACAGAGGGTATAACAGTATTGCCCCAGAAAATACAATGCCTGCGTTTAAACTATCGGTTGAACATGGTTTTAGTTTTGTCGAGACAGATGTTCGGTTTACGTCAGACAACATTCCTGTTTTACTCCATGATTTCACTGTTGATAGAACATCAAACGGTACAGGCAATATTGCAGACATGACATTCGCACAAGTAAGAGAGTTGGATTTCGGATCATGGAAAGCGGAAACATATGCAGGAACAAAAATCCCATCATTTGAGGAATTTATTCTATTTTGCCGAAATGTGCAGATTTTCCCATACATAGAAATCACCGGGACGTATACATCGGCGCAGTTTGACATTTTAGTTGAAATCGTAAAAAATCATGGGATGTTAAATGCTGTCACATGGATTTCTTTTACTACTAATAATCTAAAAAATATAGCTTTAAGAGATCCAACCGCACGGCTTTGTCAAATATGTAGTAAACCAACTGAAACATTAGCAACCACAATTGAAGAATTGAGAACCGGAACAAACGAAGTGTTTATGAGCGCAGATTATACTCAATTGACAAACGATGGTGTTGAAGTATGCAAAAACCACGATTTTCAGCTTGAGACATGGACTATTAACAATGCAGAATTGATAGCGGCTTTGCCGTCATATGTGAGCGGCGGAACAAGTGACATTATCAACTTTGAAACCGTTGTTAAAGACCAGATAATGGCTTAATTAAAGGACACTATGCAAGCTATAGCAGAAATCGGTTGGGCATTAGTAATCATTTCCCCGTTTGTTTGGCGATACGTTTTCAACAAATGGGATGAAGATGATTAGTCAACTAAACGATTAAAGACACGATGGAGGAGTAAATGTTTATGACAGATGAAGAAATATATAACCTTGTGCTGAAATCTTTTGCAGATGCAAACAAAGATTATATTGTTAAGCAAGTAAAAGATGCGTGTAAGCATTGCCCAAACAATCCAAACAATGGTGGGTCTGGTGTTTGCAACTGCGTCCTTGGTACTCCTGTAGTTTACTAAAAAGACACTTTAAATCAACGTGTCAAGTCAATTAAACGCCCAAACAGATTCCAAAATTCTGCTTGATATTCAGCAAGCATCTCACTTATAATATTCGCACGAACAAAATAAAAGAGCCGGGACGCTCTCGCCAAAGAAACAATCCCGACTCGTCACCTTGTTAGGCTAGGGATTATTGTATCATTTTACATCTCTGGTCTGCAAGTGTTTGTAGAAAGGAGATGTATTTTTTATGGCTGAAACTTTCACTAATGGATTCTGCTTGAAACTCAATGACCTACTTGAGCCAGAACAAATCAAGTCCGTAAGAGAACTGCTCGACATTTACACGATGGGTTTTGAAATCAAGCCTATTACTACGGAGTTATCCGTCACGGATTATCAACTTCCTCAAGCGTATTTCATCTTCATGGCATCCAAAGAACAGGACGGACGCATGAAGCCTGGAACTCGTGAGCAGTATCGTATGTGCCTTGAGTCCATGCTGTTCAGGCTCAAAATGCCGTTGGAGTTAATTACGGTCAATCATCTCCGGCTGTATCTCCACGAGATAAGCGTTAATGCCAAGACCGGAAAGCCGTTGTCAAAGGCTACGCTCAATCAGCGCAAGGCAATCATACGGAGTTTCTTCAAGTGGCTGTATGCGGAAGAATACATTCAGAAAGACCCGTCTACACGGATCAAATCGGAGCGGAGCAATTCTAAGCCACGGACAGCATTTAGAGACACGCAGATTGAAGCCTTGAGGATGGCTTGTGACTCTAAGAGGACTCGTGCCATGATTGACGTACTCTACTCTTCCGGCATACGCATATCGGAGTGTGTTGGTCTCAATATTACGGACGTTGACTTTGAACGGAGAGAGATAACCGTCTACGGCAAGGGTGAGAAATGGAGAACTGCTTTCATTGATGCTCCGGCTGTCGTATCGCTTAAAACCTATCTATCTAGTAGGTCGGACAATAATCCGGCATTATTCGTGTCAGCGAGAGAACCGCATGACCGTATAACCACGAGTGCCGTGAGAAAGAAACTTCACGAACTTTCCGACAAGGCAGGTGTTCCGAACGTCATTCCGCATAGGTTCCGGCACACGTTTGCCACTACTGCTATTGAACATGGTATGCCTATCGAGTCGGTTCAGGCTATTCTCGGTCACACGCAGATAGGCACTACGACTCATTACGCTCATATGTCCACGGAGAAGATTCGCAGAGACCATAAGGCGTACATGGGATAACATTATATTTGGCACAATGTTTTAAGGGGCTATAATGCCCCTTCTTTTTTTATCTATTTTGAGGACAAATTATGAACGAATATAACATTTCTGTTCTCGGAAAAATTTTTACTGCCGTGGAATCCGGCGGTCAGGTCTATGGCAACGGAAGGTGGGACGATGTTACCCTTCCGCATTTCGGAGTCGAAAAGACTCTTA
>Ga0326511_10002760_pt1 | contig 14183 bp, 11 predicted proteins | sample 0_2496_0518_D_FD_203701 | JGI IMG/M metagenome (GOLD analysis project Ga0326511, IMG submission 203701) | Bovine rumen microbial communities from UC Davis, California, United States - 0_2496_0518 | ecosystem: Host-associated > Mammals > Digestive system > Stomach > Rumen | place: USA... | reverse complement strand
GAGGATGTCTTACTACCATAATCACATTGATTATACTATTTGCCTTTGGAGGGACAGCTTTAGCAGCAATTGTGATAATAGTACCGCTATTGCTTGGCGAACAAGATGCAAAAAGCCTGGCCGACCTTCACTGGTACACATGGACTGCAATTATCATTCTACCGATTATATTACTAAAGATTCTTGTCAAAGCAAGTCGCATTACTGCAAACTATATCTGTGACATGTTAGGGATCGACTGAAAAAGTGGAATTTTGACAGAAGATTACAACTTTTTTGCTTTTAATGCTTTTTAATGGGAAAGTTTTTGTACCTTTGCCACATAAAGCGAAGCAAAGTGCTTCATTCTCACCAAACGGGAACCTGAGAACTCCCTGTCTGCGTAAGCGGGACATGAAAGTGAAGGTGGGGAATGTTGTGCAGTTGTTTCCGCGTTACCATAGCGCGGACTTCTGTCATATTCCACCTTCAAGGTTTCTCAGGACCTCCGTTGCAGAATATCGACACGAGGTCTGCGCTTCAGTTATAAAAAGGATACTAAAAACTTAAAACGCCTATGGCACTATTCAAAGTAACTACAAGAGCTCGAAAACTCACCAATGGCATCCTGATAGAACCAGGCATGAGTGTAGAGGTGGCAACGGTATCTGCCATCAATCCTATTACAGCTAATGGAGGTCAGGCTGTGGCTGATGCCTTCATGCGAGTATATGGTATCGATTTGAAGAAAGTCGGAGCATTGAATTCTGCTTATTTGGAAGCAATAAAAATCAGATAGTAACTTAAAACTTTTTATTATGGCACTATTTAGAATTACAGTAAAGCAGAAAGTACGTACTAATGGTATCGTTCTTGATCCTGGAATGTCAGTAGAAGTTGTAACTCAATCTATGAGTAACCCTGTAAGTACAAATGGTGGAATGATAGTAGCAGACGCATTTATGCGTAAATACGGTGTAGATGTAAAGAAGGCTGGTGCTTTAAACAATATATATTTGGACGTTAAAAAAATTGATTAACATGGATATTGATATTATAGAATCAACATTCAATGAGTTGATGTCCGAACTCGGGAAGATTAAAGATCTCAACGAAACTGCCGAGTCGTATAAGCAAAGGACACGTATTTTAAGCGAACAATTGGAGCAATTTCTTTCCACTGCAATTGAAGAAAGATCTGCTATTCTAAAAGATACTAAAGAGATTATAGCGTTATCAAATGAGAACGAACAAAAAAATACAAGTTCTTTAACAGAATTACGTTCCTCTTTATGTCAAACTTTAAACGAGTATCAGCATTCTCAAGAAAAAGACCAAAGAATCATTATAGAACACCTTGATAGCTTGATATCACAAGTCGTATTATTAAAAAAGGAACTAATGGAGCAAATGGATTCCAGTTTACAAGAAACGCAGTCAAGGATGAAAGATGACTATCATACAGTTTTAGATAAAATTATGGAATTAGACCTCTATTATAAAACTCGCTTTGAGCAGAATGGAAATGGTATGAGAAGTATTCAGAAGACGAGTAATATTCATACAGGGCTGATGATAGTAATACTTATCATTTTAGTTTTGATGATAATCTTAAAATGACGTTTTACGACACTATATATTTATTAGCTACTCACCTCATCGTTGCTGATGGTGAGATTAATCAGAGAGAACTGGATGTTCTTTCTCAGAGTTTTCATGAGCCTATAACGGAAGAGCTAAGGCAAAAGCACTTAGAGATACTCTCGTCTTCAGAGGAAGAAAACAAGCAAGGCTTGAATTGCTGTATAGAGGAGTTGGTGTTGAATACTTCAGAAGAAGTGACTATATTGTTTGAGTTGCTGTTCAAGATAATTTATGCTGACGGATATTACGATGATAGGGAGAAAACACTCATTGAATACATTGTCAGGCGAAAAGGAATTAAAAGAGAACAGATTGCTAAAATTGAAAATGATGTAGTTGCGAACCTAGAACCTTTTCATTATGAACTTCCTTGGGCAGAAAATCTTAAGAGTATTGTTCATCGCCTAATATCCGCATTGCGAGGGGAGGATGGCGAAGGTGTTGAACTATTGTCGGGAGCCAAATTCATAGAGCAAGTTAGAAATATTGCTAAGTGGGCAGAGGAGGATATTTGTTTTGCAGAAAACGAGGTGAAAAACTACAATCGAGAACTGCAGGACAGAATAGAGAAAATGGAATACATTATTAGTCAGGTTAAGTTGAATCATGCCAAAAATGATGAAGCTAAAGGACTTGTAAACAATCTGTTACATCTTAATCAGGGTATTATGAGTGACATTACTGATAGTCTTCATGAAAACCTGACTATACTAAACAAGAAGAAAAGAACTATTACTTATTTTACTATAGCCTTTATGGGGAGAACAAAGGCAGGTAAAAGCACTTTCCACAAGGTTGTAACCCATGAGCAAGATGATGATATAGGCATTGGTAGACAGAGAACAACCAGACATAATCGCAGCTGGTATTGGGAAAGTTTGAGAATTATTGATACACCAGGAATTGGTGCTGCTGGAGAAGGTGGACGCACAGACGAGGAGGTTGCAAAATCAATCATTGATGAAGCGGATTTAGTTTGCTACATCGTGACCAATGACTCCATTCAAGAAACAGAATTCGATTTTTTGAAAGGTTTGAAGGAGAAGAACAAACCTTTGTTCATAGTTCTTAATGTAAAGTATAACCTTGACAATGCCGCTCGACTGAAACTATTCTTGAAAGATCCATTGAAATGGAAAAATGATAGAGGGCCAAAATGTATTGATGGCCACATACAGAGGATCAAAGATTGTATTGGCAACAAGTATGACATCAACAACATTGAAATAATACCAGTACAACTTTTAGCTGCCAAGCTGTACTATTCAGATAATCCAGCTTTCTCAAAAGACCAAAGAGACAAGCTTTTTGTAGGTTCTAATATCAAAGAATTTATCACATCAGTAAAAAAATGTGTATATGATACTGGTAACATAAAGAAAACCCAGAACATCGTTGACGGGTGTGGAACCCAAATTCATTCTGTGTCAAAGATTTTTTCGAAAGAACATGTCAGAATTAAAACGTCTTACGAAAGAGTGAACCACGCCAAGAAAGATATTCTAGACTTCATTAAAAAAGAATCATCGAGAGTTGTTGATAAGGCTATGAAGTACATTGATAATGCTCATGCGAAGATGGAGAATAATGCAGCACAATTTGCCGAACTGCACTATGAAGATAAAAGGAATTTAGGGGATCTATGGAAGAATGACAAGAGAAATCGCATCATCTATGACGAAATGAATGCTAATGTCGACAAGCTGACGAGTGACTTTGTCTTGTCAGTAAATAATCGGATGGAGGAAATAATGTCGGATGTTAAATTTTTGTTCTCATTCCAAGCAAAAGATGAAGACATTAAGGGGGGTGGTAAAACGTCAAATACACGATTGTACTTTAACATAATGGTAGGTGCAATGACCACAATAGCGACTTTTTTTACTCCAATAGGATGGGGAACTTTGTTAATAACGGTTGCTGGCTTGATTTTCTCTGGCATATCTAATTTATTTAAAAGTAAGGAACAGAAGAAAAAGGAAAAGTGTGATAAACTGATTTCAGAGCTTAAAAAAAGCATTGGGGAAAATAGGACGAAGATCAAAACTCAGTTCCAAACAGATTTTGCCAAATATATAACTGATGTGAGTCGTACTGTTGATGTCAATTTCTCATTGATTTTGAATAATGCAAAGGACTTGATGATTCAGCTTATGTATGTAATTAATTCATCAGAGCAATACGAAGAAATGCTTAATAAGTTTTTTGTCTACAGAATCTTTCAGCATATTCATCGTGAGGAGATTGCTTCTAGGTTTGATAATTCGAATTTTGAAACAGTTTTATCAAGTATAAAGGTGGAAAGAGATTATGAACAGCAATCTATTCACATTATCTCAGATCTTTTTTCTCCGCAGGATGAAGATGTCATAAGTAAATTAACTCAGTCAAAAGTAACAATTAATTAATCAAATATGGATACAACAAAACTTAGAATCGAAGAACTTTCTGTTAGGTTGAATTCACTGAAGGAAAGAACAATAGCTCTGTTAGAGAGTAATGGAATGTCAGAGGCAAAAGACCAGCTTCTCAAAGAATTAGCTGGGCTGAAAGAACGGTCTCAGATAAAAATAGCATTTGTTGGCCAGTATAGCTCTGGCAAGTCTACCATTATCTCTGCGCTAACAGGCAACAAAGAAATTGTAATTGATGCTAATGTTTCGACAGACGTTGTAAGCAAATATGAATGGAACAACGTTATACTGATGGATACCCCAGGCATCTTGGCTGGAAAGAAAGAGAAGCATGATCAGGAAACCATCGAAGCATTGAAGGAATGTGACTTGATTGTGTATGTGCTGACAAGCCAGTTGTTTGACAATGTCATTTTTAATAACTTTATCGACTTGGCATACGTTCAAAAATTCAGCGACAAAATGCTGATTGCCATTAACAAGATGTCGATGGAGAATGGTGAGTTTGATCAACTGTGCTCTTCTTATATGGATTCGATAAAAGAAGCATTTAAAGAGCGTGGTTATGATTTTAGGTTTAATGTTGTATTTCTTGATGCAGCCGATTATATTGAAGGTAAAGAGTCGGAAGATGAAGATTTTATCGAACTAAGCAATTTCGCTACTTTCATCAATAGCCTGAATAACTTCATCGATGAGAAGGGATTGATCAAGAAAGAACTGGATACACCAGTGCGTGTGCTGAGAAAATATGTGTCGGATATAGCTATACCAGAAGACAATCAGGAATTGCTAAATCTTTTGAACCAGTACGCTAAACGCTTTGAGAAGTTTAAACGCGATATTCAGCGAGACGCAAAATTCATATTTGACAAGTTCGAAGATGATAGTATGAGCGATGTTCTCGTGATATCTAAGAGTATAGGCGAAAAAAGCAATGATGAATTCGAAGTGGAAGTTAAACAATTTCAGCACCAAATAGATCATAAGCTAAATGACATCATCAAAGAAACTGGCGAAATGGTTGATGAACGTTATAAGGAGATGCAAGATGAGTTTGACCAGTTTAATAACAAAGAAGTCTTTACCAGATATGAAGAGAACCTGGACTTTAAGATCCAGTCGCCGACCATTACTGAAGAAGAAAGAAAGAGTTATGAGCAACAGAAGTTTATCATGAAGTTGATGTCTGACGGGGCGAATAAAGTTAGTTCAATGGCAGGAGAAAGCTTGAAATTCTTTGGAGGAAAAGTCTCAGATGTTTCTGGAACAGCTCTGCACGAGGCTATTTATGGAATTGGCAAGTTCTTTGGACACAAATTTGGTCCGTGGGAGGCAGTGAAGATTGCAGGTAGGGTAGGTAAAGTCGCAAAATTTGGTGTTCCTATCGCTGCAGCAGCATTTGATATGTGGCTGACATGGCGGCAAGAGAAACAAGAAGAAAAAAGAGCTGCTGCTATTGTGGCTGCCAAACAGCAGTTTAATGAGGAATTTCGTAGGAATCTGGGTGCTATCAGATCTCAACTTGACAAGGAATTCGGTAAGATTGTAGATAACTACAACAATGTATTAGCAGAAATCAATAAGCAGAAACTGGATCTGGCAAGTATATCTCAGAAGAATAAGCAACTTATTCAAAAGGTGAAAGAGATGGATGCAGAGTATGTGGATTTCATAGAAATACTTGATGATGGAACAGATAGCTGATATTATCCCCTCTGGAAATGGAGGAATCAATGGCGAAAGTAGGACGCTGAAAGAGATTTGCGAAAAGCCTGTGCCTGAACATCTGATTAAGAAATTGGATGAAGAGCGATTGGTTCCTGAGATAGTTCGCAGTATGAAAGCAGACTTGGCTCGGATGGGGTCGAGCCGAGTGCCTCAGCCTGCACAGAATGGGCATGTGGACTTTAGTGACATTGCATGGCCTGGAGTTAGTGCAAGATTACCAGAGAAGGATGGACTGATTGCGGCTATTCGTCAGAACTATCCAGACATTAGTCTTAATGATATTAACCCAAGGAGTATTCGCGACATAACTTATTATATAGGTCGCAAGGCGTTGGCTGAAAAATATGGTATCACCATCGCTAAGGCTGGGCATATTATCGGACTGCTGGATCTTGTTATCCACGAAACAGACGATGGGCGTATAGAAATCGTGCCAAATAATGTGCATCGCTTTAAGCAACTGTATGCCCACAAGGGGTATGTGTCGAAGATGCTGAAGCTGATTAACGGCAAGGAAGTTGCCGACGAGGATGAATAAAAAAGGATTTTGACGTTGTATGAAGGACTACCTGCGCAGACATATTTGGATATTATCAAAGCTGTACGAGAATCCTAAGGGATTAACGTATAAGGAGTTTGCTTATGAGTGGGGGCGGACTGAGTTGAACTCGCTGAAAACTCCATTGCCTAAACGAACGTTTGCTGATTGCCTGCGGGCTATTGAAGAGGCTTTCGACATCGAAATATCGTCTGATGCTCGTAATGGGTACAGATATCGCATTGTTAATCGTGAATGGTTGGAGAAGGACAATGTGAAGGATTGGCTGTTGTCTGCTTTTGCCGTTAACGGACTGTTGCAGGATGATAGCAAAGGACTGCGTGATAGGGTGATGTTCGAAACGATTCAATATGGAAACGGGCATTTGCTGAAAATATTGGAATGCATGAAGAAAAACCAGGTCGTAAACCTCCTTTATCAGGATTTCTTTGATGAGGAACCTTGCGAGATATTGCTGGAGCCATACTTTGTACGAGTATTCCACCAAAGATGGTATGTCATTGGTGTGATGCTTAATGCGCCTGAGGGCGAAGAGCCTGAGGAACGGACAAAGCAAGGGCGTATCCGACGTTATGCACTTGATAGGGTACATCGAATATTTGCTACAGAGGACACATTCAAGATGCCACGTGGCTTTACTGTAGATTCATACTTTGCTGATGCCTTTGGCATCATCGTTGAACCTGAAGCTCAGAAGGTTGAACGTATCCGCATAAAGGCTACTGATATCAACCACAGGCGCGACTATCTGCGAAAACTGCCGATACACTGGTCGCAACGAGAAGTGGAGAAGCACAGCGACTACTCAGTCTTTGAAGTGACGCTGATGCCCACCTACGATTTTATTCAGCATATCTTGACGATGAGTAGCGAGGTTGAAGTCATATCGCCAGAACATGTGAGAAAGGAAGTAATCAGGTGGATAAAAGAAATGACATCAGTTTATAATCTCTGATGCCATCAATTAAGTAATATATCCCCAATCCCAGTATCCCAGTTATTCTAAGGGGTAGGGGAATAATTTTTTTTGCATGCAGCCTTTGAAAACTAACAACAGAAAGTACAATGTCATTGACCTGTTCTACCATATCTTTGAACATCAAGGCCACGGTCACCTTGTTGCCATCACTTCGGTTGGGGGACTACGAGCTGAACCAATGGCGCCAGTCTATAGTGCAACCAAAGCCTACGTTACCAAGCGTTGGCATTTATTAGCGATAATAAATAGAAGCGTCTCATATTATCTATATAAAAGGATGTGATTTCACCACGCAGAATCTACTTTCCCACGCAGAAGTGCTGGAAGATGTTGTTGAGGACTTCGTTGGGAGTGATTTGTCCCTCTCCGGTTATTTCTGCTAGTTCAGAGAGGACTTGGCGGAGATCTTCGGAGATGAGGTCACCACTGAGTTGCTGATGGAGTCCGTTGATGACACGGCTGAGGCTCTCGTTAGCCTTTATGAGTGCTTGGTAATGGCGGGCATTGGAGATGATGACTTCTGAGTCTGCTGTTTGTGGAACGGCATCGAGAAGTTGTTGGCGTAATGTGTCGAGACCGATGCCGTATTTTGCCTGAAAAGCCTCTGTCTTGTTTTCTATGCGGATGAGGGTCTGGTTCTCTCTGACAGGAATGTCAGGGTAGGGGACTCCCGGTTCCGTCATCATCAATATAACTTTCGCCTTTTGTGCCGCCTCCATGGAGCGGTCAATACCCATTTGTTCGATGGTGTCGGAAGTATGGCGAATACCGGCAGTGTCTATGAAGCGGAAGGTGATGCCCTCAATCTGTATCGTGTCCTCAATGGTGTCGCGAGTAGTGCCTTGTATATCTGATACGATGGCACGCTCCTCGTTGAGCAGGGCATTAAGCAGCGTGCTTTTCCCGACATTAGGAGCACCCACTATTGCGACAGGAATACCATTCTTCAGAGCCTGTCCGGTCTCAAAAGTCTTGGCAAGATGTGTGATATGTGCGTCTATGTGTTGAGCCAATGAAAGAAGTTCCGAACGGTCGGCAAACTCCAGGTCCTCATGGTCAGAGAAATCGAGTTCCAGTTCGAGGAGGGAAGTCAGTTTGAGCAGTTGCTCACGCAGTCTCGACAGTTCTGAAGAGACCCCACCTTTGAGCTGGCTCATAGCAAGGTGGTGGGAAGCCTTGCTGGTAGATGCTATCAAGTCTGCCACAGCCTCCGCCTGACTCAGGTCCATCTTGCCGTTGAGGTATGCCCGCATCGTAAACTCCCCCGGTCCTGCCATACGACAACCATGTTGCACCAACAACTCTAATACCTTATTTAATATATAGCGGCTGCCATGACATGAAATCTCCACAGAGTCCTCACCAGTGTAAGAGTGGGGAGCACGGAAAATGCTTACCATACATTCATCGAGAATCTCAGAGCCATTCTTGATGTGCCCGTAATGAATAGTATTAGGTTGGGCATTGCTAATGTCCTTGCTAAACACGCGAGAAAGAATCTCAAACGACTGAGCCCCTGAGATCCTGATAATCCCAAGAGCCCCACCAGGAGCCGTTGCGAGTGCACAGATAGTGTCGTTCATTTATATTCTGTCAAGTACCTTTTGGATGAGTGTATCAATGGAGTTCTTATACTCCGTATTCATTTCTGTGGTGTAGCGGTTGGCAATCACCATGCAGCAGGTCATGGCACGATGACCTAAGATGGAGGCGAGACCAGCGAGGGCACTTGACTCCATTTCGTAGTTGCATATCTTCATGCCGTCATATTCGAATGACTCCACTTTATTGTTCTGGTCGGGATCGACCACATCAGCTCGGAGGATGCGACCCTGGGGACCATAGAAACCACCGCAGGCTACGGTATAGCCACGAATCATATCATCCTGGGCAATCTGGTCGATAAGGTTCTTGTCGGCTATGGCAACGTAGGGATTACCAAGGATAGGATTCCACAGCATGTGTTGTCTGAAAGCTGTTTCCATCTGGAGGTCGCAAACCTTATTGCGATCAGCATAGTAGTTCAACAGTCCATCGATGCCAATGCTCTTGACACTTGCAATGAATGAGCCAGTATGAGTAAATGGCTGCAAGCCTCCGCAGGTACCAATGCGAACGATGGTCAGTGTGCGGTGCTCGTCCTTTTCTGTACGGGTAGGGTAATCGACATTTGCCAGTGTGTCCAACTCATTCATGACGATATCAATATTGTCACAACCAATGCCTGTTGACTGTACCGTGATGCGCTTGCCTTGATATGTTCCAGTGATGGTATGGAACTCACGGCTGCTGACCTCACATTCACGACTGTCGAAATGAGCGGCAACCGTCTCCACTCGTCCCGGGTCACCCACAAGAATGACACGGTCGGCAAGTTGTTCGGGACGCAGATGCAGATGGAAGCATGATCCATCGTTATTGATAATCAGTTCAGATTCTGGAAACACTCTCTTACTTATCATACTTATTTGTTTTTAGTTAAATATTCATTCTCTGCTTTGCGTATCATCTTCTCTTGCTGTCGTATGGCAAGATACAACTGGTGTTGAGACTGCTCATGACCACGAATTTCCTGTGCGAGTGCCTTACGCTCCTCTCCCTTAGTCTTCGGATAGTATCTGCGTGCCTTCTCCAGTGCCATGATGACCGTATCGTAACGCTGACGCATTTTCACGAGTTCCTGATACCGTCCTTGGTTACCAGCCGCCTTGAAGTTTTTCAGATGGTGATAAGTCAGCCGGTCGTTGATGACAAAATCAAAAGCTGCCATGGCGGAAGCACTATGCTTCTTAGCCTGTTTCAGTCTTTTGACCGCCTTTTGCAGAGTCAGCTTGTCATCCCATGTCATACTGATGCTGTCGATACGGGCATAGGAAGCTATCTGTTCCGGAGTATATTGCGACTCATCATACGTCAGGTATTTCTTTGCAGGTATAAAAGTATAGACACATACCAGGCTGTCCGGTTGGTTACGGTCAGAGGCGAAGAACCCCAGTTGGTTGTATTCATCAATGGCAAACAGGTAGTCGTTTGCCGTAGAGTTAAACGGCATACCGATATTCTCTGGTTTCAGGAAACGCCCTTCCGCAGCGTCATAGGTAGTCATGAAGATGTCATAGCCCCCGATACTCTCCGTACCCTTTGCAGCCAGATAAAGCGTCATGCCATCAGGCATCATAAAGGGATAGTTGACCTGTTGCAACAGTCTGTCGCTGTTAATCCCAGGAAGTGAGTCGGCATTCGTCCATTGGTGTTGCAGTCTCTCTTGCGTATAGACAGTACTGTCATTGTCAGTATAGAAACAACGATTGCCCAGTGCATTCATAAAAGTGAAAGCCTGGGAGTCCTGTTTAGGGAAGAAAGTAGAGTAGGGCGCTATCCGTCCAGTCTCGGCAGACAGATGGTAGGCTTTCAGGAAATCCTTTTTCTCCACGACAACACTGTCAATAAACATGATACGCTGTGTCGCCATGGTCATCTGCGTCATACGTTCCGTTTGTTCTGTGGGAGGTTCCACCTTTTTTTGAGTCTTCTTGTGACGTTGTGAAGAGACAGGGATAGCCAGTGCCAGTAGCAGAAGGATAAGGGCTGATGTCTTGAAGACCGACTCCAAGGCGTTCCATATAGAGTGGCGTGCCTCAGGATTCAGTTGCTGCATCCGCTCCAACAAACCTTGCACGGACGTACGGTTGGTATCGTGCTCATAAGGACATTGTTTCAATTGCTTCTGATATCCCTGTTGGGCAGCATACTCCATGATATCCGCCTCCTCACAGAGACATAGCGGACGGATGATGGTCAACGGCATCTTCTCCATCTTCAGCGAAGGTGGCATAGAAGAGAAATGCCCTTGGAACGTGAGGTTCATCAATGCCGTATGAATCATATCATCCTGATGATGTCCGAGTGCAATCTTATTACACCCAATTTCCTGTGCGAGGTTAAACAGCTGTTTGCGGCGTTGCCACGAACAGAGGAAGCAGGCAGGCTTAGGCTTCACCCCTTCTTTCTCAGTTTCAAAACGGGTCGTAATGATATGAAGGGGCACATCCAGTTCGTCACAGAAACGCTGCAGATAGGTGGTGTCCGTCTCATATTGGATATTCTCCATACGTACATGCAGCGCCTCGACAGAGAATCTGGGAAAGAAAATCTTAGACTGTCGTGCCAGTAATTCCAAGAGGCAGAGAGAGTCTTTTCCCCCAGACAACCCTACCAGAATCTTGTCCCCATCATCAATCAAACGATAATCCCGCAGGGCTTTTCGAAATCTTTCCTGAAGTCGTTGCCCTACGTTCATTTCATGAATACGAGATAGACGGCACAGATGATCAGGAAGAAAGCAAGGATATGGTTCCAATGCAAGTTCTGTCCTTGGAACATGATATTAGCGATGACCGCGAAGACCCCCAGCGAGATACATTCCTGAATCACTTTCAGTTGAACTAAATTAAAGGGACCGCCATTGCCCTCGAAACCCAAGCGGTTGGCAGGTACCTGACAGCAATACTCAAAGAAGGCAATCATCCACGAGAAAGCGATGACACCAATCAGCGGCCAGTTGCTGCTGACCCCCGTCTCAGATAATTTTAAATGCCCATACCAAGCAAGTGTCATAAACACATTGCTTAGTATGAGCAGAATAATCGTATAAAGTCCGTTCATGATTACTTAGCTTGCAAGTATTCATCCATATTGGCAGCGGCACGACGACCGTCACCCATGGCAAGAATCACGGTAGCACCGCCACGTACGATGTCACCACCAGCGAATATCTCTGAACGTGCCGACTGCATACCCTCGTTGACCACGATGGTGTTCTTGCGACCCAGTTCCAGTCCCTCGATAGACTTCGGAACGAGTGGGTTAGGAGACACACCGACAGCCACGATGACCTGGTCGACATCCAGTGTCACCGTCTTGCCCTCTACGGGAACAGGACTGCGACGACCAGAAGCGTCAGGCTCACCCAGTTCCATCACCTGCAGGACGGCAGCCTTGACAGCACCGTTCTCATCAGCGAGATACTCGATGGGATTATGCAAAGTCAGGAAGTTGATACCCTCCTCCTTGGCATGCTTCACCTCTTCCAGACGTGCCGGCATCTCCTGTTCGGAGCGACGGTATACGAGGGTGACGTTACCACCCAGACGCTTTGCCGTACGACAAGAGTCCATGGCAGTATTACCACCACCGACAACCAGTACGTTCTTTCCCAGGTTGATAGGAGTGTCCGTCGTCGGGTTGGCAGCATCCATCAGATTGACACGAGTCAGATACTCGTTCGATGACATGATGTTAATAGCATTCTCACCAGGAATATTCATGAAGTTAGGCAGACCTGCGCCAGAACCGACGAAGATGCCCTTGAAGCCCTGCTGCTCCAACTGCTCCACGCTGATGGTCTTTCCCACGATGACATCCGTCTGGAAGTGAACACCCATCTTGGCAAGGTTCTCAATCTCCACGTCCACAATCTTGTTGGGAAGACGGAACTCAGGAATACCATATTTCAACACACCACCAATCTCATGCAGTGCCTCGAAGACATAGACATCATAGCCCTTCTTCACCATATCACCGGCAAAGGAAAGACCTGCAGGACCAGAGCCTACGACAGCAATCTTAATACCGTTGGCAGGAGCAATCTCCGGCAGACTGATATTACCGCTCTCACGCTCGTAGTCAGCAGCGAAGCGCTCCAGATAACCGATAGCCACGGCTGGCTCGTTCATCTTCAGGTGGATACACTTGCTCTCACACTGTTTCTCCTGCGGACAAACACGTCCACAGACAGCAGGCAGTGCAGAGGTCGTCTTCAGCACCTTGGCAGCGGCGAGGAACTGTCCACGCTCGATATTCTTGATGAAAGAAGGAATATTGATATTTACAGGACATCCCTCCACACAAGTCGGTTTCGCACAGTCAAGGCAACGTTTTGCCTCTTTCATCGCCATCTCCTTGGTCAGTCCGATGTTCACCTCCTCCGTACGAGTCGTGGCACGATAGACCGGATCCAGTTCCGGCATGACGACACGCTCGATGGCAGTACGCTCTTTCGGTTTCATGCTCTTGCGGAGTTCCTCACGCCAGGGAGCACTGCGGTCTGTCAGCACCTCGATAGGATCATCAGTGGCTTCTGTAGCTTCTATAGTGCCTGTAGTACCTGTAGTTCCTATAGTATCTGTAGAGTTCTCGGAAGTCAGATGCTCCTCATAATGCTCCAGTTCCTCTTGCTCAGCACGCTTGAAGGTTCCCATACGCTTGAACATCTCGTCCCAGTCAACCAAGGCACCGTCGAACTCAGGACCGTCGATGCAGACGAACTTCGTCTTGCCACCGATGGTCAGACGACAGGCACCACACATACCCGTGCCATCCACCATGATGGTATTCAGAGAAACCTCACAAGGGATGTTGTATTTCTGAGCAGTCAGGTTCGAGAACTTCATCATGATAGGAGGACCGATGGCAAATACCTTGTCGACATGCGGCTCCTGCTGGATGAATTTCTCAATACCCACAGTCACCACGCCCTTCTCGCCATAACTGCCGTCATCCGTCATGATGATGACCTCGTCAGACGACTCACGTACTTTATCCTCTAAGATAATCAGGTCTTTCGAGCGACCAGCCATCACAGAGAGCACACGGTTGCCCGCAGCCTTCAGTGCCTGGATGATAGGCAGCATGGGAGCGACTCCCAGTCCACCACCGGCACATACCACCGTACCATACTTCTCTATATGAGTGGGATTGCCGAGAGGACCGACGATGTCAGCAACATACTCCCCCTCGTTCAAAGCACATAACTTTTTGGAACTCAGTCCCACCATCTGCACAACCAGTGTGATAGTGCCTTTGTCGATATCGGCAC
>Ga0326511_10002759_pt1 | contig 14187 bp, 29 predicted proteins | sample 0_2496_0518_D_FD_203701 | JGI IMG/M metagenome (GOLD analysis project Ga0326511, IMG submission 203701) | Bovine rumen microbial communities from UC Davis, California, United States - 0_2496_0518 | ecosystem: Host-associated > Mammals > Digestive system > Stomach > Rumen | place: USA... | reverse complement strand
GACACGCTGGACGCCATAGACCGCTTTCCGATGGCCGCCGGCACTTCACAGATGTTTATGACCAAGGACGAGCAAAACATCGTCGTGCGCTCAATGTACGCCAACGGCCAGCACAATGACGACATCTACGACAAGCGGCCCCCTGCGCCGCCCGCGCCCACGCTCAACCCTGCGGACTACGTGCGCAAGGATGAACTGCAAGCGCTGATTGCAGACGCGCTACAGGCCCATACAGCCCCGCACAAAGCGGCAACGAAGAAAGAGGAGGCGGCATAAATGGGACTCTTTGACAGGCTGTCACAGCCCGCGCAGGGCCAGCAGATGACCCCGGACATGATGCGGCAGGAGATCGGCAGCATTAAGGCCAACCCCGGCCAGTATCTATCCCGGCAGGGCTTCAATATCCCGGACGGCATGACGGACCCGCGGCAGATCACCCAGCACCTTCTCCAGACCGGGCAGGTGGGCGGCGGTAGGCTGCAACAGGTCATGAGGATGCTCGGACGATAAAAAAAGAAGCACCATCCGCAAGCGGACAGCGCTTTTTCTCGCCCTCTGACCAGCAGAGAACGTCTTTCGGGGCTCATTCGGTGCGTGGTTGCGATCCCGCCCATTTGTAGCTCCCGGGCTGGCAGGATGCCGAGACCTGCCGACATCACGATACCAGCATGACGATGACGACGGCGGCCAACCCGTTCTGTCTCATCGGCACGAACCTATTATATCACATCTGACTTCATCCGTCAAGCGCGCAGACGGTTGAAAATACAAGAAAGGACTTTACATCCTTATGGCACTGACTGACAATACGAACAATGGATTTTTCATGCCAGTGGCCCCCGCCTACGGTGGCGGCTATGGCAACGGCGGCAACGGCCTGTTCGGCGGAGACATCGCATGGCTCATCCTGATCTTACTCGTGTGTGGTAATGGTTGGGGCTTCGGCGGCGGCTTCGGCGGTGGCATGATGCCCTGGATGATGGGCATGAACATGGGCGGCTTCGACATGGGCTATCTGTACCCGTGGCTGAACAATTCCCAGCACATCTCCGACGGCTTCCGCGACCAGCAGCTCAATACCCAGATCGGCGACCTGCGCTCCGACGTAAACCGGGGCTTCGGCGACGTGCAGCTCGGCATTGCTGGCCTTGGCCGTCAGATTTGCGAGACAGGCAACGGAATCACGCAGGCCGTCAACAGCGGCTTCTCCGCTGCGGAGATTGCGGCGAATGGTCGTCAGATGGCGAACATGCAGACCCAGTTCGGCATCCAGTCCGCGATTCAGGGCGGCACCGCCGCGAACGCTGCGGGCATCGCTGATCTCAAGTATACCGTGGCTCAGGAGGCCTGTAACGACCGCGCCGCGCTGGCTCAGGGCTTGCAGACCCAGACCATGCAGGAGATGAGCAACACCAACGCGCTTATGTCCGCGCTGCGTGACGGCATCCAGTCCATCAAGGACGAACTGTGCGCTGACCGCATTGAGGGCTACAAGCGGCAGATTGCCGATGAGCAGAGGGAGAACGCCAACCTGCGCTCCGATCTGATGTATGCCCGCAATCTGGCAGACCGCACCGCGCAGACGGCTACCTTCCAGCAGGGCCTCAATAATGAGGTTGACGCCTTGTACAACAGGCTCAAAAATTGCCCCGTCGGGACCGTTCCGGTAGCGGGCAACACTCCGCTGTTCTCCTGCAATCCCAGCTTCAATAATGGCGGTTGCGGCTGCGGCAATAACGGCTTCGGCTTCGCTGTCTAAGAAAGGCGGTGGAGATAATGGCTGCTGAATACAGCGCGAATGCGGTTCAGACCGTACCTGCCAACGGCGGCGTGATCTTCTCCGAATCCCCGGTGCCGTGCAACCGTGGCATGATCTATCACAGGGACGAAAGCAGCCTGTTTAGGCTTGCTTCGCCCCGTGTGATGGGTGTACCGTGCCGCCGGTGCTGCTGCTGCGGATTCCCGGAGGCGACCTATCAGGTAGCTTTCCACGCAAATATCGCCGTACCTACTGACCCCGCCGGAACCGTCGAAGAAATTGACCTTGCTATCTTCATCGACGGCGAGGAAGACCCCAGCTCCATCATGTCCTTTGTGCCTGCCGCCGCTGGCGACTTCGGCAACGTGGGCGCTGACGTGATCGTGTCCGTGCCCTGCATCTGTGGCTGCTCTTCCGTTTCCGTGCGCAATATCAGCACCCAGCCCATCGAGGTCAGAAACGCCAACATCGTTTTTGACTTCGCGGGCATACGGCGCTGAGAAAGGAGAACACTATGCACAAGCTGTATGAGCTTAAAGATAAGCTGATTGACGAGCTGGAAAGCTATGCCGACAATGGCAAGATCACCCCTACCGATGCCGAGGCCATAAAATATCTTTCCTCCTCCGTGGATCATATCTGCAACATCTGCAAGGATGCGGATGAGGATGATTATTCCGGGCGTTCCTATCCCGACGGCATGGGCGGCACCTATGCCCGGCGCTACTCCCGGAATGACGGCTATAGCATGGCCCGGGGCCGCATGAACGCCCAGCGTGACAGCCGGGGCCGCTACTCCGGCGCTGATGGCGACGTGGAGGACATCAAGCGCGACATGCAGCGCTTGATGGACAAGGTCGAAAAGATGTGAGGTGAGTCCCCTTGATCTACGAGAAGGATTTGGATGAATCCATTGCCCGGTATCAAGGGGAAGTTAACCCCAGCATTGAGACCTGTCGCAAGCTGGCCGCGTGTCTGGTTGTCAAGCGGGAACTGTTCGGCACTTCCGAACCGTTGCCCGTGGGCCAGTCCTATTCCTTCGCCGCCGAACCCACCGAAACCCCTTCCATTGACTACGACAGCGGCACGGAATTTTCAGCGGCGATCCAAGGACGCGACCCGGCGGAGGTATGGCCGTGGGTAGACGAGTTGATGTCCACCCTCCAAGCGCTTTATCCCCGCCTGTACGACAACGCTATGCGGATGCTGAAATGACCAACACCCCGTCCATGTGGGCGGGGTGCTTTTGACCCTTAAATACCCTATACACCGGGCAACACCGCGAACCGCCACGTGCATTTATAATAGTAAATAGTCGTGCCATTATTTACGCAGAACCGCGTAAAATTGCGAACTCTTAAACATATGTCCTGTGATTTGTGAATGCCAAACAGGCTATCCAATGATTCATGGAAAAAGTCAGCGAGGCGTTGCATCGTGTCAACGTCCGGCTCAAATCTCCCCGTCTCATAACCAGATAACGTCCCCTGTGATATGTTCAGTGCTTTTGAAAGCTCTACCTGTGTAAGCCCCATTTTTCTTCGGCACTCCCGTATTCTGTTCATGGTCTGTCCTCCTTTCAAAATTATTATAACTCAAAATATTAGAAAAATCAATATAGATTTAATAGAAAAATCTATATTGACTATTTACAAAACTAATATTTGGTATTATAATAATAATATCAAGTTTGCCAATATTCACTTGATGAACGGGGGTGAAATCATAAACGGGTTTGAGTTTTACCGCAAACGTGCTGATTTGACGCAGACTCAAGCGGCGATTGCTATTGGGGTGACCCAAGGCACGGTCAGCCAGTGGGAAAATGGTCAAACGTTCCCGGCGCGGGACAAGGTTGTGCTCGTTGCCAAGATTTACGGGTGCACTACGGACGAGCTGTATGAAACCAACATTGATGAACCTGCGTGACCAACCAAAGGGAAAAGCAATGGAGATGTTGATAGGGCTTTACTTCATATCCGGCATCATCGCCCTTGTGCTCGTGCTTGAGCGCATGAAGCCGTGGAGCCGGGATGACGACCACCGACACAGGAGGTGATGACGCGGTGCCAACACTGTTTGAGCAGATTGATTCGCTTGAACCGACGCTTTCAGAGGCAGACCTGAACCAATCAAGGGCGGCAAAACACATGATATGGAAGAAGGATCACCCGGAGGAATGGCGGCGGATCGTCAAGCGGAACAACGACAAGAGGGCAAGGCAGAGGAAGGAAGGGAGGATGAAGCATGACACGGGAGCAGATGCAGCAGGAAATGATTGAGCTTGCGCGGAAGGTGCAGCAGATGGCCCGCGAGTACGGAGCCGACTATGTGCGCATCGTGTGTCTGGACGACGACTATCTGCATGTTGCGGTAGCCGCCGGGGAGGATGTGCTGGTCAACATGACCGAGCTGGCCGAGGTTTACGAGGAGGTGAGCGTGTGAAGGTTGGGCTGGTGGTGCTCATGATCGAGCTGTTGTCCGGGTGGCTGGGCTATCAGATCGGCGTCGAGCGCGGCATTGAGAAGGAGCGCACGAAGCGCGGAATCAGGAGGTCATGATGCAGATACCCATTGAGGTCGGCCAGCCGGTGGTGAACATCACGGTACAGCTTGCGCCGGGGCCAGCGTGGAGATTCACATGTTGAGCACGAGCAAGAATCCGCTGCTCAACGCAAAGGTGTGAACAGATGCAAGATGCGCCGCCCGGGGTGAGGCCCGGAACGGCGCAGGATCGGCAGTGGAAAACCGACACCCGTATTTTAGCACAGATTGGAGGGGATTTCAAGTGGATTTGCACGACAGGCTTGAGCGCGTGGCCGGGGACATGCAGGGCATTGAGGACGCGATTGATGCGCTCCGGGGCGTTGAATCGTGCGCCGATGTGGTGGACATCCTGCGGGATAAACTGGTGTACCTGGGCACGGTTAAGGATGAGCTTCACACCCGCATAGAGGCCGCAGACGAACGCGAGAACGCCGCGCTGACCCGTGAGTATTGGGGGATGGTCGTATGAAGAATGACCAGCTGCGCATACAGGTGGCCTACACCCGCATCAAGGACGCGCTGGATGAGGTGGCGCTCATCCGCAATAAGGACAGCATGCTCATAAACGTCCAGCATACCCTCTACAGGTTGGAGGACGTGCTGCACCAATACATCATACCCACGAAGGAGGATAAGGATGGCAGACCGCACCCGCGATGATAAAGGCGTTTTTCTTCCATCGCACGGCTTGAGTAAAACGAGGCTGTATAACGTTTGGTGTGCGATGAAAGAACGCTGTAATAACCCTCATAATAAGTCATACCAGCGATATGGCGCAAGGGGAATTACAATAACGCCTGAATGGCAGAACTCGTTTGAAACATTCTATGCCTGGGCTGTGGAAAACGGTTATACAGACGGCTTAACCATAGACCGCATAGACAACAACCGCGGGTATTCGCCGGATAACTGCCGATGGGTAACTGCGGCTCAACAGAATCGGAATTACAGCAGAAACCACCTGATCGCCTATAACGGTAAGACGCAGTGTATCGCCGATTGGGAGACGGAAACTGGCATTAAACGATCAACTATCCTTTGGAGGTTGCAAGCAGGAAAAACATTAGAACAGGTATTTAACAGGAATGATGGGAGGTACGCAAATGGAAAAGAGTTTGTTTTCAACGCTGTACGGCATTAACGTCAACGACAAAGTTGAGAAGAAGAACGGCCTGTCATACGTTAGCTGGCCTTTCGCATGGGCAGAGGTCAAGAAGGTCTGCCCGGACGCACAGTACACCATCTACGAGCGCGAAACGGAGTTTGGCCCGGTCAACTACTTCACCGATGGCAAGACCTGTTGGGTCAAGACCGGCGTCACCCTGAACGGTCTTGAGCACATCGAGGAGCTGCCCGTGATGGACTTCAAAAACAAGAGTATCGCCCTCAACGCCGTCACCAGCACGGACGTCAACAAGACCATCCAGCGGAGCCTCACCAAGGCATGCGCCCGTCATGGTCTGGGCCTGTACATCTACGCCGGGGAGGACTTGCCGGAGGACGAGAAAGACGCGCTCTTAGAGACCCGCAAAGCGCCTTCTAATGCCCCTGCCGCAAAACCCAAGGAAACCCCCGCCCAGCCCGCTAAACCCGCCCAGAACGCCGATTCTGACGGCTTTGCGCCCGCTACGGAGGAACAGAAGCAGTACATCCGCGACAACGCCAGTGATCAGGACTATCTTGACGCCATGCAGGAGTTTGGCGCGTACCTTGAAAACCTGTCCGAGGCCGACGCCCGCCGGGTGATTAAGGAGATTGACCGCAACAACACCGACACCACGCCCAAGTGCGTGCGGTGCAATAAGGTCATTACCGGCGTTGCCCTGCCGGACGGCACGACAATGACGGCCTCCGAGCTGATCGGCAAAAGCAAGATTGCCTACGGTGATGTCTACTGCTTCGATTGCATGAAGGCCCTCAAGAAGGCCAAGAACAAGAAGGCGGGATAACATGGAAGTCATTGACCACATTCGCGGTCAGATCGTGGGCTACGACGAGAAAACGGGCGAGATGATTATACGCGCCAAGTATGAGAATTTCGCCCGGTGGGACAGGCGGGAATACAAGGACGTGGACATCCAGCTCATTGATTCCCGCCCCCTCTCCGACAAGCAGCGCCGAAACTGCTATGCCATGATCCGGGAGATTGCCGATTGGTCGGGAACTACCACGGATGAGATAAAAGAACGCCTCAAGCTGGACTTCTGGTGCGGTGAGCTGTTGGAGATGGCAGACACGCTTTTCAGCCTGTCAAATGCTCCAATGTCCATCGTGGCGGCGTTTCAATCGTGGCTTGCGCGGTTCATCGTCAGCAACGACATCCCGACCCGGCGACCCATGCTGGAATACGTGGATGACATCGACGAGTATGTGTATGCTTGTCTGATAAACAAGAAGTGCCCCATCTGCGGCAGGAAGGCCGACCTTCATCATTGGGAGGCTATCGGCATGGGCCGGGACCGCAGCAGCATCATCCATGAGGGCATGGAGGTCATGCCGCTGTGCAGGGAACACCACATGGAGGTTCACACCACTGGCCGGAATGATTTCGTGAAGAAGTACCATCTCAATGACCACGGCATCCCGGCGGATAAGACCATCTGCAAGATATACGGTTTGCGAACCGAGAAGAAAAGGAGAAAGAGTGCATGAACAAAGTGATAATTACCGGCAACCTCGCCAACGATCCAGAGGCCCACACCACTCAAAGCGGCATTGCCCGCTCCACCTTCCGAGTGGCTGTTCAGCGGCGATTTGCCAACGCCCAGGGCCAGCGCGAGGCGGATTTTCTGACCGTCGTTGCGTGGAGGCAGACCGCCGACTTCTGCAACAAGTACCTCGCCAAGGGCCGCAAGGTTGCCGTTGAGGGCAGTATCCAGACCCGGAGCTATGACGCGCAGGACGGCTCCAAGCGGTACGTCACGGAGATCATCGCTGACCATGTCGAAGCCCTGACCAGTGCGAACGCGGACAACGGACCGGCACCTCCGCCCAGCAGGGAGGACAGGCAGCCGGAGGAGCCGGAGAACGAGGACTTCACCGAGGTTGAGGATGATGATTTGCCCTTCTGACATCAAAAGGGCGTTGGTTCTCCCAACGCCCAGGCTCAATCCTCGTTTTCAGGGACAGGGCCGTGCTTCGCCTCATAGTCGGCAATGAAGCGCTGTACGATGTACACGATCATGTTGTTGGCCGTTCGGCCTTCATCGGCGGCGAGGGTCTTTACCTTGTTATAGAGCGTTTCGTCAATGCGGGTAGTCAACGGTATCTTTGCCATAAGAACGCCTCCTTCGATTTGATGTGATGATATTCAGTTTAAGATATTATATCACATCAATTCGATATTGACAAGCATTATTTAATGTGATAAAATGCGTTTAGACGTTGAATGACGTCAAAAAAGCAGGGAGATGAAGAAGATGGATTTGAAGCCCTGCCCGTTTTGCGGGAAAAAGGCGACACTATCCTATGCCAACGGCAGGTATGGCTCTTTCGGGTTTGTGAAATGCATGGTATGTGATGGACAATCAAAAACCGTGAAAATCATAGAACCCGAGCAGTTTTCCAGTGAAGATAAATTCTGGACGCAGAGGGCATGGGAAGGCACAGTTATAGCATGGAATAACCGTGTCTATGAATACGGCGAGTCACCCAACGGAGGGAAATTATGAATCATAGTTTCGACGTGAATGTGGCAATGCAATTCGGCGTCAATGCAGCTATCGTATTCCAGGATATGGGTTTCTGGTGTGAACATAGCCGCATTAACAGGACGAATTATCATGACGGGTTGTATTGGACATATAACACCGTAAAGGCATTGAGTGAACATTGGCCCTATATGTCCACGAAGGCCATAAGGACCGCAATTCAGAAACTGATTGACGCTGGATTGCTTATAACGGGTAACTTCAATGAATATGGCTGGGACAGAACACTATGGTATGCATTAACCGAAAAGGGCGAATCCATTTTCCAAAATGGGAAAATCAATTCGCCCAAAAAGGAAAATCCAAAACCCAAAAAGGGCGAACCAATACCTTATACCGTCTCTGATACAATCCCTGATATAGTTATAGGCGCAAAAGCGCAGCGGTTTACACCGCCCACACTTGAACAGCTTCAGGCATACATATCCGAGAAGGGATATACAAGCGACGAGATAGACCCGGAGTATTTCATCGACCACTACACTTCCAACGGTTGGATATGTGGCAAGTCAAAGATGAAAGACTGGCAAGCGACTGTCAATAACTGGGTTCGCCGGTATCGCAAGGAGCATCCCGCGCCTGAACCCGAAAAGCCATACGGGCTATACTGCGAGAACCTTTCGCCGGAAGAGTTTATGCGCCTACAGCAGGAACAGGCGGAGAAGGACAGAGAGGAAGCGCGACGGCAAGGGCTGTTGTAAGGGATGATTTAGATGATAGCGCACATCGAAAGCGAGAAAAGCGTCCTTGGCGCGATGCTGAAATCACCGGCGGCGGTGGGTACGGCGACGGACAGGCTACGGCCTGACGATTTCGCCGACCCGGCCAACCGGGAGATATTCGACGCGATGCTGACACTGGCGTTCACCTCCCGCAAGGTTGACCTCATTACGCTGGATGCGGAGTTGACGCGGCGCGGCAAGCTGGATATGGTGGGCGGCGGCGCGTATCTGGTGGAATTGACGCGGATGGTGCCAAGCGCTGCGAATGTGGGCGCGTATATCGACATTGTGCTGGACAAGTCCAAACTGCGCAACGTGGCGAAGATCGCAGAGGCCATCACCCGCAGGACGGCGGCGGACGGCGCGGACGCTGACAAGATCATTGAACAGATCGAGACGGCATGCTGGGACATCCGCAACCGGGCGCGGCAGCGTGACGAGGGCTGGATCACGATGGAGGAAGCGGTCATCATGGCCTACGAGATGGCGGAGCGCGAGCCGGACGCCATCCCCACGGGATTTAAGGAGCTTGACAATTGCCTTTGCGGAGGGCTTTGGCAGGGCGAATTAATCATCGTAGGCGGCAGGCCGGGCAAGGGCAAATCCTCATTCATGCTTGCGTCGGCGCTGAACGCGGCGCGGGAAGGGCATAAGGTCGGGTATTTCAGCCTTGAGATGCCGCCGGAGCAGAACGGACAAAGGACGCTTGCCAGCGCGTCACTTGTATCTATCAGCGAACAGCGCAAGGGGCCGAAGCATCTGACAGATCAGGATTGGGCGGCCATGAGTGCCGGGATAGAGCGAATCCACGACAGCATGGACGGGCGTTTCAGGCTGTACCGCGGCACGAAGCTGACCCTTGAAAAGATCAGCATGATCGCCAGACATGCAAAGGAGCGCGGCGAGCTGGACTTGCTGGTGATCGACTATTTGCAGCTCATGCGCACGACGGAGAAGATACAGAACGCGGTGGAGCGCATCGGGTATATCTCCGGCGAATTGAAGCAGTTGGCGCTTGAATTGAAGATACCCATATTGACGGCCTCGCAGATACGCCGACAAGGCGCGGAGGAACGCCGCAAGAATCCGAGAGCGCCCACGCTGGACGAGCTGCGCGGTTCGGGTGATCTTGAGCAGGACGCGGATACCGTTTTGCTGGTACACATCCCGGAAGACCCGGAGGATGCGACATTGAAGAATCTGCCCGAAAACCACATCGGCATCATGGAGAGGGCGCAAACCGCGTTCGGGTATCCGTTCACGGTTGAGGTCGCCAAGCAGCGCCAGGGCGCATTGGGCCGGACGTGGTGCATATTTAAGGGCATGACGATGAGATTCATAGAGGATGGCGTATGAAGATAATGCACATCAGGACACTCCATGACCGGGAGTATACCTACACGGTACAAAACAAGGTGGATGCGGCGCGGGTGCTGCTGACCTTGAAGCGGCTGGGGATACTGTGCAAGTGGTGGAAGTATGAGGAGGTAACTACATGATAAACGAGCTTGTAAGCGCCGGGGCGTCGGCGGGTGTGATCGGATTCGTGGCCGTGGTGGTGTTCATACTGTGCTGCATCGCGGCGCTGGCACTGGCCGGGTTGGTGGGGTGCATCATAAGGTGGATTGGAGGAAAGAAGGATGACTGACGCGGAGAAACGGGAGAAGGTCATCAAGGGGCTGGAATGTTGCATGGTGGGCGACGGACACAGCCCGAAATGCGAATTATGCCCGTATACAACGGTGGGCGACGATACTTGTCAGACGATGGATGCGCTGTTTGCGGAAGCCATCGCCCTGCTGAAAGCGCAGGAGCCGAGGGTGGTTAAAATTTCCGAACTGACTTCGGGTGAACCAATGCTCGTTTGGTTGGAGGACATCGACAAGAAAGAAACTGTTGCGGGAATGATATTTGACTACGTTCCGGGGCGATTGGGATTCAAGCTGACCGACATTGCCAGCATGGACAGGATTTATCCGCGTATTGAGGAATATATGACGCGCTGGCGCTGCTGGACATCCCGACCGTCAGATGGGCAGAGGAAGGAGATTCCGTGGGAATGATCTACATCGGGATTGACCCCGGCAAGAAAGGCGGGTATGCAGCAATAGCAGGTGAAAGAGGCATCGCGGTATCACCGTGGGACGACGGGCAGTTCATTGAGGACATGCGAGCCGTGGCTGGTTCTGGCGCTTGTATTGCCTGCGTTGAGAAAGTCGGCGCGATGCCCGGGCAGGGCGTGACCTCGATGTTTAACTTTGGCAAGTCGGCAGGATTCATCGAGGGTGTGCTTTCCGCGCTGGGCATCCCGTACCAGCTTGTGACGCCCCAGCGGTGGAAGAAGGAGTTCACGCTGCACAACAGCAAGCAGAAGTCCGTGGAGGTATGCAAGCGCCTGTTCCCAGACGTGAGCCTGCTGCCGACGCCGAGATGCAGAGTGGCTTCGGATGGCATGGCAGAGGCGCTTCTGATGGCGGAATACGCAAGAAGGAAAATGTGAAAGGAGAATGACTATGGATATGACTTTAAGGGAGCTTCAAGCGGTTCTGGGTGAGAGGATCCGCATTGCAATGAACAAGGAAATGCCGCTGGACGAGCGGGTGAAGGAGACCGAGATTTCCCAGACCATCAGCAGCTTGGCGAAGCAGATGGTGAACAACGCCGACGTGGTGCTTCGTGCGGAGAAGCTGATCTCCGAGGGCAGGCTGCGCAATACCAACATCGAGGCGATGATCGGGCGCATGGAACCGAACTCCGACGAAGAAGATGACGATGATGGCTGCTAAACTGCCTGACGCGGTTTCACAGTATATCATACAAAACTACATGTCCATGACGGATGAAGAAATGGCCAAGAGCATTAGGACAGAGCTTGACTATCTCTGCACCGACAAGAGCATAAGGGCATGGAGGCACAAGAAGCGCCTTAGAAAGTATCAGGATTTTACGAGGGAAGAATGCGACTGGATAAGGGACAACGCCGGGAAATATAAAAACAGCGTTGAGATGGCATTGGACTTTGAAAAGCTGTTCAGACCGATAACTGCGTCTCAGCTCAATTCAAAGCTCCATTACATCATACCTGATTTCAAGTTTGGACATTCCGGCGGAAAACCGAAGGGAGAGGGCAGCTCCGTGACGGCAAAGCCTATAGGCGCTGAATCGAAGAAGGGCGGCTATTGGTGGGTGAAGATAGCGGACTATCCACTTCCAAAGAACTACACCTCACAGGAGCGTATGCGCAACTGGAAACAGAAGCACTACCTCCTGTGGGAACAGGTACACGGCCCGGTTCCAAATGATTGTGAGCTTGTATTCCTCAACTGCAACAGGGATGACATTACGATTGAGAACTTGTACTGCACGAACAAGCGCGTTGTATGGCGCATGATACGGAATCATTGGTTTACTGAATCCAGAGAACATACACTTGCTGCAATCAAGCTGTGTGAATTGGACATACTACTGAAAGGAGACTGATTATGGAAGCTGTGAAGATGGACACCACGATGGAGCAGGAGCTTGAACGCTCCGGGGCGTTGATTGTACAGAACGCGAAGGGACTGACGATCACGACCAACGAGGACTATGAGCGCGGCAATGCGCTGTTGAAGGACATCAAGACCAAGATCAAGGCCGTCAAGGAATACTGGAAGGAACCCAAGGCGGCGGCGCAGGCGGCGCACAAGCAGCTTGTGGCGCGGGAGACCACGATGCTCAAGCCCTTAGAGACCGCCGAGAACGCGATCAAAAAGGCGATGCTGACTTATACCGCCGAACGTGAAAAGGCGGCGAGAGAGGCCGCAGAGGCCGCGAGGCGCGAACGTGACGCGGAGGCCCAGCGCCTTGAGGCAATAGCGGCACAGGCAGAGGCCCAGGGCGACGACGACACGGCGGAGATCATGCGCGACATGGCCGAGGCGGTGCCGGTCCGGGCGGTGGAGGTTTCAGCGCCCAGCGTGAAGGGTACGAGCGTCCGCAAGGTGTGGAAGGCCCGAGTCACCGATGAAAAGCTGGTGCCCGCGTACTTCGACGGCTACGAGCTGCGGGAGATCAACATGACCATGCTCAACAATCTGGCCCGGTGGAAGGAAGGCCGGATGGAGATACCGGGCGTGGAGTTCTATCAGGACAGCGTAATGAGCGTGAGGGCATAGGAATGAAATGTGAGTTATACCACGATTCATTTCAGAATTGGAAATCCTATCCAATTCAGAAAGCCCAGCTCATCATCGCCGACATTCCCTATAATCTGGGCGATTCAGCCTATGGCTCGAATCCAATGTGGTATGTAGGGGGGGATAACAAGAATGGTGAGAGCGATAAGGCGAAAAGCAGCTTTTTCAATTCGGACGGGTATTTCAGAATCGCGGAATATTTCATGTTTTGTGCCCGTCTGATGAAGCCTGAGCCAAAGCAGGGAAAGGGCGGCGCTCCGTGCATGATTGTCTTTTGCGCTTACCAGCAACAGGGCGACGTGATACGCTGGGCGGCAGATGCCGGATTCGGCAAGTATATCCCATTGGTGTTCATTAAGAATTACAGCCCACAAGTGCTGAAAGCCAACATGAAGATCGTGGGTGCTACGGAACACGCACTGGTACTGTACCGGGACAGGCTGCCGAAATTCAACAACGCGGGCAGGATGATTTTTAATTGGATGCCGTGGGAGCGCGACGGTGCAGACGTGCCGAAAATTCACCCGACACAAAAGCCCGTGAAACTGTTGAAACGACTGATTGACATTTTCACAGATCCGGGCGATGTAGTGATCGACCCGGTGGCCGGGAGTGGTTCGACTCTGCGGGCGGCTGCGGAGATGCGGCGCAACGCCTACGGATTTGAGATTGACCGCAACTTCTATAATCGTGCAAAGGCTGAAATGCTGGATGCAATACAGATTGACCAGATGAACCTTTTCGACCTTGAAAAAAAGCACACAAGAAACGCGAAACAGATTTCGCTATGGGAGAATGCAGAATGACAAAGGCAGTGGTAATCAAGACGCACGGCGATCAGGAAATCGCCGGGGCAATCGTTGACGGCATGATTCGCCGGAACCTCCCGGTGGCCGGGGGAGAGCATGCGATCATCCACGGGGAATACGAACGGCTGCGCATCCAGCCCCTGCGCCGTGAGGGCGCGGGAAAGCCCTCCAAGACGCCGCGTCGGGAGCGGATAAGGAAATACACGTCCCGGCCCCACGGGCGCGTATATAACGCCGTTCTGGGCGTCTACGGGCTGTTTGTGTGGTGCGTGGTGTCTGCGGTGAATATGGGTCTGCGAGGCCGGAGGTAGACATGGGCGCTGTGTCAAAGCGTGCGAAGGCGAACAAGGCCAGAGCAGATCACGAACGCGACGAATGGTACAAAAGCAGGGGCATCTGCCCCCGCTGTACCGTTCGGTATTGCAAGCCGGGGTTTGTCCACTGTGAAACGTGTCTTGAAGAC
>Ga0326511_10002757_pt1 | contig 14191 bp, 6 predicted proteins | sample 0_2496_0518_D_FD_203701 | JGI IMG/M metagenome (GOLD analysis project Ga0326511, IMG submission 203701) | Bovine rumen microbial communities from UC Davis, California, United States - 0_2496_0518 | ecosystem: Host-associated > Mammals > Digestive system > Stomach > Rumen | place: USA: California... | reverse complement strand
CTCACGTCAAGCTGGTCTTACTGCAAAGCAGGCACAGGCATACACTGAGGTTCTTACAACTAGGGCTAAGGAACTTGGTGAAAAGTATGGTATTGCCGCTGAGGAGGTTACAAAACTTGAAAGAAATTTAGCCAAGGCAACTGGCAGAGTCCTTATGCTCAGCAATGCGCAGGCTGATATGCAAGTTGCTATCAATAGGACTGTAGGCGAAGAAACGGCTAATGAGTTCTCTCAGATAATGATGAGAACTATGGGTGCTCAGATCAAAACTGTGCAAGGTGCTGTGTCTAAGGCATATGCTACCGCTGCAAAGAATGGTCTTGATGCTGCTGGTATGGCTGCTAAGGTCGCCCAGAACCTTTCAATGGCTAACAGACTTACCTTCAGAAATGGTGTTGATGGTCTCACCAAGATGGTTGCGCTGTCAGAGAAGTTTGGTGTCAACGTTCAAACAATAGAGTCTGCTGCAAACAGTTTTATGGACTTGCAGGATGCAATAGAGAATTCCGCAAAATTGACAATGCTTGGTGGTGCTGCTGGGGGTCTTGGTGGAAACCCACTTGATATGGCATATGAGGCAAATGCTGATCCAGAGGCATTTGCTGAGAGACTTACAAAGATGGCTGGGGGCTATGCACAGTTCGATGCAAAAACTGGTATGGCTAAGCTTAACTATATGAGCAGGGATATGCTCAAGGGTATGGCTGATGCTATGCACATAAGTCTCGATGAAATGGTAACTATGGCAAAGAAACAGGCTGAAGTTACATACAAGAACAACAACTTCGGAAGAGACCTTGACAGAATGTCAATGGATGAAAACGGAAAAATTGACGAAAACAAAAGAAACTTCCTTCTCAATAGAACCCAAATAGAGAACGGAATTATGAAAATGTTTAGTACCAAGACTGGCAAGTATGAGGCTATGGATTACTTCCGAGATCCTAAGAGGGGTAAAGCTGAATTCGATGAAATGATGAGATTCAGTAATTTGTCAGATGAAGAGATTGTTAGGGAACAAGCGGAGGCTGTTGTATCAATAAAAGATAGACTTGAGGGTTACTTCACGAGTATACAAGGCGTATTTGGTGAAAAGATTACTAACTACATTCCAAAGATACAGGAGTTCCTTGGAGACATCTACAGAACTGTTTCACCATATTTCGGTCAAATTGCTGATAATGTTAAAAAACTGATAGAGACTCTATTCACACCGGAGAATCTGAAATTGGTAAGAGACGGTGTTGTTTCTGTCGTTAAAGGTGTTTCAACTATAGCTAAATGGTTAACATCGAATTGGCAAACTGTATTGATAGCTGCTGCTATAAGTCCTATTCTTAGCGTCCTTACTTGGGGCTTTAATATGGTCGCAATGTTTAGAGGAGGAGGCACAGGCGTTGGAGGACCTGGTGCAGGTGCTCCTGCCGGAGGTATGGGTTCACTAGCAGCCGGAAAACTTTTAAGGGGTGAATATGCCGCTGGAAGAAGTATGGGTATGAGTAGAACATCTTCTGCTGCTGGGGCATTAAAATCAACTTGGGGTGCATCAAAAGGATTTAGAAGTGCTGTAAAAGGTGGTGGCGCATTAACCGCTATTATGGCTGGATATGGAATTTATGATGCAATAAGCAGTTACAACGACAGGGAAAAAGAGATAAGAGAAAACACCGAATTATCAGAAATAGAGAAGCAGCACGAAATGAAGAGGGCTGCAAAAGAGAGAAACAGTCAACTTGCTGGTGTTGGCGGAGGTGTTGCTGGGAGCATCATAGGAGGTGCTATAGGAACTGCAATTGCTCCTGGATTAGGTACTGCTATTGGAGCAGCACTTGGTGGATGGCTTGGAGATATGGGTGGTAAAGCCCTTGGAGACGCTGTACAGGGAGATGAAGAGTTGCACCACGATAGAGTTAGTATTGCTGGTGATGGTGGTACTAGGGGTGCTAGAAGTAAGAATACACCGTTAAAGAGTAATGAAGTTAGTGCAATACTGGAGAGAGGTGAAGTAGTTGTTAGCCTTGATGCTGTTAACACATTATATACTAGGATGCAGGCACTTCAAGAAAGTGTACTAGCACTTCCAGTAGGAAACAAGGAATATTTCTATACAAATGCGTCACAGTCATCACAAAACACAGGTAACAATCAAATAACAGTAAACGATATAAACGTTAAGTTCAGTGGAAGTATAAGACTTGAGGGTGGTAGTGGTTATAGAGATTATGACATCAATGACCTTGTAGAGAACAAGGAATTCGTAAGGAGATTATTCTCAAGACCAGAAGTAATAGACGCAATAAGATATTCATTTAATACTAACGTTAATTTAGGACTTAATCGTGACCCATTAGCATCTAATGGTGGTCTACCTTCAACCTTATATGGTAAATTGAGTAATGCATAATTGTTTAAATAAAAGGTAACAGAAGTATATTTTAAATATGACTATTTCTACAAAAGCTGCGAGGGATTTAATTCAAAGCACTGGTGATATATTGTTACATTCTGCTGCTGATCTGTTGGCTAGCAGTGACTTTATATCTAGAACCATAGGAATGAATAACTCCTATGAGGATATAATGCTGATTGTACAATCCCTTGGAAGGCAACCAGTTAGTTTGCTTGGTAAAGATTATCTATTCATATTTGATCATGTTAGGAGAAATTACCAGCAGGGCACTACCATATCAAGTACGATGTATGGTGGTGATAAGTACTGGTGTCCTAAGTTTACGTTCTATAAGGAAAAGCCTACTGTTAGATTTGCAGATCCTTATAATGATCCATTGAATCTTCTTGATAGGTGGATGCCTAACTTCACCCCTAACGTTACGAAGTCAGAGAACATAAACAATTTCTATGCTGAATCGAATGACGGTGAAGTTAACAACAAGGTTATAAACCACGCTGTATCAAATATGGGTGTTGCTACTGGACAGATTTCATCAAGTTTTCAGAATCTTGCAACGTGTGATCTTGTAAAGAAGACCAATGAGAATTTCAGACATGGAAAATACAACACGCTTATAGCAAGATTCCATACCAACAATATGGATTCTAGGGATGTGGAAAACCCTACACAGACAGCTATATCAAGGACTTACGGAATGTCTCACGGTAGAAACCTTCTGAAAATGGTCCCAGATGAACCAAACGGATATAACAACCCGTATTGTCGTGTATGGACTTATCATCACCAGTATAATAGGTTGCTTGATGCAATAAGACCATTTGCAGACGGTGACGGAAGTACTGTAGGAAGTGCAGAAGAATTAGAACAGCTTGAATTCCCAGGTAATTTTGGAAGTGGTGGATTCCGTACCATAGAGAGTAAAAACTATGGTATAGATGGTGGAAGTAGAAGACTTGATACACACGGTGTACTTAACTACGACAACGGATTTGTCAACATTGCACCAACAGCAAAGATTAAGGACTATTTCGAACATAAGGCTGATGACAAAGATAGAAAATCAGTATCAACCAAGAGGTGTATGTTCTCAATAGAAAACCTTGCTTGGAAAGATAGTAAATCTAAATATGACCAATTTGAAGCTTATGGTTTATCTGCCGAACAGAGAGGACCATTGGGTGGTCGTATTATGTGGTTTCCACCATATGACATAAACTTTAGTGAGAATGTACAGGTAAAATGGAATTCAAACGAGTTCATTGGTCGTGGTGAGAACATTTATACATATACAAATACAGAGAGAAGGGGTAATCTTTCATTTACCATAGTTATTGATCATCCATCAATACTTGATTACTGGACGGGTCATGAGAGAAATGGTATGAAGAATAAAGGTCAGACATTGCTTCCTGGTAACACAGATGGGGTTGATGGTAAGGATAACCAGGAGAATACATTGCTTAGATTTTTCGCTGGATGTGATATATTGACTGGAAAGCCACAGGGCTATTGGATGAGAGATAAGACACCTGCAAATGTACCAGAACCACCTGCTGTGAAGGATGTTCCGCAGAAAGACCCCCCAAAACCAGATGAGGCTAAACCAGTCACAAAGACAATATGTTGTGTGCTGTATTATCCAAATAACTATAGTGGTGTTGATGATGAACCATTTGGTAACAATGAAAAAGTTAATGCTGTGGAATATCTTATGAACGGTATTGGTGCTCAAAGAGCAGTTAATCCAACAACCAAAAAACATGAAGATATACCAACTGTCATAGATGTAGCACCATCAATTGACGGAGGTGGACATGGTGGCTATGAGATAAATGGTAACATTTCTATAACAAAAGAAGCGTTGGTTATGAACGAAGCAAAGCGTAAATCAACATATGCCAACACTATAAAACCCGATGATGGGGCACAGTATTTAACTGGTAAAAATGGTGGAAATGGATATATTGTCAGTTATGGCGATAATACATACACACTAGCAAAAATAGTTGGTTCTGAAGCATTGCCATATTCAGATGTACTAAAGAAATTATGGCACAGAAAGCGTTGGTATTACAGAGTTGATAATGTATATGAGAACGATGAACTTACGAATCCTACAAGCTATATAGATACAAAGTGCAATAACCTTAATGCACAAGGTGGATATGAACTTGGTAGATCAACAAAAGGTAGTTTTAAAATACCTAAAGAATCATCTGAATTCCACCTTATATCTTTTGCATCTTTGTTCAATGCCCTTGAGGGTGAGGAGAATAAGGTAATAACAGGTTCTAATATCAACATTGATGACGTTAAAACCATTAGAAAAATTCTTGATTATAAGAAAAATGGTATAAAGATTAAAAGTGTTAAGTTCAGAGGACATGCATCAAAAGCCGGATATGGTTCATCAAACGCAACATTATCAGATAATAGAGCTAAGACCTTCAAGGCGTGGATGAAAGATAAAAATTTCCCAAATCCGGAAACTGGAGAATTTGAGGTTCTTGATCCTATAAGACAGGGTGGCGCAAAAAATGACGTTGACAATGGAGACGCAAACAGTATTCTAGCAAAGATATGGAGAAGTGCTTCTGTAATGATTGAATATGAACAAACAATCACAGAAACTGCAAATTCAAAAAATGCTGAAGTTCAGACTAAAACAGAAAACGGTGCTGTAAAACCAGTTGTGTCAGATGAAGGTTATACACTGGATAAAGTTGATGCCGTATCAAGTTCACCTTCTAAGAAAATTACAGTTAAGCAAATTTCTAGTGCAAAAGACTGGCTGTATAACACAGACGAAGGAACAAGTATACGTAAAGCTGGTGGTTATGTAGATTATGTTGACGTGGTTAATTCCAATGGTATTAAAGAAAGAAAACCAGTTTTCAAAACAATCGACCCTTGGACGTTCACCATGGAAGATGCGTCGAAAATCACTAGTAAAGATTATCTTAACACAGCTGCAACTAACTATGATGATTCATATTTGAATGAAGGTATTAGCGTTAAGAAAAATACAGTAAAGAGGTATGATAACGAGGGTGAATTTTTCGAGCTTCTTGGCAAGGAAAATCCTTTCATGCATCATCTTATAACAGATAAAATTAAATATTTCGACCCAGCTTATCACGCAATATCTCCAGAGGGCTTCAACGCAAGACTTACATTCCTTCACCAGTGTACAAGACAGGGTGCTACAATAGGAAACAGTGATCCTAATGTGCAGACGGCATATAATTTGGCATTTGGAAGACCTCCAATATGTGTACTTAGAATAGGAGACTTCTATTATACCAAGATCGTCATCAACAGTATGACAATTAATTACGACGATCCACAGTGGGATCTGAACCCAGAGGGTATAGGAGTAATGCCTATGTTTGCAAAGATTAATCTCGACTTCACATTCATTGGAGGAAGTGATTTGGCAGGCCCTATTGCAAGGTTGCAGAATGCAGTATCATTCAACTATTATGCAAATGCTAGTGTATATGATAACCGTGCTGAGCGTGTTGAATATGACCCAACCGGAACTGGAAAGGAAATCAAGTACAAACCTTTCAATTATCCTAACGGTCCTGGAAGACATACGGCAGGAATTGTTGATAGTAAAGGCAATTTTGCTAAGACTGATAGTGATGGACAATGGGAAGATGTTTAAAATTAGTTTGATATGAAATACAACAGATACAAGAACTTCATAGTGGACGGTGCTTATTTAAAAGTACCGTTCATTAAGATACCAGAGAATGCAAGCGATTGTTATGTCTATTATGAGGCAGGAAAGACAAGGCTTGATCTCTTATCTTACCAGTACTACAACGATCCAGACTATGGATGGCTTATATTACAGGCTAACCCACAGTATGGATCTTTGGAGTTTTTGTTGGATACCAACATAAAACTTAGAATCCCTTACCCACTTGACATAGCTTTACAGGGTTATGAGGAAGAAATAAAGAAATATGACAAATTATACGGTTTAAATAACTAATACAATATGGCACACCCACATTCAAGCGTCAGATACGTAGAGCCAAACTATGTCTTCAGTGGTCTTACAGCTGCGGCTGGTGACGGAGAAAGATATGACAGAGCACCAGACCTTGAGGATTACTGTATTTCCCTTGACATTATCGTAGAGATTTCATCTAGAAATACTATCGAAAGAAATATGTCAAAGGAAAACAGGGTCATTGTTATGACGTATACTGACAATAAGAACGGTAAGGGTACTGTTAGGTTTATGAGTGGTACTAAGGTAGGTGGGTATAATAAGACAAATACTGGTGAATATACACCTAGACTTACTTCGCCAAACGTACTCACAACCTATTATGCTGATATGCACATAACAGACCTTGTTGACTATGGTACTACTGAGATGCTTGGCATCAAGTCAGTTGACATAGATTACAATAGCACATGCGTACCAGTTATAAACATTAAGTTCACTGATGTAAGAGGTATGTCAATATTCCAGCCATCTGAGCTTAATGATGATTTGTCGTTCAATGGAATTAGGGGCTTTTCTAAGGATAACATAGCACAGTCATTCTTCCATGCATTTTTCACACTTCCTTTACCTAAATTTACCATAACTTTGAAAGGGTTCTATGGTAATCCTGTTTCATACCAGGTTATGTGTGATAAGTTCGACACTGCATTTGACTCTAAAAGCGGGCATTTTGATGTTGACACAAGATTTGTTGGATATGCATACTCATTCTTTGCTGATATATCACTCAATGCACTTCTAGCAGCACCTTATTCAGACTTTGTTGGTGAAGACTATTGGGATAGTCAGATTACTGGTGACAAGCCTAGGTTTGTCATACCGGATAAGAACGGTGTCCCTGTTCCAATGCCAAAACTGTATGATATAAAGAAGAAGATTGACACATTGGTTGCCGAATCCGACGAAAAATTACTTGATTCTGCTGCCGATGGTGAAGAGAACACTCACGAAATTGAGATACAGGAATTAACCAAGTTAAGAAATAGATGTCGTTCGTGGTATGAATCACTGTATACTATGTGTTGTAATCAATATGGAAGTGATTATTGCTATAGAATTGGTGGTGATACAGAAGAAGATGATTACAGAATGGTTATAATTTTTACCAATGGAAAAAATATAACTGGTTCTGATTTATCTTCTGTATATTCTGGTTTTAACGAGGATTTTAGAGAAGAAACAGGGGGGTTAAAGAATGCCATTGACGAATTTAATTCATCAAGTAATTCATATAGAAAGCTTGACAATATCTTGCCAGGATTCAAATATCCTAGAATAAGAACATTTAGGGATATATGGATTAATGACAGGACAAGACTCCTTATGTTCGATGGCTTTGATCAAGATTGTACATTACCAAAGAAGGAAACAATTGATAAGGTTTTTGGTAATGATGCTGCAAGTCAACAGAAAGCGTTAAGAAAACTATATAATGATGGTAAATATCAATATATAGATGCGTTTGTAATAGATCTTGATTATACTAGTATAAAGCCTAGGATTAATTCACTAATCAAGGATGCAAACAAACGTAATAGTGACAAGGAAAAAAAGCGTAAAGCTCTCAACATACATATGTATGAGAAACTTGGATGGTATCCTACCATAGAAAACTTTACAAAGATAATAATGGCTCACCTAGAGACATTGATGGCAATGATGTATGATGTCATCAGTGGAACAGAAGGTAGAACCATTGAAAGCCTTGGCATTGATTGTGGTGATAGCGGAGCTGTTGACATTAATCAGAAGGCTGATACTGTTGCACCATTCCCAAGACTTACATCACTTGTTACTGATTCAGATGGTTACACAAAGAGCGAGGATGCTTGGGCTGGTGATTTTGTTACTGGTGTTGGTTTCAGAGAGGTTGATATGGTGAATGGTCTGTTTAATGGTGTTGCAAAACTTAAACAGATCGATGTTGATATACAGAGAACTATAGAGAGTATAAATGCAGAGGATGATGGTATAACCAGCATTATACCAATGCCTCTTACAAGTTATGACTATCTCATAACAAAAAATCCATATGGCAGTGATGTAATGGATAGCGCAAAATCTCTTGCAGGAAAAATCTGTATGAGAATGTTCGGTATATTATCTCTGAACCATTTTAGAGCAGAACAAAACAATGAGTGGTTATCAATAGCAACAAAACTTGGTACTGTGGAGGCTAACAACTTCTTACACCTTAATAGAATTACCAACTCAGATATAATGTCTGCTATAGGTGAAAATGGTACATTGAAGAATGGAGAAGATATATTGAGAATTGTTACTGGTAACTCAAGCGGAACACCTTGGGAAGGTGGTAATAATGGTGATTCTGTTTTATTTAGTGGAGGCGATTGTTTCTGGCTTAAAAGATATATGAACGATGACATTGGACTTTATCCTGTAAATGGTTTGACATTTAAAGAGATAGGGGATATGTCTAATAACTCTAAAACGCCTATAGAAAATAATGATGTTGTTGTACTTGAGCCATATTCGTCAGATAATGAGAATTTCGGAAAAATATTGAAGAATTCAGTTTGTAAAACGATAATTAACACGGTTGATTTTACAACAGATTATCAGACTATATGGGATTCATTTGGTAACGCACAATCAAACGTTTCAGAGGATTATAATGACATTATTGGGAATAACAAGAGTTTAAAAGTCAAAGATGAAACAACAGTTCCAGACGGTTTTATAAGTGCTGGTAGTATGTCATTTAATAGTAAGGTTTCCGCTTCAAAACTGTTTAAGAGGAAATCAATGCCAGAAGACAAGAGGAAAAAACATTATATACCATACGGTAAAACAACAGAAGATGTGATGTATGTTGGTCTTGAATCACAGGATGACACAGAATATCTGTTCAATGGTTCTACATATAAGTCAGAAATGGTTAAGAGAAGTATAAATAGTTATACACTGACTGAATGCTTTGGATTTACTGTTAATAAAAACGGGGTATATGAAATTGACAAAACTAAAAGTCTTTTCACTAGTGACGGCGTAGACAATTTCTCTGTTGAACAACTTGCAGCATTTTTTCTTCTTGGTATAGACTCTATTAATTACAATACGTTGAAAAATCAGTTAAATTCTGCAACGTATATGTATATGCCTAACATAGCTGCTCTACAGATTGGTGCTGCTATTAAAATGTATTATTACAATACCAAAATAGGACTTTCAAATATCATAGATGGGGATGGGAATCTTTCTAAGAAAATTCCACTCCCAGAAGGTTTTAGCAACATATATCAAAACATTTCTAATATGAGTCCTAAGGTGAAGATTGGCTTTGCTAAACATTTCACCAATTGGGTAAAAAACAACAGTAATAAGTTGTCTATATTGAAAGTTGGTAAAGATAATTATCATGTTAAGGGTTCTTCAGCCATAGTACCATATTATACAAACGACAAAGACCAATACGAGAAGGCATTCTCTAATGGTAGATTGTTGTTTAACCAGGAGTCAAATAATATTAAGGATCTAACGAACGATTTATTTTCTCTCATATGTGTAGTTAGGCTTAGCGTAAGTGCTGGTAATATACTAGATGCAAATGCAAGCGGAACTAAAATAGATAAATATAAGATTGATGAAAGTTTGGCTAAAGCATATCTTGATGCATTTATGAAGACCGTTAGGGAAAGACATGGAATTACCGTAGAGGAAGGGAATGGAGGACCTACAACCATTGCAGGCGATCCTTCACAGACAACAGATGACATGAAGATTGAACTTTATAGATATCTAAAGCAATTGCACGACAAATGGGTTAACACATCTAAACTGGATGACTGGAAGTTTGATAACTTCTTCAAAGGTGATGGTAAGGGTGAAAATGCAATAGGAAACAATTTCTATTTCATTGATTCATTCTATAACAAGATTGGTGATAAACTTCTTATCAACCCTACTATCCTGTCTAACGTAATGCGTCTTACTATGTCGTCTATTGACACCAACGTGATGTTGTATAATTTTATGTCACAGGTATTTGCTGAACATAGGTGTATGATGAAAACTGTACAGAACTTTAAGAACCTCGCAGAAGGTATAGATAATCTGTTTGTGCCAGTTCCATATAGTTCTGTTGGTGAAGCCAAGGTTTTCCCAGATCTTGTGGTGATATATACATATGAGGCTTCAAGAAATCTTAATGTTACAAATTCTGAATATGCTAACGATGGATTTATGCTCAACGACGAGTATGATACACCATTACCGATTAAATCAAGAGGTGATTCCGATAATTGTTATAAGATACCAGCATTTGGAGTATCATACGGAAGGCAGTATCAGAGTTACTTCAAAGATGTTAATGTTAATATGTCACGTCCAATGGTAACTCAACAGGCGATAATTGCAAAAGCTAATATACTTGAGGGTAGTAGGGGTAACGGTGTATTCAAAGGCGTGGCAGCACAGGATCTGTACGACATTTATTCAAATCAGTCATACACGTGTACGTTTGAAATGATGGGTTGTGCATATGTGCAGCCATTGATGTATTTTGTGTTACTTAACATACCGTTCTTTAAGGGTTCTTACCTCATATCTAAGGTAAGACACAGAATGAGACCAGGAGATATGTCAACAGAGGTTACTGGCGTTAGGATGAGCAAATACTGCAATAGGATGGTAACAGACATGTTCCCAGACCAGGAAGACCAAACATATGAAGGCGGTACATATGAGGAGAATATTAAGCACTATTTAGCAGACACCACAAATGACTGCCCATATAAGGTGTATCCAATAATTGAAGACGTTTCTACTGGCACTAAATCATCACAATTAAAAGAAGAAGATTACACAAAAGCTAGGAATATTGTTAATATACTTGTAAGTAAAGGGTTTACTATGGAAGCTGCATGTGGTATAGCTGGAAACATGTCTAAAGAATCTGGATGTAACCCATTGAGTATAAACCCTAGTGATGCTGGTTTTATGTCTGGTGGATTATGTCAATGGAGAGGGGCGAATCTTAAAAGTTTAATTGAAAATTCTGTTGATAGATATGGTCATATAAAAGACTCTGAAGCAACAGCATATTCTGCCGTTAATTCTACATCAGACAAAAGATTTATTATGGTTAAAAACAACCTGTCAAATCTTGGTGCTGAAGGACAAATAAATTTCCTTGTGGCAACATTAAAGTCTAGTAAGAGTTACACTATAATCAAATTCGATGATATAAACAGAATCGGAAACGCAGAAAATGTTGCTAAAGAATTTGCTAAGAAATACGAAAGACCAAAGGTTATTGAAAGTGAGAGGTGGACTAGAGCTAACAGTTTCTATGAAAGATTTTCTGGTAATAGTGTAAAAGAAAGTGATTCTGCAAACCAAACAAAATATCCAGAGTTGTTCTTCAATGCCATTCAGAAATCACTCAACTCAACAAGGAAATACGGTGGTGAGTTAAAACCTAAGTATACTGGTAATTATATTACAATAACAGCTGATAATGGAGGCGAGAAATTGGCAGTGTTGTTTGATATTATACTTAATTCAGAGGAATATTATTCACATGTTAAGGAATTGTACTGGTTGGTAAATAATTCTCCTGGTGAACTTCCTAGGGCTTTGATAGTTACTCCATCAGAAAAAGTTCAGTCTAGGGAGATTTTGATAGGTAGCAGCAGTGGCACGGTTCAAGGTTTAGGTAATGAAAATGAAGGATCTTGGCGTAATGGCAAATTTAAGGGTATTGAGTGTCACGAGAGGTTGTTGCAGAGTCTTGGTAAGAGGTATTCAACTAATATCAACCTTCTTTTCACTGAGTGCCCTCAATTCTCTTCTATGGAACAGGGGACATTGGATAAATTTAGACCAACAAACTGTTATTCATTGTATTCTGGTGGAGGTGGTGTCGCTACACCGTCTGGTATAGAGCCGACGTTATCTAATGGCTCTTGGGTAATAGGTGGTTGGAATATAACAAATTCTATTAACTCTATAAAGAGAAGAGCATATTCATCATCTAATGGTTTATGTGCAACAAATGTAGAATTAGCCATACATGATGGTGGTCTACCTATGATGAGTTGTGGTGGCAGTGGAAAGGCTACAAATCTTCATTACAGGGGTATACTTAGTGCCAATGGTTTTAATCTCGAATACAGTGGCTATTGCACTAAGAACAGCAGAAACACAGAGTACAACGTCAAACCTGGTGATGTTGCAATCATAGGTTGGGATACCGAGAAAGGTGAGGAAGGATCATACCACGCATGTATGTATACTGGAGACGCTTGGTATTCTGATTTCAATCAAGGTCAGAGGATGTCACCATATGGTAGTGATTACAGCACAAGAAAGAAAAGATGGGTATATCCACCGTCTAAGGATTACAAATTGCCGTACTTTATTTACAGGTACATTGGTAAGAAATAATCGCCAAAGTTTGTTTTTTTAACTTTTTTTATATATCTTTGCATTATGAAAGTACTTGGATATATAATAACTGATAGAAAAATGAACGACATAGAGGGCTTTGTAGAACAGGTCAAGGACTACACCGAGGCTGATCCTACAAAGCCTATACTTATCGTTGGTTGGGACAACGCAAGGTTACACAGTGGGTACAGATCGATTCTTGAAAAGGAGTTAGAACCTGGTGTGTTCTGGACTTTCAAGAAGAGTGAAAGTCGTTCTGAATTTGAACAAGATCTTAACAAATTTTATAAGTATATATATGATAATATATTAAATAATATTAATTATTATTATATAGATATACTTACTTTAGGATATAATAAATTAAAAAAGTTATATAGTATTTTTAATTCTAGCAAAAGAAAAAATATTTATATAAGTGATGGTATCCTGTACACAATGTACAAGGGTAATGTTTTAGGAGTATCCCTCGACGTACTTGAGTACTGTGGGATAAAGCGTGACAAGGTTCTTACCTTGTTATCTTCTAATCCAGGTAATAGAATATATGACAATTCATCCAAGTGGATGATCAAGCTTGGAAAATACCTGGGTAATAAGAAGTACGCAATTCCGTACTTCATATCAGTATAACAATAAAAATGAGTACAAATGGTATTATAATTGGAACATTCGTTAGAAAAAATAGGATTTTGTCTTTTCTTGAGACGTTAAGAGTTGGATATGGGATCAAACTTGATAAGGTGTTTGTTTATGAAATAGACACCAATAAGTTGGAGTATCTTGTTACGTTCAAGACGTTTGACAAAGACAAGTTTATAAAGAAAATCAATAATGCCACTGTAATGCATGTGAAAAACGGTTGCCTGTTCTCAATAAACGCACTTAATAAACTTATTGACCAGGAGAAGGGTGACGATAAACCTAATAACGAATATCTGATCGATTGGGAGAAATACAAGGACAAACTTATTATCCTAACTGGAGGTGAGCTTTCAATCTCAAAACTCACTAAAATAGAGGATAAGTCAGTATTTTTCAACTAACCAGATATTTATAGTAAATAATTTATAATATGGGACGTTTTATAATTAAACATATTAATAGTATGAAGCCACAGAAAACTGTGACTCCATCGGAAAATAAGATCAACGAAAATAAGAGCGTTATGACAACCGAAGAGAAGATTGCAATGGCACAGGCAGCATTGGCAGGAGAAAGCCAGGCAGTTCCTGTTAAGAGAGTTAAGAAGGACAAGGGACTTATCGAGAGAACTGAGAGTTCCAAGACCATACTTACTGAAGACAATAAAGAGCTTTTGAACGACTAATACAAAATGA
>Ga0326511_10002756_pt1 | contig 14194 bp, 13 predicted proteins | sample 0_2496_0518_D_FD_203701 | JGI IMG/M metagenome (GOLD analysis project Ga0326511, IMG submission 203701) | Bovine rumen microbial communities from UC Davis, California, United States - 0_2496_0518 | ecosystem: Host-associated > Mammals > Digestive system > Stomach > Rumen | place: USA... | reverse complement strand
CGTTGTAGCCCAAATCGAAGAGGCGGTTGCCCAAGGCGATGAATTCGTCGGGTTCCTTGCCGAGGATCTGCGGTATGACGGGGATGGAACCGGCGTTGTTCTCCGGCAGCACGTCCTCGATTTTGTCCCAGGCGTCGGCCAGGTTGCCGTGGGTGAGCGAGAGGAACGGCGACACGGCCAGAGCGATGGCGCCGGGGAAACACTCTTCGTACACACGGCGGAACATCACCTCGGTGAGGCCTTGCATCGGGGCAAGAATCATTCGCCCTCCTTTCCGCCACCGACGATTTTCGATGGCAGGTCCTGGTGTTCCTCGATGAAATCCTTCAGCGAGGAGATGAGGAGGTTGCCGGTGGAGTAGACCGGTTGGTAGAGAAAACTGTCGGTTTTGGTCTGGGGGGTGATGAGATGCTCCTGCTTGTCGAGGAGCACGATGCCGTTGAGGATGACGGCAAGGATGCACAGCGCCTTGGCCATGCCGAGGGCGGCGCCGACGATCTTGTTGGCCAGGGAGAGGTGGGCCGACTTCACCATGCGTTCGATTCCGCGGCCAAGCAGGTAGGTCAGCGCCAGTGCCCCGACGAAGGTGATGAAGAAAGCGATGAGGATGGCGCTTTCGCCGGTGAGGCCCAGAAGGGTTGCCACGAGTTGCGACAGGTGCACGGCGGCCCAGATGCCCGCCACGATGCCGGCCAGAGTGGCGGCTTCGCGGAGGATGCCTTTCTTCCAGCCCACGAAGACCAGCCAGCCGATGGGGATAAGCAGTAGTATGTCCAGTATTGTCATTTGTCAGAAAACAAAACAAGCGCCCTGCCAGAGGTGGCAAGGCGCTCTAATAACACATTTCTTTCTCTATCAAAGATAGAAATAAGCAAGCACGTCATATAAAACGAAAGATTCATTTTTTTGTTTCGTTTTTTTGTAACTTTTTTTCTATCCAGTTGATAAACAGGTTGATTAAAATGCCAACCAGTATGCCGAAGAGGGCGCCGCACAGCAGGTCGCCGGGGTAGTGCTTGCCCAGGTAGGCGCGGCTGTAGCTGGTGAGCACGGCCCATGCGGCAAAGAAGATGGGCACTATCAGCGCCTTTCCTTTTTCCATGCCGGGCCAGCGGCGGTAGCGGAGGAAGAAGAAGGTGGCTATGGCGAAGGCGTTGGCGGCATGCGAGGAGATGAATCCGTAGAGGCCTCCGCAGCCCTCGCGAAACATGTGCACGTCGGGCAGCGCATGGCATGGACGCAGACGGCAGACGGTGTTTTTGAAGAGTTGCACCGATCCTTGGTCGGCCAGCAGGAAGCACAACCCGATGCCGGCCAGCACGAGCCACCATTTGCGGGGTTCGCGCATCAGGGTTGCCAGGCCGAAACCCGCCACGATGACCACCAGCCAGCTCCATCGGCTGCTCAGCACCCACATCACCCAGTCCATCGCCGTGCAATGGTGGTGGTTGATGAGGTAGAACAGTTGGGTATCTATCCCGTTTAACGTTTCAATCATAGGCACTAAACACTTAAAACTTAAAGCTTAAAACTTAACACTGACTATTCAGTTTCCTGAATATCGCATCTTTAAGTTCCTGTATGTTCTGCCCGCTGACGGCGCTGATGAATATGCATTCAATCCCCTTGGGCAGGTGGCGTTTCAGCTGTTTCTGCATGTCTTCGTCGAGCATGTCGCACTTGGTGACGGCCAGGATGCGCTGCTTGTCCAGCAGCTCGGGGTTGTATTTCTTCAGCTCGTCGAGCAGCACGTGGTACTCCTTGGCTATCTCCAGCTGTTCGCAGCTGACCATGAAGAGCAGTATCGAGTTGCGCTCGATGTGGCGCAGGAAGCGCAGGCCCAGGCCCTTGCCCTCGGCGGCGCCCTCGATGATGCCGGGGATGTCGGCGATGCAGAACGACTGGTCGTCGCGGTACTTCACGATGCCCAGATTGGGCACCAGGGTGGTGAAGGGATAGTTGGCTATCTCGGGCCGGGCAGCGCTGACGACGCTCAGCAGGGTGCTCTTGCCCGCGTTGGGGAAGCCCACCAGACCCACATCGGCCAGCACCTTCAGCTCTATGATCACCCACCGCTCCTCGGCGGGCTCGCCGGGCTGGGCGTAGCGGGGCGTTTGGTTGGTGGCGCTCTTGAAGTGGTCGTTGCCCAGGCCGCCGCGGCCGCCCTTGGCGATGATGAGCTCCTGGTCCTCCTCGGTCACCTCGCCGATATATTCGCCCGTCTCGGCGTCGCGGCAGACGCAACCCAGCGGCACTTCCAGCACCTGGTCCTTGCCCGTGCGGCCGGTGCAGAGGTTCTCGCCGCCGTTCTGGCCGTCCTCGGCGAAGACGTGCTTGGTGTACTTCAGGTGCAGCAGGGTCCACCGCTGCGTGGTGCCACGCAGGATGACGTGGCCGCCGCGGCCGCCGTCGCCGCCGTCGGGACCCGCCTTGGCGTTGTATTTCACCCGCAGCAGATGCGCACTTCCCGCGCCGCCCTTGCCGCTCCGCACCAGTATCTTGACGTAGTCTACAAAGTTAGAAGTCATTGCTTGTCCTATTTTCAAAATGCAAAGATACGAAAGTTGAGTGATATGGCAAAATTTTTTTTGACATATCCGAAATGGAGTATCTAACACGAAGTGAAAGATACGACAAATCTCCGATATGGGCAAATAAAAAAGTATAATTGGTGTCCGGCAGACGTGCCGTCGGCACGTAATAACCACATGAATGCCTCGAAGAGGCTTGATTATATTAACCCCACACGAAACGTAGTGCCGTGTGGGGGCATGCCGCACACGCCTCCTATGCGTGTCGGAGACACGCTACTATTTTGTTCGGCGTTCATTGTGGAGTGTCTCCGACATGCATTAGCCACCTATTTACATCATTCCCCCACACAGCACTTCGTTTGGTGTTGGGTTATTAAAATTACGTGCCGCCGGCACGTTTGTTTTTCCCGTGTTCTGATTTAAAAACACCCTCGCGACACCCTTTTTACCGCCTTTTGATTTCAAAACAGACTTGCGACACTCTTTTTACCCATTTCTAAAATCATTTGGCCCTCGCGACACTCTTTTCTCCCGTTTCTCAAAATCATTTGGTCCTGGCGAGAGCCTTTTCGACCGTTTTCAAAATTAATTTGTTACCTACACATAGAGTTTGTTCAATTTTAGTTTCTCATTCTTTCACTATATTCTGTCAAGGAACTCTGCTTCACTCAATATTTCGATGTCCTGTCCCTTTTCCAATAGTTGCATGGCTTTCTTTTGTTTGCTGCTCTGTCCGGAATCCCCTACAACACGATAATCTTGCTGTCCAACAACCAATACATCTGTCGAATTAGTCACAGAATTGGACGGAATGCCGCCAATATCCATTACCTTTTGCAACAATTCCTGCCGTGTGCCAAATTGGCATTTTCCTGTAAAACATACGGTTTTACCGTAGAAATAGTTTCCCTCATCCACCAGTTCCGGATGTTCCTCGAGCGATTTCAGTACATTTTCCGATTTGCCACCCTTGTTGGTTGATAGTTGGGCGACAAACAGTCCAGGAGCGAACTTCCCTCGATGAAACTTGTATTTGGTTTCCAAACCATCAAGGTCTGACCCATCCAACTCGAGACATTTTAAAAGCACTAACGCACATCCTAAGGAGTCGCTATCTGCCCTATGATGAGTTCCGAAATCAAGCCCCAATTGCTCGGCAAGTATATTTAGGGAATAGCTATAACATCCCTTCACAATATAACGTGCGATGCGAAGTGAGCAAAAATACTCAAACGACGGATATTCGATGCCATAATCATCAAGAGCATTTCGCAGAGCGTACATGTCAAAGGATGTGTTATGTGCAACTATAATCTTCCCTTGCAGATATGGCAGCACCTCCTTCCAAACCACATCAAACGAAGGGCTATTCTTGGTATCGTTTGGCGTAATGCCGTGAATCCAAATATTCCATTCGTCGTACTCATTGCCTTCGGGACGTACAAGCCAACTTTTGGACTTTTGTGGCACACCGTCAACAACCTCGGTGATTCCAATCTGACAGATACTGCCGCGATAGGAAGTGGCCGTTTCCAAGTCTAATGCGACAAAGTTTGGTTTCATCATTACTACCAATTATCGTCTTCGGTATGGGTTTTCAAAGCGTTTTCAATTTCCAGAATTGTAGCGTTCATTAATACTACTGCTCTTTGTAGCATTTCCTCACTTTTTGATTTGCTCATGTTTGAATTCCAGGCTGACATATTTTGGTTAATTGGATAGTAATCTGTTATCAGATTGTCAGTATGAGCCTGCGAAGAGTGGAGATGTACTTGCGATATAGATACTTCAACTCTCACTCGTCCTTCTTTCAATGAAATCGCTATTTGGTGTCCAAGGTCAGCACTCCACAAACCCATGGAAAATCTTATCACGTCAGGATAAACACCCTTTACAACAATACTATGAGCTGTGTTTGTCTTTAGTGTAGTATTGATGTCATTATACGTTTTGCCAAGATAAGTCAGTAGTACTTCGTTTTCTTGGTCAATACTCAAATTTGTATTCTCAATCACCTTGGTAATCTTGATTGAGTTACCATCCACGACGTAGTCTTGCGCACTGGCAAAACCAACGAATGACAGAAATGTCAGAATTGCTAAAATCTTTTTTTTCATAATATGAGGATTTTGATGTTTATTTAAACAATTGAAATTACAAAACCATCCCGCCCCGCCGCAACATTGCGGCAGGTGCAGGCACATGAAGAAAGCCAGTGGCTTTCAATAGCGTCCCGCAGGGTGGCAAACGGAGTGCAGCCAAGCGGAGAACAGAGAAAAACAAAGAGGAAATCCTCCCGACGATTACTTGTGCAATTCGTGGGGAGGGGGTAAATATCAGCGAGTTATGGATATTGCAGTGTTTCATTGATTCTCGATTTCCTTTACCAGTTGGCGCAGATAGGCATCGGTTACGTTGCTGATTTCGGCCTTGTCGTAGATGGACATCAGCGTAATTGTAACATCAGCATCCGTCTGCTTCAGATTATAGGTGATAACCCTTGCACCGCCGCTCTTGCCTTTACCTTTTGATGCGATGGCCATACGGTGCTTGTAGGTGTTGCCACCGAGCGGAGTGCCACCAAACGGATTGCGTTCCAACTCGTCGAGGAACGTGTTGTAGTCGTCCACAAACGAGCGGTATTTCTTGGCCAAGGCTTTGGCTCGGCGCTCGAACTCCGGAAGATACTCGAAAGTAACCATCACGCGAAGAGGTTTCGTGCGTCTTTCATAGCCTTGCCGGCCCGCATCTCGCTGAACGCCGTCGTAAGACTTTCTCTGACCATCTTCGTCTGCTCCTCCTTTGGATTGTCTGAGGGCGTCACCTTTGCGCCAAGAGTGAGCAGCACGCCTATCAACTGCTTGATTGCGCTGTTGCGTCCGTCGTATTCCAGTGTTATTGTAGCCATTGCTGTACGTTTTATGTGTTCTGCATATGTAACGTCGTCATTTGTTTTTTATTGTGCCGATGCAACAATTTATCTGTCGCAGAAACAAAAAGCCTCCGTGGGGTTTACTCGCGGAGGCTTGGATGCTTTTTCAGAAAAGGGCGGTGGCGATCAGCCGATGGCCTGGCGGATGCGGGCGGCGATGTCTTCCACCATGCCGAGGCCGTCGATGACCTTCTGCTTGCCCTGGGCGGCGTAGTACTGGGCCACGGGCAGGGTCTTGTTGTTGTACTCCTGCAGGCGGTTGTTGATGGTGGCCTCGTTGTCGTCGGCGCGGCCCTGGATCTTGGCGCGCTCCAGCAGACGGCGCATCAGCTCCGCCTTGGGCACCTCGAGTTGCACCATGCAGGTGAGGCTGCGGCCGTACTTGGCTAGCAGCTTGTCCAGCGTCTCGGCCTGGGCCACGGTGCGGGGGAAGCCATCGAAGAGCATGCCCTTCGTGTCGGCGGCGATGGCCTTGTCCATCATCTCCACCACGATGTCGTCGCTCACCAGCTGGCCGGCATCCATGATGCTCTTGATACGTTTGCCGAGCTCGGTCTGCTCGGCAATCTCCTTGCGGAGCAGGTCGCCGGTCGAGACGTGCGTCAGGCCGTAGTGCTCCACGATGAAATCGCTCTGGGTGCCTTTGCCGGCACCGGGGGCTCCGAAAATGACGATATTCTTCATTAATTTAGTTTTTAAAACTTTGGAAGTTAAAGAAGTGAAAGGATTTAAAGGAGTTATAGGAGTTAAAGGAGTCAAGACAAATGCTTACGGCTGTTGCGGAAACTCCTATTGCAGTCTTAATTTCTTTAACTTCTTTAACTTCTTTAACTTCTCTTATTTAACCGAAACAATCTCGATGTCGAACACCAGGGGAGAGTAGGGGAGGATGATGGGGCTGGCCTGGCGGGGTCCATAAGCGAGGGCCGAGGGGATGACGAGCTGAAGGACCGTGCCTTCGGGCATACCCATGACGCCCTGCTCCCATCCTTCGATGAGTTTGTCCTTGCCAACGGTGTAGGTCATGGGCTCATACTTGCGATTGGCATTGTAGATCTCGCCGCTGCGGGCGTCGCTCTCCACGCTGCTGTCGAAGATGGTGCCGTCCAGCAGGCGGCCGGTGTAGTTCATCGACACTTCCTTGCCCATGGCCACCTTGGGACCGTTGCCGCGCTTCTTGACGATGACGTAGAGACCATCGGCGGTGGGCTTGGCGGTGATGTTGTTCTCCTTGACGTAGGCAGCGATGTCGTCAGGCTCGCTCTTCATGCGCTCTTCCATCGACGTTTCGAAGTTCTCGCGCTCCTCCTCCAGTTCTTCCTTCGTCACAATGTCCTGCAGGCTCACCTCGTAGTAGAGTTTCTGGCCTTTGCCGGGCTGGTACTGAGGGGGCATCTGGCTGGGGTCCACGTACTTGGCGGCCGAATCGGCATCCATGGCGAAGGTGGCCACATCGCCCACATGCATCATCATGAGGCCTTCTCCGATTTTGATTTCGAAGTTCGGAATGGCCTGTGCAATGCGGCGTGCTTGTCCTTTGTTGGAGAAAAGTTCGACCGTGTCGAAGCGAATGGTCAGTTCGCCCACAAGCACATCACCCTCCTGAACCTGCTGTCCGTCGGGGTTCTGTTTGTCAAACCTGTAATACAGGCCGTTGTCGGTTTTGGTGAAACCTTCATCATCGCCATTGTTGCAGGCGATCATCATTGTTGTTGCGGCCACAAACATGGCGGCCAATTTGATACTTTTTTTCATCTCTATAATGTACATTAATTATTTTTCGTTTCAATCTTTCATCTTGTTCACTTTCAGCACCTCCACGTCGTAAATCAGCACCATGCGGCTCTTCACCTTGTTGCCGTCGCCGGCCACGCCGTATGCCTGCTCCGATGGAAGGATGACGCGTGCGCGTGCCCCCTGGGACAGGGCTCTCAAGGCGGCATCCAGCCCCCTGTTGGGTTGCAGCTGACCCGATACAACGGTTTCTTCCTGGTTTACATAAATGGTTGCGCCATTGATGGCTTCCACGCTATAGCGGATGCTTACGGTGTCTTCATATTCCACCTTTGGCCCTTTCCCATGGCGGGTTTCCATTATTCGGGCTCCACCGTTGAGCTGCGCCATCTTCCATCCTCGTCGTGCGGCATAGGCCTCTATCTGTGTGGCTTCGCTGTTGGCGATGTATCGGTTGGCATTGATAAGGTTTTCTTTCAGCGTGTCGCCTTTCGGGGCCTGCACGTCCACCACTGGCACATCGCCGCATCCGGCAACTGCTACCGATAGGAGAAATCCGAATATCAACGCCCTGTATTTCATGTTGTTCTTTTATTTCAGTCCAAGTTCTGCTTTAACCTTTTCCACCGTTGCCTCGAGGCTCAGGTGGCTGGTGGCTCCGGCGGCACGCTCATGGCCTCCGCCGTCGAACAGCCGCTGTGCCAGCAGGTTGACGTCGACCTTGCATTTCGACCTCAGCGACAGGCGCACCCGGTCTTCTTCCTCGCGGACAAGGATGGCGCAGTCGATATCGCGCAGCTTCATCACTTCGTTCACCAATCCCGTAAGCTCCGAACTCTCCACCTTGTAGCGTTCCATATCGCTTTTGTGAATCACCATCAGCGCCGTCTCATGGGCAGGGTAGTCCGTCAGGAGCTGGCTCATGGCATATCCGAAGAACTGCATGCGGTTGAAACTGAACACATTTTTTATCTGATGGTTGATCTCCATGGGGTCGATGCCCATTTGCGTGAGGCGGGCGGCCGCCAGGTAGAGGCTCTCGTTTCGGTTGCTGTAGCTGAAGGTGCCTGTGTCGGTGCAGATGCCTGTGTAAAGGCTTGTGGCGGCATCGGTACCGATGGCCTCAATGCCGAAGGTCTGGCTCATCGTCCAGAATATCAGCTCGCAGGTGCTCGAAATATCGGGGTCCGACATCACCATTTCGAAACTCCCGCGGTCGGGGCCCACATGGTGGTCGAACAGGATGCGCGGCGCTTTGGACTCCTGGATGGCCTCGGCCAGCACCCCGGTGCGGTCCAGGTTGCTCAGGTCCATCGCCACGATGAGGTCGGCTTTGCCGATGGCCTCGCGGCAACGGTCGGCGTCCTTTCTTCCGTTGAGAATCAAATTGGTATGCGGCAGCCATGCCAAATCCTCCGGGCATCCGTCGGGCAGCATCGGCACCAGTTCGGCATGCGTCACACGTCTCAGAATGGCGTACATGCCTGTCAACGACCCGACAGCGTCGCCGTCGGCATTGGTATGGGCGGTCATGACGATACTCCGTGCTCCCTCAAGGCGCTGCCTGAGGGCGTCGGGGCTCCATCCGCCAACCAATTCTATCGTGTGTTTGCATTCAATCGTCATGTGCGTCAATCTGTTAAAGGATTCTGCCTGACAGAATCAAAATGCAAATATACGATTTAAATGCAAATAATTAGTACTTTATAAAAAAATATTTTTAAACCGGCTATCAACACACCTCTGCATGTGCCAATAGCCGGTGAGAATACTCGGTTCGGACCCGATCAGGCGTCGGCGCCGAACTGCATCAGGTAGGCTTTGATGAACTCGTCGATGTGGCCGTCCATCACTCCGGCGACGTCGGAGGTCTGGTAGTTGGTGCGGTGGTCCTTGACGCGGCGGTCGTCCATCACGTAGGAACGTATCTGCGAACCCCACTCGATTTTCTTCTGCGAGGCTTTGATCTTGGCCTGCTCCTCCATGCGGTGCTTCATCTCGCGGTCGTAGAGCTGGCTGCGCAGCAGGCGCATGGCGTTCTCCTTGTTTTTGGGCTGGTCGCGCGTCTCGGTGTTCTCGATGAGGATTTCCTCTTCCACGCCCGTGTAGGGGTCCTTGTACTGGTAGCGCAGGCGCACACCGGACTCCACCTTGTTGACGTTTTGTCCGCCGGCACCGCCGCTGCGGAAGGTGTCCCAAGAGAGTTTCGACATATCAACCACCACTTCAATCGAGTCGTCGATAAGCGGTGTGACACTGACACTTGTAAAACTCGTCATGCGCTTTCCCTGGGCGTTGAACGGTGACACACGCACCAGGCGGTGCACACCCGTCTCGCTCTTCAGGTACCCGTAGGCGAACTCGCCCTCGATCTGCAGCGTGCAGCTCTTGATGCCGGCACCTTCGCCGTCGAGGGAGTTGGAGATGGCCACCTTGTAGCCATGGGTCTCGGCATAGCGTATGTACATGCGCATGAGCATCTCGGCCCAGTCCTGGGCCTCCACGCCGCCGGCACCGGCATTGATGGAAAGCACGGCGTCCAGGCGGTCGCTCTCATTGCGCAGCATATTCTTGAACTCCAGGTCTTCAACCTTCTTCTGCGTGACGGCAATCTGCGCCACCAGTTCCTCCTCCGAGGCGTCGCCGGCCTCGAAGAATTCGCCCATCACCTCCAGATCGCCACACGAAGTGTCCACGTCCTTGAAGGCTGTCACCCAGCTCTTCTGGGCGTTGATGCCCTTCACCACCTTCTGGGCCTCCTTGGGGTCGTTCCAGAAGTCGGGGGCTTCGGTCTTCTTTTCTTCTTCGGCAATCAACGCCTGCTTGGCATCGATATCAAGGAATTTCTTCAGCGTATCCTTGCGCTGGATGAGGTCTTTTATCTGTTCCTGGTTAGTCATCTCGTTTAATCTTTACAACTCTAAAGCTCTACGTCTCTAAGACTCAAAAAAAGAAGGGCAAGCTGTTTATATCGCACCGCTACAACCAAACACCCTTGCTGTATTCCTACCCTGGGGGATTCAATGGGAGCTGGTCGTATAAGACTTGCCCTAACTCTCTGTTTCAAACGGATTTAATACTAAAATCCTTTGTTGTTTCGAAATGCAAAGATACAAATACTTTTCGACATGGACAAATTTTTTTTTCACGCCGGGTCCACGTCGTAGATGATGCTGACGCCGCTCCAGCCCTCCTGCTTCCCGAGGTCGTCGCCGATCTGGCGGATGACGCGCTTGGCGTCGGCAATGGGTTCCGTGCGTTCGAAACGGAGGGTTATCTGTTTGAGATACAAACCTCTGATGCGGCTTACCAGCGGGTATTCGGGGCCCATGACGCGGCCGGCAAAGGCGCCCCTCAGCTGCATGGCCATCCAGTCGGCGGCATTGTTGAGGAGGTCGGCGTCGCGGTGTTTCAACGTAATCTCGATCAAGCGGTAGAACGGCGGGTACCGGAAGACGCGCCGCTCCTGTATCTGCTCTTCGTAGAGGCTACGGTAGTCGTTGTCCATCACGTTGGCAATCACCTGATGGTGCGGATTGTAGGTCTGTATGATGACCCTTCCGCTGGCACCGTGGCGGCCTGCACGTCCACTCACCTGCGTCATCTGCTGGAACGCCCGCTCGAACGAGCGGAAACTCGGATAGTTGATGATGTTGTCGGCATTGACGATGCCCACCACGCTCACCCGCTCGAAGTCCAACCCCTTGGTAACCATCTGTGTGCCAACGAGGATGTCGATGCGGCGATGCTCGAAGTCGGAGAGGATTTCCAGGTACTGGTTCTTCTGCAGCGTGCTGTCCAGGTCCATGCGCGCCACGTTGGCCTCGGGGAAAAGGATCTGCAGGTCCTCCTCGATGCGCTCGGTACCCACGCCGGTCATTTTCAGGTGCGTGGAGTGGCAGGCCGGGCACTCCTGCGGCACGGGGATGGAGTAGCCGCAATAGTGGCAGCGGAGCGAATTGGAGGCCTTGTGGTACACCAGCGACACGTCGCAGTGCACGCAGTGCGGCACCTCGTGGCAGTCGTCGCATTCCAGCCGGAGCGAGAAACCGCGGCGGTTCTGGAACAGAATGACTTGCTGCCGTTTGTCCAGCGCCTCCTTGATGGCGTTGAGCAGCTGCAACGAGAAGTGGCCTCTGGCCATCTTCTGGCGGTGGGCCTCTTTCATGTCGACCACCTCAACCTTCGGTAGAGCATAGCCACCGTAACGCTTTGTGATTGTTGCTAATCCGTATTTGCCATTCTCGGCATTCCAGTAGGTTTCCACGCTGGGCGTGGCGCTGCCGAGGATGGTGCGGGCGCCCCACAGGCGGGCCAGGTAGAGGGCAGCGTCGCGGGCATGGTAGCGCGGCGTGGGCTCGAACTGCTTGTAGCTGTTGTCGTGCTCTTCGTCGACGATAATGAGTTTCAGGTCGTTGAACGGCAGGAAGATGGCACTGCGGGCGCCGAGCAGCACCTGGTAGGAGCCGCTCAGGGTGCGTTGCCACACCTCGGTGCGCTCGCTCGCGCTGAAACGCGAGTGGTAGACGCCTACGCGGTTGCCGAAGTATCGGCGCAAGCGGTTGATAATCTGCGCCGTCAAGGCTATCTCCGGCAGCAGGAATAAAGCCTGGTGTCCTTCGCGGACCACCTGGTCTATCAGTTTGATATACACCTCCGTCTTGCCGCTGGAGGTCACGCCGTGGAGCAGGAAAGTGCGTGTAGGGGATTGGTTCGCAGTATGTTGTCCTTCGCCGGAAGCATTCAGGGCTTCGAATGCCGCCTGCTGTTCGTCGTTCAGCTCGATGCTCCGCGGGTCGGACTTTTCGGCGTCGCTGTAGTCCTTCAGACGGCTCTCGACATGCTCCTCGACTGTGAGCACGCCGTTTTTGACAAGTGTCTGCAGGGCAGACCCTTGCGGCAGTTCGCGTTTGGCCACGGCTTCGCGGCCGAAGTGCGACAGCTGCAGGAACTGCATCAGCAGCTCCACCTGCTTGACGCGCTTCTTGCGCTCCAGTTCGTCGAAGAGGGCTTTCTGCGCCGCCTCGTCGGCGTATTCGGGTGCCAGGTGCACATAGGCCGACTTCCGCGGCGTGAACCGCTGGCGCAGTTCCTCGTCCATCACCACAATCTCGCGCTCGATCATCCCGCGGATGAGCGGCATAATCTTCTGTACGCCAATGGCCCGGCTGATGTCCACCAGGCGCATCACGGGGTGCTCGGTGAGCAGCTGCACCACCATCAGCTCGTACTTGGTGAGGCTCGACAGCTCGCCGCTGAAGTCCGGATGGATGGCCACGGCGCTCTCGCTGGCCAGCTTCAGCCCCGCGGGCAGGGCCACGGCCATCACGTCGCCGGGGCTGCACATGTAGTAGCGCCCCATCCACTCCCAGAACTCCATCTGGCGCTCGGTGACGATAGGCTCGGTGTCGAGCACGGCCATGATATACTTCGACTTCCACTGCGGTGCCTCCTGGTGGATGCGACGGACCACGGCGGAGTACATCCGGGCGTTTTTGGCCCCGAACTGCACCACCACCCGTGCGCCCACCTGCACCTGTCCGTTGTACTCCTGCGGCACCCTATATGTATAGGTGCCAGGCAGATGCAGCGGCAGCAGCACATCGACATAGTATACCTGCGTGTCTTCCATTTCAGCCTGCAAAGATACGAATAAAAATGGAAACTGCAGGACGAATTTTTTCCCACCCCCTCCGACCTCCAACCTCCTACCACATACCTCCCACCTCATACCTACCCGATAGGTACATAATTCGGCATTTCTTATATTGTTCTTATATCGTTCTCATATCGTTCTCATATACTTCTCATATACTTCTTATATTTAGTATATAAGAACTATATGAGAAGTATATGAGAACGATATAAGAAGGGACGTCCGATGTGGCTATCGGACAGGGTTTTGGGTATAAAAAAAGGACGCAGGCTTGCGGCCTGCGTCCGGTATTGGTTGCAGGCGGTGGGCCTGCGGATGGGTATGCGTCATTTGATCAGCTCGTTGGCGAGGGCGAGGGCACGGTCGAGACCGTCGGGGTTCTTGCCGCCGGCGGTGGCGAAGTGGGGCTGTCCGCCGCCGCCACCCTGGATTTCCTTGCCGAGGGTGCGGACCATCTGGCCGGCGTTGAGGCCGGCGTCGACGCGGGCCTGGCCCAGGACGATGAGCAGGGCGGGCTTGCCGGCGGTGACGCTGCCGAGGACCACGGCCATCTGCGGACGCTCGTTGCGCAGGGCCATGACGGCGTCCTTCAGGGCGTTGACGTCGGTGTCCATGCGCTGGACGAGCACGGGGTTGGCGTCGAGTTTGGCGGCGAGGTCGCGGGCCACGCCTGCGGCTTTCTCTTTCTTGAGGGCCTCGACTTCGGCCTTGAGGGCGGCGTTGTCGTCCTGCAGCTTGGCGATGGAGGCGGCGAGGTCCTTGGTGCCCTTGAAGAGGTCGGCCAGCGAGGCCAGCTGCTCCTGCTGGGCGTCGGCGTACTGCTCGGCGGCGCGGGCGGTGACGGCCTCGATGCGGCGCATGCCGGCGGCGATGGCGCCCTCGCTGACGATGCGGAAGGAGCCGATCATGCCGGTGTTCTGCACGTGGGTGCCACCGCAGAATTCGATGCTGGGACCGTATTTGACCACGCGCACGCGGTCGCCGTATTTCTCACCGAAGAGGGCCATGGCGCCGAGCTTCTGGGCTTCGGCGATGGGCATCTGGCGGTGCTCCTCGAGAGGCAGGCACTGGCGGATCATGTCGTTGACGCGGCGCTCCACGTCGCGGATTTCCTCGTGGCTGAGTTTGGCAAAGTGGCTGAAGTCGAAGCGCAGGCGGTCGGGGTCGACGCTGGAGCCTTTCTGCTCCACATGCTCGCCGAGGACCTGACGCAGGGCATGATGCATGAGGTGGGTGGCGGAGTGGTTGCAGGCTGTGGCCTGGCGCTTGGCGGCATCGACCGAGGCATGGAAGGTGGCCGTAAGGTCTTCGGGCAACTGCTCCACGATGTGCACCGTC
>Ga0326511_10002755_pt1 | contig 14200 bp, 14 predicted proteins | sample 0_2496_0518_D_FD_203701 | JGI IMG/M metagenome (GOLD analysis project Ga0326511, IMG submission 203701) | Bovine rumen microbial communities from UC Davis, California, United States - 0_2496_0518 | ecosystem: Host-associated > Mammals > Digestive system > Stomach > Rumen | place: USA... | reverse complement strand
GGGCTCCGCCCGGCATGAACTGAAGTATGAATATACAGATCTTCGGAACAAAGAAATCCAGTGATACACGCAAGGCGGAGCGCTTCTTCAAGGAGCGCGGCATTAGATTCCAGTCGGTGGATCTGAAGGAAAAGGGATTAAGCAAAGGGGAATTCCAGTCGGTGATGCAGGCCGTGGGCGGTCTGGAAGCCATGATCGACCCGGACTGCAAGGATAAGGACCTGCTTGCGCTGATCCGGTATATCGCCGCCGAGGACAAGGCACAGAAAGTGCTGGAAAACCAGTCCGTCCTGAAGCAGCCCATCGTCCGCAATGGCAGGCAGGCTACCGTAGGTTACCAGCCAGATATCTGGAAAAGCTGGCAGTAATGATAAACTGATCATCTCCCTCTTACATAGCGCATTCGGAATCAATCCCGTATGCGCTGTTTTTATGCTCATTTTCAGAAGAAGGAGGATGTGTCACATGAAACTTGTCATTGCCGAAAAGCCCAGTGTCGCCCAGTCCCTGGCCCGGGTCATCGGAGCGAACAAACGCCAGGACGGGTATCTCGAAGGCAGCGGCTATCTGGTCAGCTGGTGTGTCGGCCATCTGGTGGAGCTTTCCGCGCCGGAGCGCTACGATGAACGCTTTGCCAAATGGCGGCTGGAGGACCTGCCGATCCTGCCGGAACGATGGCTCTATGAGGTATCGGCCGCCACGAAAAAGCAGTTCCAGATCCTGAAAAGCCTGATGGAGCGGCAGGATGTAGAAAGCCTCGTCTGCGCCACCGATGCCGGACGGGAAGGCGAGCTGATCTTCCGCCTGGTTTACAATCAGGTCCGATGTAAGAAACCCTTTGAACGGCTGTGGATCTCTAGCATGGAGGATGCGGCCATCCGGGAAGGCTTCCGGAAGCTGAAGCCGGGAACCCAATATGACCTCTTATACGAGGCAGCCCTTTGTCGGGAGCGTGCCGACTGGATTGTCGGAATGAATGCCACCCGGCTTTTTTCATGTTTGTACGGGCAGACGCTGGCGGTCGGCCGCGTAATGACGCCGACACTCGCCATGGTGGTGATGCGGGATGCCCAGATCGCCGCCTTCCAACCGGAACCCTTTTGGACCGTGCAGATCACGGCCGGCGGGATCACGGCATCAAGCCGTCGGTTTCAGGATCAGGCGGAAGCCACATCCCTCCTGCTTCAGTGCAGATCGGAGGGGAAGGCCATGGTAGAAAGCGTGGAAACGAAGGAAAAGCTTGAAAAGCCGCCTCTCCTCTACGATCTGACGAGCCTGCAGCGCGACGCCAACCGGATCCTGGGATTCACGGCCCAGCAGACCCTGGATTATACCCAGAACCTGTATGAGAAGAAACTGGTCACTTATCCCAGGACGGACAGCAGATACCTGACGGAGGATATGCGGGACATGCTGCCGGCACTGACCAGCGCGGTTGCCGGGAAGTTCGAATATGCCGGCGATGCCCTTCGGACAGACCCGGTCCGCCCGTCTTCTGTCTTTGACAACAGCAAAGTCAGCGACCACCATGCCATCATCCCGACGAAGACCATGTCCGGGAGCGACATCAGTGGTCTCTCCCAGGGAGAAGCGGCCATCCTGCAGCTGGTATCCGTCAGGCTCCTCTGCGCGGCTGCGGAAGATCACCGCTATGCCGAAGCCACCGTGAAAATCCGCTGCGGGGAGGAGAATTTCATCAGGAAAGGCAAGACGGTCCTGAATCCCGGCTGGAAGGCAATCTGGCAGCATTTTTATCCGGAAAAGAAAAAGGACGACGAGTCCACCGGCCCGATGCCTGCGGAAGGATTTGCCGTAAAAATCGATAAATCCGAGGTAAAAGAAGGCAAAACAAGCCCTCCCAAACATTTCACGGAAGATACGCTCCTCTCGGCTATGGAAACCGCCGGCGCGGATGAGATCTCGGACGAAGCGGAACGCAAAGGCCTGGGCACGCCGGCCACCCGCGCCGCCACCATCGAAAAGCTGGTCCAACGGGGATTTATCGAGAGAAAAGGTGACAAAAAGACCAGGCAGCTGATTGCCACGGAGAAAGGATCATCCCTGATCACCGTGATGCCGGAGCAGATCCAGTCCGCCTCCATGACTGCCGAATGGGAGCAGAAGCTTCTGGGCGTGGAACACGGAGAATATGATGCAGCTGATTTCATGGACGGTATCAACGGCATGATCGCGAACCTGGTCACAACCTACGAAAAAGTGAAAGGAGCTGACGCACTGATGAGCAGAAATAAAGTGATCGGGGCCTGCCCGCACTGCGGCGCGGAGGTCCTGGAACGGCAGAAAGGGTGGTTTTGCAGCAACCGGGAGTGCCGCTTTGTGTTGTGGAAGGACAACGCTTATTTCACGAAAATCGGCAAGCACCTGACGCCACAGATCGTGGAAAAGCTCCTGCGGGACGGCCGTGTCCGCCTGAAGGACTGCAAGAGCCAGAAAACCGGGAAGACCTACAATGCCGATCTCCTGCTTTCCACGGAGGCCGACGGCCGGCCGCAATTCTCCATGGAATTTGAGAACCGTAAGGAGGCGCAGCGTCCGGAAAGGAAGGTGTTGAATAACCATGGCAACGGATAAGACCCACCCTTCCCAGTTCGAGAAGGTCAAGGAAATCACTGATAAGCTGGAGGCCGGTATCAGGGAGCTTATGGACAGCGACAAGTTCAGAGACTACCTGAAATGCCTCTCCAAATTCCACAATTACTCTCTGGGCAACACTATCCTGATCGCCCTGCAGAGGCCGGACGCCACCCTGGTTGCCGGGTATACAGCCTGGAAGACCCAGTTCGGCCGCCAGGTGCAGAAAGGCGAGACCGGCATCCGGATCTTGGCACCGACACCTTACAGGAAAAAGATGGAAGTCGATATCATCGATCCGGCCACCGGCCGTACTAGGATGAATTCGGACGGGACAAAGGCGACGGAGCTGAAGGAAATCATGGTGCCGGCTTTCAAGGTTGTGAACGTTTTCGACGTTTCCCAGACCGACGGCCGGCCCCTTCCTTCCCTCGGGGTGAACGAGCTGACCGGCGATGTCCGGCAGTATGAAATGTTCTTTGAAGCTCTGAAGCGCTCCTGCCCGGTCCCTATCGGATTTGAGCAGATCGATTCCGGGGCCAAGGGATATTATCACACTGTCGATCACCGGATCGCGCTGCAGGAAGGCATGAGCCAGGTGCAGACCATCAAGACCCTGATCCATGAGATGACACATGAGCATTTGCATTCCAAAGATCCGAAGGAACTGCCGCCGGAGGAACCGAGGCTGACCCGGAATGCCAAAGAGGTGGAGGCCGAAGCGGTTGCCTATACCGTCGCACAGCATTACGGAATCGAAACTTCCGATTACAGCTTCGCCTATATCGCCGGATGGTCTGCCGGGAAAGACACGCCGGAACTGAAAGCGTCTTTGGACCGGATCCGGATAGCGGCGGATGAGATGATCACCGCGATCGATGGACATCTCCAGGAACTACAGCAGGAACATTCACAGGAGCACCCGACAGCTGAGGATCAGGCCATCGATCAGAAGGAAGCAACAATTGTCGCTGTCACCGGGCCCTTCCGTTATTATTCCACCCAGCGGCCGGTGGATATCGGGACTTTTCCGAAACCGCCGGACAACCCGGTCATGGAGATCGTGAACTATGACAGGCGCATCCCCGTGGAAAATGAACCTTTCCGCGCCTGGGGCTATATCGAATATCAGAAACCCCTGACGGATCAGCAGGCGGATGATTATGAGCTCCGCCCGGCATCCATGCAGGTTCCGGAGAAAAAATCCGTCCTGCAGGATCTTCAGGAAAAGAAGAAACCAAGAGAACCAAAAGCGAAGGAGCATGCCGCTCCCCGCAAAACCCGCAAACCGAAGGAGGAAGCAAGATAATGTTTACCGTTGAAGAGATCACCCTGCTCCGCACTTTTGATACGTCCACCCGCCGCACGGCCATCCTGTCTCTCATGAATGAGATGGGCATGATGAAGGACGAAGAGCTGATCGCCCAGTGTCTGAGCATGGTAAAGAAACTGGAAGACACGACCGATGCCGACTTTGCCGGTGTTGATTTCACGGTCTATGACGATGAAAACGATTGGAAGGAGGCAACTGATGAGTAAATGGGACGAAGTCCACACCGAGCCCCTGCATGATCATCCGGCGGAGAAGGACCAGCTGGTCGCCGCGATGGAAGCCGCCGGATATGTGCTGGACACCCTGGAAAGCACGGAGGATAATCTTCGTTTCTACGGCGCTTACGGCAACGTGATGACCATGGGCGGTTGGCATGAATGCGAGGAATGGCTGAACGGCGCTGTTTTTGACGACCCGCAGGTGAGCGACCGGGTTGAGATCATCCTCCATCCGGAACGTTTCCCGGAACAGGATCCTCAGCGGGCAGCGCTCCGCGCCGTGGAGGATTCCGTAGAACAGAACGACAATCAATTCGATGGTATCATCAACAACCAGCCCCAGCCGGATCCGGCGGAAGCACTACGCCAGCAGGCGAGGGAATCGGAAAAGGCCGATGAGCGCCGTTCCCTTCTAGAAGCCCTGCGGGCCAGGCAGGCGGAAGCCGCCAGAGCCGCCGAGGCGGAAGTGAAGAAGCGCAGGCCCAGGCTTTCACATGATGAGGAGGTGCCGGTGAGAGTATGAAGATCAGAAATCGGGAAATCCATGTGCTGTTTACGCCGGAAGAGCTGGCAGCCCTTCATCGGAAGATGGAGGAAATCGGCGTAAAGAACCGCAGCGCCTTCATCCGGAAAATGTCCCTGGACGGCTATGTGGTCCACCTGGATACGTCGGATATCCGGGAGATGGTCCATCTGCTCCGTCAGTCCAGCAACAACCTGAACCAAGTGGCGAAAAAGGCAAATGCATCCGGTTCCATCTATGGTACGGATATCGCGGACATGCAGGCGAGGCAGGATGAGATCTGGGAGACCGCGAAGGAGATTTTGGCGAGACTGGCAACCATACAGTAAAGTAAACACAGCGGCGCAGGGGTTTCTCTGCGCCGCCGCATCCAGATCAGGGAATTCTGAAGAACGCATCGAGCTCTTCTGCATATCTTTCGGGAAGCTTCTGCAGCCTGGGCCGGATTATTTCCCTTACGCGCCTGCGGGTTTCCTCGTCACTGTCGATGGGGTCAATATCTCCGGGCTTGACTCTGACAAACGCATCGTATATTTCCCAGTTCAACAGTCTGCTCGCAAGGTCATCCCCGTCAATAATCTCTTCTACCTGCAGCCCGTACCGCCTGGTCTGGTTATGTGATACATCCGAAATCAGCAGCAGGCCCATCTTTCGTGTCTGCACGACTTCCGCGTCATTCGCGTTTTCCAGATAGTCAGCAAAGATCTCCATGGCTTCTTCGACAGTTACATTTTTCATTGTATGTTGCCTCCTTTGGGGTGGAATGATAGTAACTCCACGATCTTCCATACCATGCCCGCTCTTGTCAAGGAGGAAAATCTGAAAACAGAGAGGAAGTGAGAAACATGGCCGCAACCAGGCTGATTCCGCTGCATGCGGGAAAAGGGCGCACGGTGGCGCAGAGTCTTGGCGACAGGACGGACTACGCGAAGAATCCGGAGAAGACGGAAAAGGGTGAACTGGTCACGGCCTACGGCTGTGATCCTTTTACGGTCGATGAAGAGTTCCTGCTGCAGAAAAGAACGTACGAACAGATTCACGGAAGGCGTGAAAATGACAGCATCATCGCTTATCAGATCCGCCAGTCATTCAAGCCCGGGGAGATTACGCCGGAAGAAGCGAACCGCCTGGGACATGAGCTGGCCATGCGTTTTACGAAGGGCCGCTATTCCTTCATCGTGGCAACGCATACGGACCGGGCCCACGTACACAATCATATCGTGTATAACTCCACGAGCATGGACGGCAGCAAAAAGTTCCGGAACTTCTGGCTTTCCAGCTTCGCCCTCCAGCGGGTCAGCGACCTGATCTGCCTGGAAAACGGACTGTCGGTTATTGCCCCCCGGCCTTATTCCGAAAGAACCAACCGGGCAAAATATGTCAAACGTGAAACGGTACGTGAGACGATCTGCGCCGATATCGACGCCGTGCTGGCCAGACGTCCGAAGAATTTCACGGACTTTATAAAGTCTATGGAAAAGGCTGGATATGAAGTAAAACAGGGAAAGCATCCAGCGATAAAGGGCAAAGGCCAGCAACGCTTTGTCCGCCTTTCTTCCCTGCCGGAGGGATATCGGGAAGAGGATATCCGGGCTGCGATTCTCGGGGAGAGAAAACCGGAAAGGAAAGCCGGTTCTCCCGTCCGGGCGGAAAGATCCATCAATCTCCTGATCGACATCCAGAGCAAAATGCGGGAAAAGGGTGCCGGGTATGCCCGGTGGGCCACGGTCTATAACCTGAAGCAGATGTCAAAAACTCTCCTGTTCCTCCGGGATCATAAGATCGACAGTCTGGAACAGCTGCAAGCGATAGCTTTGGAGAAAGCGACAAAACGCGATGAGCTGCTTTCTTCCATCCGGACCTCGGAGAAGCGGTTGGCGGAGATCGCGTCGCTGAAGAAGCACATCATCAACTATTCCAAAACGCGTGCCACCTACGAAGCCTACCGGAAGGCCGGTTACAGCAAAAAGTTCTTCGAGGCGCACCGTGAAGAAATCACCCTTCACAAGGCGGCCAAGCAGGCATTTGATGAACTGGGAATCCGGAAGATCCCGAAGGTAAAAGAGCTGTCCGCCGAGTACGCGGAGCTCCTTTCCGGGAAGAAGGCTGCCTACGCCGAATACCGGAAAGTCCGTGACGAAGCACAGGAACTGGCTATCGCCGAGCGGAACATCGCATCCCTGTATGAAGCGGAATCCAGGGAACAGGAACGTCAAAAAGAAGAAAAAAGCCACTGAGAAAGAGAAACCGGGAGAAGGACACGTTGGCGGGTGTTCTTCTCTCGGGCTTTTTTTATTTGTCGTTCAGGTCATACGGCCACGCGCGGAATCCTTGTCGGCCCCGCCGTGCCAGACACGCAGATACCGGATTGGCCCAGCTGCGGCAGTGATCCAGAATGATGGAGTCCGAGGTGATGACGGCTTCTTTTTCATACAGCACCCGGTCCACGTCTTTCAGGATCCGGATATCCAGCTCGAAGGGATAGTCTTCTCCGATATCCGCGATTAGTGCCTTCAGCCGTCCGGAATTGGAGACCGGCTCGTCCAACAGAATGTTTGCTTTCCGAATCTTCACTTCCCGCAGAATATCGAAAAGTGCCCGGACTGCGCCGTCTGTCTCCGGGATGATCCGGTAAGTCCCACGCAGCGCCGCCAGGTCGCGGATCGTGCCGTCCATACAGGAGAACAGGACGGAATCGCTCAGTAGGACTTCCAGCGTGATGATCGTATTGAAGCCGTCGATCCAGACCTCCCCGCTCGAAAGCTCCGCCAGGGGAATCTCTTTTCTTTTCCGATCCGCCAACTGTTCCTTTGTCGCCAGGCTCCGCATAATGGCCAGACGCTGCCGCTCCGAGAGCAGAAAATGGTTTCCGACGAAGGTGGCTGCCTGCCTCAAATCATATCCTTCATTGATCAGGTAATAGATATGGCGGGAGGCTGTCTTCATCTTCTCCAATGATTCCGGGGAGAAGTTCTTCTCATCCTCCGGTACAAATCCGCGTTTCGCATCCATGCGCATTTCCCTCATTTCCTGCCTGTCTTTTCTGGGGTTATATCATTTTCCCACTGACGCCGTCAAGGCGATCTTAAGCGTTTCGCAGAAACGCGCAGCCACACGAAGTGTGATCCGAAAGGGTTTGGGAATTCCCAACAAGCCCGCAGAAATCGCAGAACGCTATTTCTGCATTGCTTGCCCAGTACTGAAGATGAGAAAAAACATAAATTAGGAAAATCTATATTGAACTGTCAGTTTTTGACATCAGGTAAAGATTGACTTTTGTTCGCCAAGAGGGCTATAATGTAAAATGTATTTTTGTATGCAATCGGACTTGATTGAATAGGAAGTTGGTGAGGTAGCCAATGAAATACTTATCTACGACAGAAGTGTCAAAGAAATGGGGAATCGGCCGGCGAAGAATTGAAATCCTTTGCGCAAGTGATAGGGTTCCGGGAGCTGCTCTTGTTGGAAATACCTGGATTATTCCGGAAGACGCAGAGAAGCCGGAAGACAAGCGAGTAAAAAACGGTCGGTACATCAAAAACAGGCAGGAGGCGGAATAAATGCTTGGGGCCATTATCGGGGACATCGCCGGTTCACGTTATGAATGGAACAACATAAAAACAAAGGAGTTTGACCTTTTAACATATAGATGCCAACCGACGGATGATACTATTATGACTCTTGCTGTTGCAAAAGCCCTGATGGAATGCGATAAGAGCTGGAGCACCCTTTCAGAAAAAGCTGTAACATGTATGCAGGCACTTGGGAGAAAATATCCACTGGCTGGTTATGGCGGTCGTTTCCGAAAGTGGCTGATCAGCGAAAACCCTCAACCGTATAACAGCTACGGAAATGGTGCGGCTATGAGAGTAAGTCCCTGTGCATATGCAGCAAGAACCATTGAAGAAGCAAAAGAGCTTTCTCGAGCTGTTACAGAGGTAACGCATAATCATCCGGAAGGTATCAAGGGTGCTGAAGCGGTGACGGTTGCCATTTACATGGCACTTCATGGCAGCAGCCTGATGGATATACAGGATTATATAAACGCAAATTATTATCGCATTACCTTTAAGTTAGATGATATCCGGGAAGAGTATTCCTTTAATGAGACCTGTCAGGGGTCAGTACCCCAGGCACTGGAGGCATTTTTCGAATCCACAGACTATGAAGATGCAATAAGAAACGCCATTTCCATTGGCGGAGATAGCGACACTATCGCTGCGATCGCAGGAAGCGTTGCCGAAGCATATTACGGGATACCTTCTTCTCTCCGAAAACACGGGTTGACTTTTTTGGACGCTGAACAACTGACGATTTTGACGGATTTTGAAAGCCGATATGGGATTGTTGCTGATAAGCAAACCGAATCAGGACACCGGGTTATGAGGCATACGCCTGAAAAAGCAATGAGCAATAATGTAGAAGAACCAACCAGAGAAAATCTTATCTTTGAAGCCGTAACAGAATCCGATCTCGCCGACCGGACATCAGCATATTGGAGAAAAATAACAAGTAATGCACTCTTCAATCATCTGTTCGAGGCGTGCAATATTTTGCGCGGTCCAATTAACCAAGATGAGTATAAGACCTATGTTATTCCGCTGCTTTTTTTCAAACGCGTGTCTGATACATATGATGAAGAAACGCAGCTGGCTATCGAAGAGTATGGCGATGATGTAGAAGATTTTGACGAGGACGAGCTGCACAAATTTATCATTCCAGAAGGATGCCACTGGGCAGATGTCAGGGAGCAGAGCGAGAATGTCGGCAGTGCGATTGTGAATGCGATGATTGGCATTGAACGTGCTAATCCGGATACTCTCAATGGCCTCTTCTCCAGTTTTGACGACGCCAACTGGACTGACAAGAATAAGCTTTCAGATGAACGGCTTAAAGATCTTGTTGAGCACATGTCAAAAATAAATGTTGGCAACAAGAATTACTCTGCCGACGTGATGGGGGACGCCTACGAGTACCTGCTGAAAAAATTCGCGGATTTGTCAAAGAAAAATGCCGGTGAATTTTATACCCCGCGTCCAATCGTAAGACTACTGGTACGGATTCTTGCACCGAAACCGGGAGAGACGGTATATGATCCTGCATGCGGCACCGGTGGGATGCTTATTGAGGCGATCCGGCAGATGCAGGATGAAAAAGCGGCATATGGAAGGATCTACGGGCAGGAAAAGAACCTGGCCACCTCTGCCATCGCCAGAATGAATCTTTACCTGCATGGAGCGCTGGATTTTAAGATTACCCAAGGAGATACTCTCCGAGCTCCTAATTATATGTATCGTGGCAGTCTGCAAACCTTCGACTGCTGTATTGCGAATCCTCCCTTCGGCCTGTCCAAATGGGGGGCAGATCAGTTTCAGACAGATGTTTATGGAAGAAATATCTGGGGGTGCCCATCGGATTCCAATGCGGATTTTGCTTGGCTGCAGCACCTTGTCAAGTCTATGGATCCGAAGAACGGCCGTTGTACCGTAATCCTTCCGCAAGGGGTGCTTTTCCATGGGGGAAAAGAAGGCGAGATCCGGAAACAGTTGATAGAGTCTGACAAGCTGGAAGCGGTCATCACATTTGTTGGCGGTTTGTTTTACGGTGCCGGGGTATCGGCTTGTGTTCTCTGCTTGAATAACAATAAGCCGGAGGACCATAAAGGAAAAATACTTCTTGTAGACGGCTCTCAGATATATACCGCGCAAAGAGCCCAGAACATCCTTTCCGATGAAAATGTGGATGAGCTTTACAAGCTATACTCCGATTACAAAGATGTGATAGATCGAGCCAAAGTGGCAACTATCGCAGAGATTGCTGAAAAGGATTATACCCTTTCTGTGAATACCTTCATCGAAAAGACCCAACAGAAAGCTGCGGATCCGGCAGAAGTCCGCAAGAAATATTTCGCAGCAGTACAAGCAGTAATCGAGGCTGAAAATCAATTAAAGGAATTGTTGAGGAAGGAGGGCCTTTTAGATGAGTGAGCGAATCGGATTAGATGAGCTGGAATCTTACCTCTGGAATTCCGCCGTCCTCCTTCGTACCAATATCGATGCAGGGGCTTATAAGCAGTATATATTTCCGCTTCTGTTTTTCAAGCGGATCTGCGATGTGTATGACGAAGAAACGGCAGCAGCCATAGAGAAATATGGCGAAGATATTGATGATTTCGATGAAGAAGAGCTCCACACGTTTGTTGTCCCCCAGGGATATCACTGGAAGAATGTTCGGGAGGTTTCGGAAAACGTCGGCCTTGCGATCGTGAATGCATTTCATGCTATCGAAAAGGCCAATATCGAGCAGTTGCATGGTGTATTTGGAGATGGCGCATGGACAAACAAGAACCGCTTACCGGATGCGTTGTTAAAAGACCTGATCGAGCACTTCAGCAGCAAAACGCTGTCGATTGCGAATTGTCCTGAAGATGAGCTTGGACAGGGATATGAGTATCTGATTAAGAAATTTGCAGATGACAGTGGGCATACTGCACAGGAGTTTTACACGAACCGGACGGTAGTCCATCTCATGACGGAAATATTAAAACCGCAGTCAGGAGAATCGATCTACGATCCCACCTGCGGCAGTGCAGGCATGCTGATTTCCTGCATTGCGTATCTGAAGAGACAAGAAAAGGAATGGCGCAATGTAAAGGTATACGGACAGGAAATCAATCAGCTGACATCAGCTATTGGCAGAATGAACCTTTTCCTTCATGGCGTACAGGATTTCCAGATTGTTAATGATGATACCCTCAAGAATCCGGCTTTTATAAAAGAAGGAAAGCTGCAGCAGTTTGACCTGACCCTAGCGAATCCCCCTTACTCGATCAAACAATGGGATCGCGCAGCATTTGAATCAGACAAGTATGGAAGAAACTTCCTTGGGACGCCGCCACAGGGACGAGCTGACTATGCTTTTTTCCAGCATATCCTGGCAAGCATGAAACCTATCACAGGGAGGTGCGCTATCCTTTTCCCGCATGGGGTTCTTTTCCGGAATGAAGAAAAAGATATGAGGAAGAAGCTGGTGGAAAGCGATCTACTGGACTGCATCATAGGACTTGGTCCCAATTTGTTTTTCAATGCACCAATGGAAGCATGTATTGTCATTGCGAGGACCCATAAAGAGCCGGAAAGACGAGGCAAGGTTCTGTTCATCAATGCGGTGAAGGAAGTCACTCGGAAAAATGCTCAGAGCTATCTGGAAGACGGGCATATCGAACATATTGCAAGTGCGTACAATAACTACTGCGACGAAGAAAACTATGCAAAGGTAGCAACTATTCATGATATCGAAGCACAGGATTTCTCATTGAATATTCCGCTGTATGTACGAGGAGAAGTAATTGTCGATCCCGTGCTTTCAGTGCAAGAATGCGTTGATGATTGGTTGATGCAGAGTATTGCAGTTCGAGAGAGCACAGACGCCCTGATAGCTTTACTTGGGGAAGGAGGCGATGAATAATGCCGAGAGTCAAGCTTGGAGATGTCGCCAGAGAATATAAAGCAACACTGAAGCAAACCAAAGGACTTCCTGTTGTCGGCCTGGAGCATATTACTCCGGGTGAACTGCAATTAGAGCATTGGGATCAGGATGTAGAAACAACATTTTCAAAAGGTTTTAAGAAGGGGCAGGTATTGTTTGGCCGGCGAAGGGCTTACCTGAAAAAAGCGGCAGTAGCTCCTTTTGATGGCGTGTGTTCCGGCGATATCACGGTGATTGAAGCGATTCCGGGGAAAATACTTCCAAACCTGCTTCCGTTTGTGATTCAGAATGATCTTCTGTTTGATTTTGCTATTGGGCAATCGGCAGGCTCACTCTCCCCTCGCGTAAAGTGGGAAAAGCTTCGAAATTATGAGTTCAATCTACCGGAATATGAGCAGCAGGAAGCCATGGTTGAGCTGCTTCAGGCCGCCTATGCTGCCAAGAGAGCCTATCAAAAACAGATGGAGGCAACCGATGAATTGGTTAAATCGCAATTTCTCGAGATGTTCGGTGCGCTGGATTCAAATGAGAAAGGTTGGAAAAAGGAGCCTCTTAAAAAGCACGCCGAAGTTCTTGTAGGATACCCTTTCCCCAGTGAGGGATACACCGAAGAAGGCATCCCCATTGTCGGCGGATATAATCTGATGCAAGGATATATTAACTGGGCGGATAGCAAACATTGGCCAGACCAAGTGGGCTATGAGCAATACCTACTTAAACCAGGCGATATTGTAATGGCAATGGATCGCCCATGGACAGGCAGCGGATTTAAAATGGCATTTGTAGAAGGTAATGCATTAGAGCTTATGCGGGATAACAGTGAATGTATCCGTGATCTTGCTATCATCGATATGTTGGCGTCGACAGGAATGCGAGTTGGCGAGTTGGTGAAGCTGAACCGTGATGATATCGATTTTGAGAATCGTGAATGTGTCGTATTGGGAAAGGGGAATAAACAGAGGAAAGTATATTTTGATGCCCGGACGAAGATACATCTGCAGAATTACTTGAAGAGTAGGACGGATGATAATGAGTCTTTATTCGTTTCTCTCCAGAAACCCTATAATAGACTCCTGATAAGTGGGGTCGAGATCCGCCTTCGGGCTTTAGGACAAAAACTGGATTTGAATAAGGTCCATCCGCATAAATTCCGCAGAACACTGGCGACCATGGCCATCGATAAAGGAATGCCTATTGAACAAGTTCAGCAGTTACTTGGACACCAGAGCGTAGACACCACCCTTCAATACGCCATGGTCAACCAGAACAATGTAAAGCTATCTCACCATCGCTTCATCGGATAAATTACAAATGAGTCGCAATTTATCGAGGAGTTTAAGCAAATTCCAAAAGAAGACTATAGGCCGTTGAACGATGTGTGCACTCTCATAACGGATGGTACGCATAATCCACCGAGGTTCGTTGATTCTGGCATCCCGTTTATTCTGGTGTCAAACATCACTGGGAATGTAGTCACATACGACACTCCTAAGTATATTACGGAAGAGACTTACGAGATTATGATGAAGCGAACTCCTATAGAGAAAGGCGATGTATTACTTTCAACTGTTGGATCATATGGTCATCCAGCGGTTGTGGTAGAGGATAAGAAATTTGCTTTCCAGCGGCATGTGGCTCATCTGAAGCCAAACAAAGACATAATAGACAGCAGGTTTTTACATACTGCTATTTTATCTTCAGATGTGCAAGAGCAAATCGAAGTATTGGTTTTGGGCGTGGCGCAGAAGACATTGAATCTTTCCGCCATAAAGAAAATAAGAATACCGGTACCATCACTTGACCAGCAAAAGCACTTTATAGCTTTTGTCGAACAGAGCGATAAATCAAAATTGAACGATTTATCGAGATGTTCGGGGATGCTTCAGCAAGTGGTGACGAGTGGAAAAGAATTACTGTCAGAGATGCCGTTAAAGAGGGTTACATTGCACGCCCTCTAGATGGAAATCATGGCGAAAAGCATCCCAAAGGGGACGATTATGTTCCCACGGGCGTTCCGTTCATCATGGCGCAGGATCTGAAAGATAA
>Ga0326511_10002754_pt1 | contig 14201 bp, 9 predicted proteins | sample 0_2496_0518_D_FD_203701 | JGI IMG/M metagenome (GOLD analysis project Ga0326511, IMG submission 203701) | Bovine rumen microbial communities from UC Davis, California, United States - 0_2496_0518 | ecosystem: Host-associated > Mammals > Digestive system > Stomach > Rumen | place: USA: California... | reverse complement strand
AAATAAGCACGCTGATGTCGTGGGACGCTGTCCCCACTGCCAAAGGGAACAAGTTCCCTTTGGAAACCCAATTTTAAAATATTATATAGATTATCTTTGCAGGGGCGGGCATACGGGTCTGCCCCTACTGCCTGTGCAGTTTTTTCCTTATAAAGTACAAAATACCGATTAGAGTCAAAATAACTGCAAACAGAATACCAAAATTTTTCCTTACAAATTCTGACCTGTAACTCTCAAAAGCCTTGCTGTATATTTCAGGAGAGTCAGCGAGTTTTGCGTACCTCATTGAGCCTTTGTAGTCACCCTTGTTGTAAAGTGCAGATGCTATGCCTATATAAGCTCTCCTGTAATTTCCGTCGTATTCAAGTACCCTGTACCACGGTTCAAGAGCCTCCTCGTAGAAACCGTTACTGTACAGCTCTACCGCCTTATGTACTGCCTTTCCGAAACCTGTTTCCTCAAATACTGTAATACTGTTCTTTGAACTGTCAAGAACGTATACCTTTTCACCGTCCGACTCAACTGCTGATACTCTTTCAAATCCACCCGTCTGCTTTGCAAGAGTACCCATTATAAAAAGCAGATTGCAGTCTTTATCGTACTGAAATACTCTGCCTGTTGCAAAGTCAAGACAGTTTACCGTACCGTTTTCTGATACGTCAATATCGCATATTGAAGTATCGGGTACTTTGTAGTCAGTATCGTACAAAAGCGGATAGTCACCTATTACAGTATCCTGATTCGGAAGTATATTACTGCCTGACGGACTGAGTTCCTTTATTGTATCTGTTTTCTGAGTAGAAGATGACGAACAGGTAAAAATAAAGTCACCGTCAATATCGAAGTTAGTAATTGCGGAAGGTATACTCCTTGTTCTCCTTAGCCTTTTTTCGTAGGTCATGAAAAAATTTCTGATGTAAGAAAACGTATTCCCTGCACTCGGTTCAACTCTGTTCGCACCGTAAAAGCCCTCAAATTCACCGTCCGCACTGAAAACTGCACAGCCTGACGTTATATTTCCAAGTACCGCATATATTCTTCCTGACCTGTCCGCTATTACTTTCTGAGGTATAAAGGTCTTACTTCTGTCATAAAGTTCGGAGTCAGGCTTTTCAACAGTCATAACTACATTTCGTTCGTAATCAGATACCAGTATTCTTGAATTACCGCTGTCTGCAATGTAGATAAAGTCCTGCGAAACGTATACCCCATTAGGCTGTGAGAGAACAGTTTCACTGCCGTCAGGCATTAAAAAAGTATCGTATACTTCTGTACTTTCAAGTGAGGGGTCAGCTTTTACTATACGGTCGTTTCCCGTATCAGCTATGTAGAAGAAGTGATTTGAGTCTATAAAAATGTCCATAGGCTCACTTAATGAACCTGCTCCCATCTGACAGCCTGTTACTGACTTTGTTGCAGTATACCCTGCCTGTGAAGGCACTGCCTCACCACGGCTGTCGTAGCTGTAAGGTTCATAAGAAACTGCAAGTGCCTTGACAGGTGATATGAAAAGCAGTGTAAAAATACAAATTAATATTCCTGTTTTTTTCAACATAAAAACCCCTTGCAATTTGCAATAATTATGGCTGACCTTAAATAGACTTCTTGCGAAATAAATACGCTTATGTCGGGGGACGCTGTCCCCCGAACCCCCCTGCCAAAGGGAACAAGTTCCCTTTGGAAACCCTATTTTTTAATAATTATAATTGCAAAGATTTTTTGTAGGGAGAAAAGTACTAATCCTTTATTCCTGAGTGTGCCATAGTTTCAATTACCTGTTTCTGAGCAAGTACGAATATAATAACAGGCGGTACAAGCAGAAATACTGCCGAAGCCATTGCTACTCCTGCCCTTGCAAGACCTGCTGACGAAAGCTGTATTACTGCGGTAGGAAGTGTCTTGTACTGCTCACGGAATACCAGTGACCCCGACTGAATACTCCAAGCTGACTGGAAAGCAAATATAATGAGTGTCATCAGTGCAGGTTTCTGATTAGGCATTACTATCTGCCAGCATATTCTGAAAAGTCCTGCACCATCTGCCTTTGCGGACTCTATAACCGAGTCGGGGAACTGTTCTATTGACTGTCTCATGAGAAAAAGTCCCATAGGAGATGCTACTGAGGGAAGTATAAGTGCGAGGTAGGTATCAATCATTCCGAGCCTGCTCATAAGTATGTACTGCATTATGTATATTACATTGCTCTGGTAAAGCAGTGACACTACTATTATACTGTTTACTGCCCTGCTGAACGGAAATCTGCACTTTGCAAGCACAAAGCCTGCCATTGACGAGAATATGCACTGTAAAAAAGTAACCGAACAGGTAACGAATATACTGTTAAAAACGTACCTTGAAAAAGGTACTCTGTTCTGAGCGAGTGAACGGAACATATCACGGAAGTTGTCAGCAGTAGGTCTGAGAGTATAAACTGACGGCGGAAATATAAACAGTTCCTCTACCGGCTTTACTGACATTACAACAGTGAGATATATGGGAAATGCCATAAAAAGACCGAGTATAAGCAAAAAAATGAATATCAGGGCAGTCCCCTTTTTTCTTCTCATAGTTTTCCCCCTCAGTCAGATGATGTACTGAACAGTCTGCTTATCAGTCGGTTACAGAAGTACATTGCAATAAAAAGCACTGTGCATATTGCAGATGCGTACCCCATTTCGTACCTTACCCATGCGTAGTCGTAGGCGTGAGTCATTACGGTATGAGCTTTGTAGTCGGTACTCGGAAAGCCTACGAGATTCTGTGCTACTGTTCCTGCGGTAAAGGAACTTACAATCTGCATTACTCCTGCAAACATCATCTGAGGCTTCATGGACGGAATTACTATGTAGAAAAGTTCCTGCCACCTGTTTCCTATTCCCTCTACTGCACCTGCCTCATAAAGAGAACGGTCAATATTCTGAAAGCCTGCACGGAGTGCGAGAAAGCCTGCTCCGAGTGAAATCCACAGCTGTACCACTATTGAAACTCCGAGTACATATCGTCCGTCAGTAAGCCACTGTACAGGTGAACTTATAAAGCCGTTTTTTATGAGGAATGAATTAAGCCACCCGTGCATATCACCACTGAAAATCATCTGCCATACTGCGTACACGCTTGTCATTGAGGGTATGTAGAATATGAGAGTAAAGAAGGTTCTGAGCTTTTCAGGCATCTCATTTATAAGCCATGCCAGCAGAAAACACAGTATATAGCTTAACGGACCTGTAAACAGTGCGAATATCAGGGTATTTTTTATTGACTTTATAAATACTCTGTCAGAGAGAAAAAGTGAGGTATAGTTTGAAAGCCCTGCAAAGCGTGGACTTTCTGCGGTCATACTGAAATCGGTAAAACCGAGGGGTACTGACATTACAACAGGTACTATGGTAAAAACTGCGAAAAATACCATGAACGGAGCAAGCATAAAGTAGCACTCCCTGTTCTTCTTTACTTCACTCCATGTACTTCTGATTTTTTCCCTAATCGAGCCGTTCACTCTTTAACCTCCTTGCTCAAACGGAAATTAATTCTTAATATTGTTGGGGGACAGAGTCCCCCGACATTAAAGAACTCACGTTATTTTAAATTCCACTACCCGTCATCAATTCCAAGATTCTGACGTTTTCTTGCTATTTCGTAATTTATGTCACGGTTATTCCAGAGTAGTGAGTCCCTCGCATTTTCACCCGAATTTACTGTCTCCCTGAAAGCATTCATTATATTTCTTGTAACTGCATACGATGAGGGCAGTACAGGTATCTCACTGAGTTCCTCCCTTTGACTGAAAAGCCTTTCCAGTTCACTTTCTGACCATGAAAGACGTTTAAGTGCTTCGGTATTTGCAGTACTGAATCTTCCGAGAGTACCAAAAAGTCCCTCGCACCTTATACCGTACTCTGTCTGTGCATCAGTATCCGTAAACCACTTTACAAACTCCCATGCCTCCTGTTTTTTGTCCGAACTGCTGAATATTACTGCTCCCGAAACATTTGAATTTGCAGAGTGACTTACAGTACCGTCAGGAAGTTCAGTGCCGGGAACTTGACAGAAGTTCCACAGTCCCTTTATTTCAGGAGAAGCAGTATCAAGCTGATTGAAGAAAGTATAGTCTGAAATAACTATTGGGTACTCACCCGTTCTGAATCTGCTGAAAGCGTCGTAGGACTGTTCAAAACCGTACTTTGTATACAGGTCAGTCCACTGCTCAAAAGCCTGCACCGCTTTTGCTGAGTCGAATACTGTTTCTGACTGTTCCGAATTGTAGTAGCCAAGACCCTGCTGTAACATCAGGAGTGCAAAAGTGTGACCCGTTTCAGTAGCAGGAGATATATTCACCGAAGGAAGTACAAGTCCTGCTGACATATAATTTCTCTGTATTGAGGAAAGCATATCAGTAAGCTGAGTCCACGTTTCAGGGGGTGAAGAAAATCCAAGTTCACTTAGTATATCAGTTCTGTAAAACATCATGGGGAAATTCTGTGTTACCGGTATACCATAAGTACTGTTCATGTACTGATAGTGAGTCAAAGCATTTTTCTGAAATCTGCTCTTTACGTCACTGAATCCCTCCATGCCGTCAAGAGGTTCAAGAAGTCCGCCTGATGCGAGTACAACAGGAAACTCACCGCCTATAAACAGTGCGATGTCAGGTTCTTTACCTGCTATACAAGCCTCCGCTATACCGCCCTGCACTAAGTTTACCGCTACGGGTATTCCTGTACTCCTCATAAACTGATTTTCGGTCATTTCCTTTATTATCTGAGCCTGTTCAGTACCCGTATTTACCCATACATTGACAGTACCTCTGCCTTTTACGTCCGAAATTACTGAATAGTCCTCAAAGAAAGACCCCGTAAAAGCCCTGAAACTGAATTTTATACTCTCCCACAGCTTTTCTCTGCAATCTGAAAATTTACAGTTCTTACTCGCAAACTCTATATAGTCAACTTCAAGAGGCTGGTCACGGTATTCTCTGCACCATGCTGAAACAGACGTTATACTGTTTTTAATCTGTGAAAGATAAAGCGGAATTTTAAGTGGCTTTTCAATGCACTTGTCAAGAATAACGTACATAGTTTCCGCTACTGATGCCTCCGAACCCGAAGAATCCGCAATACTTTCAATATTTTTCTGAATATCTTTAAGTTCACCCGAAATACGGGTAAAGTCCTTAATAAGGTCAGGTATTTTCTCGTGGACGTAGTAGTCTGTATAGCGGTCAGGAGAAGTACCCGTAATCATTACTATTTTTCTGTAACATGAATTAAGTTCAGCAGTTATATCTTCAAGTCTGCGGATTGAGCCACCTATTTCGCCTGCAACGCACTCCATAGAAAAAAAGTGGTCTCTGTCAGCAGTAAGGTAGACGTATATTTCTTCACCATCCGCACTCGGAACAGTAAGATTCCAGTCATTGGAGTAGCTGAATTTTACACTGTCAAGCTCCCTGCAAGGTACATTTCCGTCAATATAGATTCTCCTGCACGAACAGAATCCCCTCATCTGATTCTGTCTTGCTTTTACTCCTATCCTGTACCAGCCGTCACTTTTTATACTCTTTTTGGATATTTTCCAGACAGCTTTCTGATTTGCCTTTTTCCAGTTGCCTCCAAGTACGTTATATACTACCTTGCAGGGGTCAGACGGTGAAAGCAGGTAGCTTGTACCATCATAGACTGCACTTATTGACGAGTCAGACCTGTAAAGTGCATTTTCACCCTCTATTCTGAAAATATTATCGGGAGTACTGTCAACGGTGACATCGGTATCAGTAAGTTCAGGCAGTTCACTGTATGACGGCAATTCATTCGGACTGAAAAATCTGAATTTACTTAGTGCAAATCCTGCTCTTGACGAGGTGAACTTTACCTCGTGACTGCCCTTTTCGAGGTAGAATATAAGGGGGTCACTGAAAAGCCCGTCAGTGTCCTTTACCGTTTCAGTAATCCACATTCCGTATCTTACCTGAGCAGGTCTTACCTGATTTCCTTTTGAATCAGTATATATTTCCGTTTCATCTGTCCATACTGTATTAAGGGTAATTCTTGAAGCAGTACTGTAAGGTATCTGTCCGTCAATACTGATTGAGAACTGAGGTGAAAAGCTGAATTTTTCCATAGGGAAGTAGGTCATTTCAAGGCAGTATATACCGCTTTCCTCAGCACTTATACCGTATGTCACTTCACCGCTGTTTCCGTCCCATATCAGTACGTTATCCACTGCATCTCCGTCAGAGCCGTATTTTCCTGATGAAAAAGACCCGTTTTCCGCTGACAGAAAGTCAGTGCCGTTCACTTCAATCTCACTTTGAGGTCTTGTTTCACCTGAATACCTGTCATAGTATTTTCCGTACGAAATTAAGTCTGAATCCGAGTCCTGAAAGGGGTAGTAGTCCCCGTTCAGCTTTAAGGCGGTACTTTCAGAAAATGCAGTAATCAGGCACGGATTTCCGAAAACAACAAAGACAAGTACGGACAAAATTGCAGTAATTTCAGACAGGAATTTTTTTCCGTTCAATTCCTTTTCCTCTCATTCTTTATGCGGTATTCTGCATAAATTCTTTCTGAATAATTATATCAAATCCATAAGCCAATGTCAATACTGTACCATAAATGTGCATGATAATCAATTTTTAATCTTTTTGGGGAACGCCGTTCCCTGCAATCAAAGCCGTTTAGTTTTTATTTATAAACAACGCACTTAGGTCACTGCATTTATAGTTTACAGATTGACATTTTATATGAATAAGTGTTATAATAATTTGTAATGCTTAATAGTGGAGGATTTCAATGAAAACTCTAAAAGAACTTTATTTATACAGGCAGATGATTTTCAGTCTTGTAAGGAAAGACCTCAGAGGAAGGTACAAAGGCTCTGTACTCGGATTTATGTGGACCTTTATAAATCCGCTCCTGCAACTTGCAGTATATACGGTTGTATTCAGTGTAATACTCAAAACAAGTATAGAAAGGTACTACCTTTACCTTTTTGTAGCACTTATCCCGTGGATTTTCTTTTCCTCATCAGTAACAGGCGGTGCATCGTCAGTAATAGCACAGAAAGACCTTGTTAAAAAAATATACTTTCCCCGTCAGGTAATTCCTGTTTCTTACGTCACAAGTTGCTTTGTAAATATGCTGTTGAGCTTTATAGTAGTATTTCTGGTAATTGTCGCTACCGGTTCGGGACTTAATCTTACTGCAATGCTCGCACTTCCGATAGTAATGGCTGTTGAGTATATGCTTGCACTCGGAATGTCACTTCTCACCTCTGCAATTACCGTCTACTTCCGTGACCTCGAACACATTCTGAGCATAGTAACTATGGCATGGCTTTACATGACCCCTATAATGTACGACAAGTCAATAGTACCCGTAAAGCTACTGCCCTTATTCAATCTCAATCCCATGACACACATTATTGAATGTTACAGGTCTGTACTCTACTACAAGGAATTTCCTCACCTTGAAACTCTTGCTTCCTCGGCAGTACTCGGAGTATTTTTCCTGTTTCTGGGGCACTTTGTATTCCTCAGACTTCAAAGACACTTTGCGGAGGAACTTTAATGAACGATATTGCAATAGAAGTAAAGAACGTAAAGAAAAATTTCAGGGTCTACTATGACAAGGGCGGTCAGCTTAAAGAAAAACTCCTTTTCAGAAAACGAAACAGGTACGAAGTAAGAGAGGTACTGAAAGGAATCAGCTTTGAGGTAAAAAAGGGTGAGGCAGTAGGTCTTGTGGGTCACAACGGTTGCGGAAAAAGTACCACCCTTAAACTCCTTACTAAAATAATCTGTGCTGACAGCGGAGAAATATCAATGAACGGCAGGGTATCAAGTCTTATTGAACTGGGCGCAGGCTTTCACCCCGATATGAGCGGGCGTGAAAATATATACACAAATGCGTCAATATTCGGACTTACCAAAAAAGAAATAGACTCACGGCTTGAAGATATAATAAACTTTTCGGAACTCCGTGAATTTATAGACAACCCTGTAAGAACCTACTCATCAGGTATGTATATGCGACTTGCATTTTCAGTAGCCATTAATGTGGACGCTGATATACTCCTTATTGACGAGATTCTCGCAGTAGGCGACGCAAATTTTCAGTCAAAGTGCTTTAACCGTCTTAGAGAACTCAAAGCAAAGGGAGTAACGATAGTAATAGTAACTCACGACCTCAATGCGGTAGAAAACTTCTGTGACCGTGCAATATGGATAAATGACGGTCTTATAGTAAAAAACGACCGTTCAGACAAGGTAGTTGACGCTTATTTCAGCTACATGAACCGCAAAAAAGCTGAACAGGAAAACAGTGAGAGGGAAATCAGTAAAAGCACCGAGGAAGTACCCGTTTCGGAAAGTACAGAAAATACTATTGACTACTCAGCCAACAGATTCGGTCTTAAATACATTGAGATAGTAAAAGCGTGTATGATTGACAGTGAAGGCAGGGACACAAGAGTATTCATGAACGGTGAACCCCTTACTGTCGAAATAGAGTACCGTGTAAACAAAAAACTTGACGAATTTGTATTCGGATTCGGTTTCTACGATTTGGACGGAAAGTGCCTTTACGGAAATAATACCCAGCTTGACAGAATAAAAATCACTCCCGAAAAAGATGAGGGGAAAATATCGGTGGAAATACCCGAACTGCCCCTGCTTTCGGGAAAATACGTACTGAATACCGCCATAGTGGACAAAAACGGTACTCCTATGGACTTCATAAGAAACTACTGTGAGTTTGAAGTCGTTTCAGATGACAGAAGTTCAGGATTTTTCAGTATAAAACATAAATGGAGGTTGAACTGACTTACTATGAACTTTGATGAAACTGCTAAAAGAATTATAATGGAAAAACTTGCAGGTGCAGGTACTTTTCTGCCTGACGCTTCCGAAAGTGACGGAACATCAATGGGAAATGCACTCGAAAGAATGAAAATTACTGCGGTAAACCGTTCTTACAGGGATATTCCTGCCGAGAACAAACTAAAAAAAATAACAAGACTTTTCAAAAGACTTGTCCGCAGACTTACTTTCTGGTACGTTGAACCCTGTATGATTCAACAGACTGACTACAATACCGCAAATAATACTCTTTCTGCACAAATTATGAGTGAGCTTGAAAAAATGGACTCAAAAAACAGACTCCTTGAAGAACGTATGAAAGAACTTGAAAACAGTATATCAGTACTTTCCGAAAGCCTGTCTTTTTCACAGTCAGGTGAGGACGCTGTAATAAGCTATGTACTCAATACACTTCACCTCGATATTAAAAACTGCCGTTACCTCGACCTCGGTGCAAACCATGCAGTACATTTAAGCAATACCTACAAGTTTTACAGACAGGGTGCAAGAGGAGTACTTGTTGACGCAAACCCTGAACTCGCAGAGGAACTGCGCAGAGAACGCCCCGAAGATACAGTAATAAACAGGTGCATATCTGAAAACCCTGACTGCTCACTCGATTTCTATATCCTTAACGGTGATGGTCTTTCAACTCCTGACTATCAGTCGGCATTAAAGCGTATCGAGGAAAACCCTTCACTTGAAATAACTAAGAAAATTGAAGTAAAGTCTATTACCGTAGGGGAAATAATAGATACCTGCTTTCCTGACAAATCTCCTGAAATAATGAATATCGACATAGAGGGAAATGAACTCTCAATACTTAAAACCGTAGACTTTCAGAAATTCAGACCCCTTATAATAATCTGTGAAATGATTGGGTACAGAAACGGACTTACAGTAGGCGAGAAAAATACTGAAATATACAGTTTCATGGAGTCCGTGGGGTACAGGGAATTTGCCTTTACGGGTATAAATTCAATATTCATTGACGGAAGAAAGGAGTAAACAATGAACATAGCTTTTGACTCTTATGCACTTCTCGGTCCTATGAGCAGAAACAGGGGTATAGGAAACTATACTTTCAGTCAGTTCACAGGAATGATTAATCAGGACAAAAATAATCATTACTTTTTCCTCAATATGATTGACCGTAACTACTCACTCAAAAAGTACATTGAAAGTGACAGCTTTACTGAGGTATTTATTGATACCGGCAAAAAAAATGTACTGCTTCACTCTGAAAACTACTCGGACGTAATAGGTGCAGTAATAAAAAATTTCCTCAGAGAATACAGTATAGACATATTCTATATCACCTCCCCCTTTGATACAGGTTTTACTCTTTACAAAAAAGAGTGGTTCGAGGGCGTAAGGACTGTTGTTACAGTATACGATATAATACCATATATAATGAAAGAAAAGTACCTTTCAGACAAAAACAACTATGATACCTACATGAAGTGCGTTGACGTTTTACGCTGGGCTGACGAACTCTTTGTAATTTCGGAAAGTGTAAAAACTGACCTTATAAACTGCCTCGGATTCAGTCCTGACAATATCCGTATAATATGGGGAGCAGTAGACGAGAGATTCCGAAAAATAAGTATAAGTGAGAGTGAAAAGGGACGTATACTTTCAAAATTCGGTATAAGCAAGCCTTTCGTAATGTGTACGGGCGGTGAGGACGGAAGAAAAAATCTTGACGGTCTTATACGTTCATTCGGACTTATGTCACCGTCAGTAAGAAACAAGTACCAGCTCGCAGTAGTATGCAAGCTGTCGGAAAATGCACTTTCAAGGCTTAAAGCAGAGGCATCAAAAGCGGGAGTGAGTGAAAGTGTAGTATTTACCAACTTTGTCACAGATGAAGAACTGCTCATGCTTTACAACCTTTCAGTACTTATGGCATTCCCGTCAAAATACGAGGGATTCGGACTTCCTATTGTAGAGGCTTGGGCTTGCGGTACTCCCGTACTTACCGCAGATAATTCAAGTCTTTGCCAGATAGCAGGGGATTCTGCCGTACTGGTAAATGCGGACAGCGACAAAAGTATTGCAGAGGGATTGGAAAAAATGCTCAGTGACCAAAGTACTCTTGACGAGTACACTAAGAAAGGTGCTGAAAGACTTAAACTCTACCGCTGGGAGAACGTAAATGCAAATACTATAAACTTCTTCGGGAATATAAAGCCGTGCCAAAGTAAAAAAGCAGTACTGAAAAAGAAAAAAACTGCTTTCTTTACTCCCCTTCCGCCACTTAAATCAGGTATTTCAGATTACAGCTTCGATATAATATCAGAACTCGCTCAGTACATTGATATTGACGTTTATATCGACAACGGCTATACTCCGTCAGTACAGTTCCCCGAAAACGTAAAAATATTCAACCACTCCCTCTACCCTCAGAAATACTCTGAATACTCAGATACCGTATTTCAGATGGGAAATTCAGAGTACCATGTATATATGTTCGAGTACCTCAGAAAATTTCACGGTACATTGGTACTCCACGACTACAATATGCACGGGATTTTCAACTACTGTGCAATGGCTATAAATAACAGTAATTTCAGTCTCTACAAAAAATTCCTTACTGCTGACTTCCCTGAAAGTATAGTGGACGACTATATAAAGTCACTGAAAAAGGGAGCATACCCCGATATTTACGGTATGGAGGCAAACAGCTACCTTACATCTTCTGCTACAAGAATAATAGTACACAGCAAAGAGGCTAAGGAAAAACTTCTCAGGAAAAACATTGCAAGAACAGTAAAAGTAATACCGTCCTACGCAAAAATCACACCCCTCAGAGATACGGACACAATAAAAAACAAGTACGGATATTCCCCTGATACTCTGATAATATCTGCATTCGGAGGTATTCACCGCAATAAGAGAATAGTACCCATTATGAAGGCTTTTTCAATGCTCAGAAAAGAACGCAGTAACATTCGCCTGATTCTTTGCGGACAGCTTTCAGAAGATATAAAACCTGAATTTGCAAAAACAGTAAACGGTGAAAATCTGGCGGACTCGGTAACTGTTACGGGCTACACTGACATTGAAAAATTTGAGGAATATATTGATATGACTGACATATGCCTCAATTTACGCTACCCCTGCAACGGTGAAACAAGCGGAAGCCTTATGAGAATACTTGCAAGAGGAAAGTGCGTGGCAGTAAACAATATAGGCAGTTTTTCGGAAATTCCTGACGGTATATGTGTAAAACTGCCGTCCGCAGAGGAAATGGGTGAGGAAAAAGAAATTGAGTGCATATACAGCACACTTAAAAAACTCGCTGAAAGTGAGGAGGAACGAAAAAGGTACGGAGAGTCCGCAAGGCAATTTGCAGAAAAAAATCTGGACATAAAACACGTTGCCTTACAGTACCGTGACTTCATACTGTCTGAAAGGCAAAAGCCTGCGGTTACTGAGTACATTATTGAACTCCTGCACCGTGACGGCAATATGACAGCATCTGATATTGAGGGTATTTCTGAAACTCTCGCTTACGCAAAGGGGATTCAGTAGCTTCATTAGACTTATTGCGAATAAGTACGCTGATGTCAGGGGACGCTGTTCCCCGAACCCCCTGCAAAAGGGTAAAGCTATTTTGAAACCCAATTTTAAAATAATTACAATATCAACGGGCTGACCCCATGTGTCAGCCCCTACTTATTCAATCTGACAAAAAAAATACAGGAACGTACCCATGTGTACGCCCCTGTATAAAATTATCGTCAGTCAATAATTACGAATTACGCATTATATATCATTCCTCGCTGACCGCTTTTTTCTTGTACTTTGACTTCTGACCGAAATTAAGTGAAACGGTAAGTATTTTATCTGAACTGAAAAGACGAAGTGCAAAGAACATACAAACAAGAAATACTATAAGCTGATAAACTGCTCCGATTAAAAACAGTGATGTGTTTCCGAACATAAGATTCTGCATTGCTGAGAAAGTGTGAGTAAAGGGAATTGCATATACAACGATTCTTATAACTGTCGGGAGAGCATTAATATCTGCAAGCATCGAAATTATGTAGGGTACTATTGCAAGTATCATAAGAGGCATTATTACAGTCTGAGATGACTTTGTATCGTTTACCAGTGCCCCGAGCATTATTGATACTGAAAGACAAATCATAATCGTAAGGAATAACTGCAAGCCTACAAGAAGATAGTCAACTGCACTGAGATTAAGTCCGAGAGCGTTAATAGCCTCATCTGCTGAAAGATACTGACCTACTGCCTCTGAAACTCCCTCTGCAAGCTGACTTGTTGACGTTTTCATAAGATTAGATACACCAAATGTCATAGCACCTGCATTAATAAGTGCAACTATTGCAGCAGCAAGCATTTTTGCAGTAATTATTGCAGTTCTTGTAACAGGAGTAGAGAGAAGTGTTTCAAGTGTCTTGTCTATTTTTTCACTCGATATTGAATTTACAAGAGACTGTGAAGTCATTACTATAAGCATAAATACTATTATGGGAAGTACAGTATTCTGCATTGTGATTTTGCCGAGTACATTGTTCAGCGGTATTGATGCACTCTTGTCGCCTACTACTGTGTTTTCACTTGTTTCTACCGGATTCTCTATCAGTTCAAGCTGTTCCTTTGAAATTCCTGCACCCTCTGCAACTATATTTGTTACTACTTTTTTTATAAGTTCAGTCGCTCCATCTGAACCTGATAAAACATTTGCCATTGCAGATGCAGATTTTAACTTTGATACTGTTATAAGCTGTGCCTTTTCACCGTTGTTTACACTCTCTGTAAACCCCTGCGGAATTATTACCATGCTTTTTAATCCGTTGGAATTGAGTATGTCAGCATAGTCCTCACTGTCAATGTCAAATACTTTTACCTCTGCCTTCGAGCTTTTAAGCATTTCAACTATACTCTGAGTAAGTTCAGTGTCATCACAGTCACTTATGTTTATTTTCGGGTGAGTCATTTCCTCACTTGCGTCATCTATTGCACCGTTCATTACATTGCCCATTATTCCGAACATCGAAAGAACTATTACAAGGCTGAGTATCATCTGTACGTTGATAAGTTCTTTCAGTTCCTTCATAAGAAGATTAACGAATTTCATTTTCAAACACCACCTTTTCAAATACTTCTTCAAGATTTTCTGCACCGTAGCGTTGTTTAAGCTCACTGCTCCTGCCTGTTGTCATAAGGTGACCCTTTGCTATTATTCCTACTCTGTCGGAAACAAACTCTATTTCAAGCATATTGTGTGACGACAGAAGAAATGATATTCCGTCCTCTTTTGCGAGCTGTTTTATTGTCTTGCGTATTTCGAGTGCGTTTATTACGTCAAGACCGC
>Ga0326511_10002753_pt1 | contig 14202 bp, 7 predicted proteins | sample 0_2496_0518_D_FD_203701 | JGI IMG/M metagenome (GOLD analysis project Ga0326511, IMG submission 203701) | Bovine rumen microbial communities from UC Davis, California, United States - 0_2496_0518 | ecosystem: Host-associated > Mammals > Digestive system > Stomach > Rumen | place: USA: California... | reverse complement strand
GAGCAGACAAAGAAGGTTACAGGTACTGTTACGGATGGAGAAGGTCCGATTATCGGTGCAACTGTACGAGTGAAAGGCAGCACAGTAGGTGCTGTTACGGACATTGATGGTAATTTCTCTATCGACGTTCCCGCAGGTGCTACACTTGAAGTTTCTTACGTTGGTTATGAGACGCAAACTATCAAGGTAGGTAGCCAGAGTGTTATTAATGTCGTACTGAAGCAAGATGCAGAGTCTCTTGAAGAAGTCGTAGTTGTTGGTTATGGTACCATGAAGAAGAGCGACCTCGCAGGTGCTTCTGCTTCAATGGACGAGAAAGCTATTAAGGGCGCCAATATTACCAACATCGACCAGTCTTTCCAGGGACGTGTCACTGGTGTGACAGCTGTTCAGACCTCTGGTGCTCCAGGTTCTTCTTCTTCAATTCGTGTGCGTGGTCAGGCTACCATCAATGCAGGTGCTGAACCTCTTTACGTAATTGATGGTGTGATAGTACAGGGCGGAGGCAACCAGAGTGGTGCATCTCTCGGTCTTGGTGATGCTCTGGGTAATGGATCGGTTTCTACCGTTTCGCCATTGTCTACTATCAACCCTGCCGATATTGTCAGCATGGAAATCTTGAAGGATGCCTCTGCAACCGCTATCTACGGTGCTCAGGGTTCTAATGGTGTTGTCCTGATTACTACCAAGCGTGGTAAGGCTGGCGAGGCTAAGTTTACATACGATGGCTCCGTCAGTGTTCATCGTCAGATGAAGCGTCTTGACCTGCTCAACCTGCGTGAGTTTGCTGAGTTCTATAATGACATGGCAGCTCAGGGCGAGATTTCTAAACCAGACGAGACCTATAGTGATCCAAGCATTTTGGGCAAGGGTACAAACTGGCAGGATGCAGTATTCCGCACAGCATGGCAGCATCAGCATCAGATTAGTGCTCAGGGCGGTACTGAGACAGTGAAGTACTATCTCTCTGGTGGCTTCATGGATCAGGAAGGTACCATTATAGGTTCTAACTTCAATCGTTATTCATTCCGTGCAAACATTGATGCACAGCTGAAGAAGTGGATGAAGATAGGTTTGAACGTGTCTTATACTCGTACTAAAGATGACCTGAAACTTGCAGATTCTGATGAGGGTTTGATCAACTACTCTTTGACCACTCCTCCTGATATCCAGATTTATGATGTCAATGGTGACTACTCACATGTTTCAAAGGAGGGCTTCACCAGTCCTAACCCAATAGCAATGGCGATGATGGACGACATCACTCTGAAGCGTCAGAACCTTAATGGTAGCGTATTCGCTGATATTACTCCAATTCAGCACTTGACATGGCACACCGAGTTGGGCTTTGACTTGGGTTGGTCAGATGCTGAGACATATAATCCTATCGTTGACCTTGGTACATGGAAACGTTCTAACAACCAAGGACGTAACCAAAAGAACTCTTCTAAGTTCTGGTCTTTGAAGAACTACATTACTTATAGTAATACATTTGGTAAGCACTCTATCACTGCGATGGTCGGTCAAGAGGCTTGGGAGTCGAACTATGACTTTATTTCTGTCTTCAATACCAATCTGCCAAATGATTTGGTCCACAACCCTGCACTGGGTGATGGTGATCCACAGATTGGTCGTGGATGGGGCTCTTCTGCAATGGCTTCATTCTTTACTCGTGAGACCTATAGCTACGACGATCGTTATTTGGCAACATATACCTATCGTTATGATGGTAGTTCTAACTTCGGTCCTAACAAGCGTTGGGCTGGCTTCCACTCTCTGGCTGTTGCATGGCGTTTCTCTAACGAGGAATTCATCAAGAAGTTTACAGAAGGTTGGCTGAGCAATGGTAAGTTGCGTATCGGCTGGGGTCAGACAGGTAACTCTAATATCGGTGGTTACAAGTGGGGTTCTGCTATGTCTGTTATGGACACAGGTCTCGGCGTCAGCTACCGTCCTGCAAACCTGAAGAATACTGATATCAAGTGGGAAACACAGGAGCAGTGGAACATTGGTCTTGATTTGAGCTTCCTGCGTGATCGTATCAGCTTGGTAGTTGACTGGTATAAGAAGATGTCAAAAGACATGTTGATGCAGTTGACATTGCCTTCTATCATGGGTACCAGCGGTAACGCTTCTTCCGCTCTCGCAGCTCCTTGGGGTAACTATGGTGACATCGAGAATACTGGTTTTGAGATTGCTTTGAATACAAAGCCTATCATGACAAGCGATTTCACATGGAGCTCAGACTTCCAGATTTCTTTCAACAAGAATAAGTTGAAGAGTCTTTCCGGTAGTACTGCTTTGACTGGTTACGGTCAGTGGACTGACGTCGTAACACGTTCTGTTCCAGGAGAGAGCCTCTACAATTTCTATGGTTATCAGGTAGAAGGTGTTTATCAGTCATTTGAGGATATCATCAGTTCCCCTGTTAATACTCTTCAGCAGAATAACCCAATCATCAAGACTTACGATGCTGATGGAAACCTGATTAAACAAGAGTGGGATACAGATCCTTCTAAGTTCAACCCAAGAAATACAGTATGGGTCGGTGACCTGAAGTTTAAGGATGTCAACAATGATGGTATCATTGATGAGAAGGATAAGACAAATATCGGTTCTCCACTGCCAAAGTTCACCTTCGGTTGGAACAACACCTTCACATACAAGAACTTTGACTTGAACATCTTTATCAATGGTAGCTATGGCAACAAGGTAGGTAACTACATGAAGATGAAGTTGACCCACATGAACTCTCCTTGGAGCAATCAGCTTGTAGATGTTAAGAGTCGCACACGACTTGCACCAGCTGATGGAGTATATGCTGACAACTGGTACTATGACATAACAAATGTCGTAGCTGCTAATAAGTCGGGTATTCCTCGTGCATCTATCAACGACCCGAACGACAACGACGTATGGAGTTCTCGCTATATTGAGAGTGGCTCATATCTGCGACTGAAGGCTATCACTCTGGGTTATACCTTCGACAGAAAACTTATCCAGAAGATTGGTCTTACAAACCTTCGCATATCACTGAATGCTACCAACCTGTTCACCATCACTCCTTATGATGGCTATGATCCTGAAATTGGTGCATCTACAGCTTCTAACAATGTGTTCGGTCTTGATAATGGTCGTTACCCATCTCCAACATCATTCACACTGGGTCTGAATGTATCATTCTAAGAGACTAAATGAAATAACGAATTAGAGTAAACAATTATGAAAATCAAGAATATAAAATATGTAGCAGCAGCCATGCTCCTCGGTTTGAGCGTGACTTCGTGCAGTGATTTCTTGGATCGTCCAGTGGAGGACAACTACAATACCGAGAATTTCTACACTGACGATGCTTCTTGTATCAAGGGCGTGAACTACCTTTACAACTCACCTTGGTACGATTTCCAGCGTGCCTTTATCAAAATAGGTGAGGTTATGTCAGGTAACATGTATTGGGGCTCATCTCCTTATATGAATTTCTCTCTGAATGGTACTGACCAAGACCTTGTTAATATGTCCTATTCTCTTTGGGCTGTTATCGGTCATGCCAATACTGTTTACAACTCTATCAAGGGTTCTGGCGCAAGCGAATCTGTAAAGAATCAGTGTATGGGTGAGTGTTTGGCATGGAAGGCAATGGCATACTTCTACCTCGTACGTACCTTCGGTGATGTACCTATCGTACACGACAACTCTACACATATCGGTTCTGGTGATTACAACGAACTGCACAAAGTGGAGAAGGCTGATGTATATGAGTATATCCTTATGACCCTTGAGAAAGCAATGGAACTACTCCCAAAGCAAAAGAGCACAACAGGTCGTATCGACTATTACTGTGCAGAGGGACTCTATGCAAAGGTTCTGCTGACAGCAGCTGGTGTTACAGGCTCTCTCAATCAGGAGTATCTGACGAAAGCTTCCGCAGCTTCACTTGATGTTATAGAGAACTCAGGTCGTCAGTTGATGCCTAACTATGAGGATATCTTCCGCGGTTCCAATAATGTCAGTGACGAAAGCCTTATCGCTTGGCGTTGGACTGTTGGTGCACAGTGGACTTCACAGAACACTCTGCAAAGTGACCTTATGCCTGCTGGCTTTGATGAGAATGGTGACTGCTGGGGTGGCTGGGGCGGCCCATCTGCCGACTTGGAGGATGCCTTTGGCTATGATGTGACAGATAACCCCGCAACACGTGTAGAAACCGATGTACGTCGTAAGGCTACCATGATGGGTCCTGGTGATATCTATGAGTATTTTTGGCGTGATCATGATCTTGGCAATAATAAGAAGGGTCTCGACATTCTGAAGTTCTACTATGACAAGGAGTACAATACGGCTGCATCAGGTCAGTTCGCGGGCCCTTGTGGTGTCCAGAATGTTAAGCATGCGTATGGTGACAATGCAGATCACCTTGCTGAGATGGGCTCATCTGCTGGTCGTATGGCTTACGCACTTGCTACTCATATCCTTCGTCTGTCTGATGTCTACCTCGTTCATGCAGAGGCAGAGGTTCTCCTTGGTCATACAACCAGCCAGACCGCACTCGATGCTTTCAATGCTGTTCATGGTCGTGCTGTAGCATCTGCAGTACCTAAGACTTCTTTGACTTTCGCTGATATTTGGAAGGAGCGTCGTCTTGAGTTTGCAGGAGAAGGTGATCGCTGGTATGACTTCGTTCGTCGTGCATACTATGACGTCAACTCATGTATTGCAGAGCTGAAGGCTCAGCGTCGTAATGCCCTCTGGGGTTGTGATGGAGTATACAAGAACTACTATGAGTCTGGTGGCTCTTCTTGGCTGCCTGAGGGAGTATGGGATGAGGCAAATCAGAAGTATACTCTTAATCCTATCAAGTACGACGTTGAAACACCTGTTCCTAATGTGACAGCAAACAGTTTTGTATTGCCTTACCCAACAGAGGACGTTGCGTTGAATCCAAATCTGGGCAGCGGTGTCGCTCCAGACCATGTTGACGTAAGGGAAGCCTACAGCTATTAATATTGTAAATCATTAAATAGATAAGACAATGAGAAACAACATATTATTTAAAGGACTGTGCTTTGTGATGGTTGCCCTTACCACAATGGTTACAACATCATGCAAAGACGAGCCCGATAAGTTTGAGTCGACAGGCGGTGTTCCCACTGTACATTATATACGTCCTGTCAGTGCAAGCTCGAAAGACCAGTTACTCGTAGAGGCTTCTATGGGAACTACTGTATGTATCGTTGGTGAAAATCTTCGAAGCGTAAAAGAACTCTATTTCAACGACTGTCCAGCAGTGTTGAATACCAGCTATATGACCGATAACACCCTTATCGTAACTATACCAAAAGAAATCCCAGGTGAGGTAACTGATAAGATTTATTTCGTTACAACAGGCAAGAAAGAAGTAGAATACGATTTCCATGTCATCATTCCTGGTCCAATGATCACTTCTATGTCTAATGAGTGGGCTTCTGAGGGTGAAGAGGTAACCATCATAGGTGACTACTTCCTCGACTATGAGAATAATCCTCTGGAATTGTCATTTGGTGATTATGTTATCGATCGTGATGATATCAAGAGCATTACCAAGAATGCTATAACGTTCACTATGCCTGCAGGTGTTCCTCACGAGAAGCTGACAGTAACATCTGTCTATGGCTCAGCTACAAGTAGCTTCATGTATATGGACAACCGTGGTATGCTGTTCGACTTCGATACACCATGCTTCACAGGTACCGTACTTGGCAACAATGGATGGCATGCTCGTGACATCCTCAGTGATGACACATCCCTCTCTGGCAACTATATGGTGCTTGGAGGTGCTGCATTGGGTGAAGACGGCGCATGGGATGACGGCCACTTCTCGTTCGAGTACTGGTGTGGCGACTGGGAGACACCACAGGCTTACTCTTCTCATCCACGTATTTCAGATCTTGTAGACTTCAGCAATCCAGATGGTCTCATCCTTAAGTTTGAGATTAATATTCCTGAGGAAAATGCATGGTCTGCTGCTCCTATTCAGATATACTTTGGTAGCGTAGCACAGATTACAGGTGCTGGTGGCGGCGCAGACATCTATGGTAATACTACTGCTGGAGCTAACAACACCTTCTTCCATGAGCAGGGTAAGCTGAGCCGTGCGCTCTATATGCCTTGGAAGGACGAAGATGACCTGTTGTATGATACAAAGGGTAAGTGGATGACTGTTACTATTCCTCTGTCTGACTTCGTTTGGGATTGGGATGGAAGCAAGATCTCAAGTACTCTAATGAGTCCTGCTGACTTCGGCTCATTCAACATGTTTGTTGTGCGCGGTGGCTACAATGACAAGTCTGCCCTGCCAGAGGGCGTTGCGTGTGAACCAGTCATCAAGATTGATAATATTCGTGTAATTCCGAACAAATAAACTCAAAAACTTAAGTCAATATGAAAAAGTTTAAGAATATATTCGCACTGTTAGTGATAGCCCTCGTCGGGCTATCCCTGACAGCCTGTAGCGACGATGACAATCTGAACACCAACCAGTATGGTGGCGACATCACGCTCACAGCCTTTGGACCCTGTCCAGTACTGCGTGGTGGTACTCTCTATCTGCAGGGCAAGAATCTCGATCAGATCGTAGAGATTGACCTGCCAGGTAGCGATCCGATCACAGCCATTGAAGTTCTTGAGAAAGGTACACATAGCCGTATTGCCATTCAGGTTCCTGCTGAGGGCGGTGAGGTTGGTCCTATCACTCTGAAGACTGCAAAGGGCGGCACTATCGTTTCCACATCTTCTATCACCTTCCGTGAGGATATCCGTATCGATGATGTGTTTATCGAGAGCGAAGGCAACCTCACTGGTAGTGTTGGTGATGTCGTAACTATCAAGGGTGACTATCTCAACCTGATCAATGCAGTCATCTTTACCGATAAGGATACCGTTGAGGTTGACGAGTTTGTTTCACAGGATCGTTACACTATTCAGGTGCCAATCAATAAGTTTGCTCAGTCGGGTACTCTTATCCTAACCGACCTTGCAGAGACTCCTACAGAGATACAGACCGAACAGGCTATCGTTGTCAACTTACCTGAAGCAGCGGTTATCTCCCCTGCAACAGTTAAGGCAGGTCAGACCGTAACCGTCACAGGTGTGGGTATGGATCAAATCGAGAGCGTTGTTCTTCAGGGCGTCATCGTACCAGCAGAGGATATCACACTCAGCGATGATGGAAATAGTATTATCTTCACATTGCCAGAGACCGCTCAGGATGGTGAGGTGACATTGGTTACATACTCTGGAGTGAAGGTTCCTGCTGGTAGCATTACTACCGTAACTCCAAGTAATCTTGCCGTTGTCGGTACTCCGAAGAACGGTTTGAAGATGGAAATCACAGGTCAGGATCTTGAACTCGTGAAGACTGTAGCCCTTGAGAATGCTGGTGATGTTGATGCTGATAAGGTTACTATCACCTCAAGCAAGATTACCATCTCTGAGGTTCCTGAAGCAGCTCAGGATGGTAACGCAACGCTGACTATGGCAAATGGTAAGCAGGTAACTGTAGCTTATACCCTTGTCAAGCCAACCGTAACAGAGTCTAACCCTGCAGAATTTGTAGCAGGAGAAGAGATACTTCTCTATGGTACCGACCTTGACCTTGTAGCTTCTATTACCTTCCCAGGCGATGGTGCACCAACAGTTGCGGCAGCGAATTTTGCAGCCCAAGAGGAAGAGGGTATTCAGGTGACCACTCCTACAGCCGCAGCTGGTTCTGGACTCACACTCAATCTGAAGAATGGACAAAAGGTTCAGATAGATGGAATCTTCAACATCAAGGCTGCTACTGATCCAGCGGTTGCTGGCGATGTTACAGGAACGCTAGGTAAAGAAGTTACCGTTACAGGAAAGAACTTCTATAATGTGGAATCTGTATACATTGGTGAAACCAAGATTACAAAGTTTAAGAATCGTACAGACAATACCATGACATTTGTTGTTCCCGCTACTATAGCTGCTGGTACATACGATTTCATCATGGTTTCTCCAGAAGGAACAAAATTCAAGGTAAGTAACTTTATTGTCGTTTCTCCAGAGAAGACCTTCTGGGAAGGCGAAGTAAGTACGATGGGCGACTGGAAAAATATTGAGAATATTGGTTCTGATGGAGGTGCTGAACTTAAGGCAATTGATCCTAAACCAGATTGGGTTATCCGTATCTATTGTGATTTCAGTTCTGGATGGCAGATGAAATTCCTAGAAGGACACTGGGGACCTCAATATTTTGGAGGGGCAGATCCTGCTGCTGCTAATCCAGGCGAAGGTTTGCCTGCATACGATCTTGATGCAAATGGTGGATGTGTTGTTGTTAAAATAACACAAGCAATGCTTGACGCTGCTTATACACAGAAGTGGTGGGGCGGTACGTTCATTATTCAAGGTAAGAACTTTGTACTCAAAAAGATAACAGTTGCAGAAAAATAATATTTGTTATAATAAATTAGGGGCGCAAGCTTTGCGCCTCTATTTTTTTTGTTTGTTTACGTTTGCACGTTTGTAGTAAAATACGTATATTTGCACGCATATAGACAAAGAGGTAAAATGGGATCGTTTATCAATGTAGGAAATTCGGGCTTTCAGATGGCCCGCAATGGAGAATATGTTGATAAGTCGGAATTGATATCCGTTATCAATGCGACGCTCCGAACGGAGCGCCAGTTTGCATGTGTGACTCGTTGCCGTCGTTTCGGAAAGTCTATGGCAGCCAAAATGCTATATGCTTATTATGACCAGTCATGCGACTCGAGAGCTCTGTTCGAAGATCTGAAAATATCGCAAGACGCTTCATTCGAAGAGCACCTTAACAGATACCCTGTTTTATTTCTTGATATGTCTGACTTTGTGACTCGTTATAAATGTGCTGACATTGTCAATCAACTGAATTTAGAGTTGAAGAGAGATGTCAGTGCTGCATATCCAGACGTTCCCGTCGCTGACGAAGACGACCTTATGGCTTTGCTCAATCGTGTTGTGGAAACTACTCATCAGCAGTTTATCTTCATTATCGACGAGTGGGATGCCATCTGTCGGGAGTTTAAGACAGGAACCTCTGCAATGGACGACTATGTTGGTTGGCTACGTCGTTTATTTAAGGGGGGGCTGTCAGCGAAAGTCTTTGCAGGAGCGTATCTAACAGGTATACTTCCTATAAAAAAATACAAGACGGAGTCAGCTCTTAATAATTTTACCGAATATTCAATGGTGAGTCCAGGACGTTTGGCGGGTTTCTTCGGATTTACCAAGAACGAAGTAAAAACACTATGTCAGAAGCATGGTGCTGATTACGACGAAATGGAAAAATGGTACGATGGCTATCAGATTGGCTCAGAACCTTCGGTTTTCAACCCTAACTCTGTGATGCAGGCTTTATGGGCAGGACGTTGTCGTAGTTTCTGGGCAACCTCAGGCGCTTATGATGCTGTCGCGTCATATATCCAGATGAACTTCGAAGGACTGAAGGATGACATTATCAATATGGTTGCTGGTGGCCGCTGCAAGGTAGACACGACAGGATTTCAGAATGATATGTCGGTAGTGCGATCAAAAAGTGACGTCCTGACTTTGCTTATTCATTTGGGCTATCTTGCTTACGATTGGGATGCAGACCAGTGCTATATACCTAATCGTGAAGTAGAGGATGAGTTGGTCAATGCTATTAAGGACAATCGTTGGGAGCATGTCGTCAATGCCCTTGAGCTATCTGATCAGTTGTTGCAGGCTGTCCTTGACGGCGATGAAGAGAGAGTGGCACACGGGGTAGATGCTGCGCATGATGAGAATACCAGCATATTGAGCTATAATAATGAGAACTCTTTGGCTTGTGTGCTGAGTATAGCCTTCTTCTATGCTAAGAACGAATATGTGTTTTATCGAGAGTTTCCTACTGGAAAAGGATTTGCCGACTTGGTCATGATTCCACGCAAAAATATTGGTAAGCCAGCAATCTTGCTTGAATTGAAATACAATCATTCTGCTATGTCTGCCATCCAACAGATTCATAGCAAGGACTATGAAGGCAAACTGGTTCAATATGATGGAGACGTAATCCTTGTCGGAATCAATTACGATAAGAAGACAAAACAACACGAGTGTAAGATTGAGAAAATGAATAAAAAACTTAAATGAATATGAAACGAATACTACTATTTCTTTTTGTCTTAGTAGCAACCTTTGCTGCTAAGGCTGCAGATGACAAATCCCTGTTCATCAAGTTCTATGATGGCAGCAAAATGGAATTTGTCATGTCAGCCAACCCCGAAATCTCTATGGCTAATGATGTGATGACTATCACATCCAATGGTACAACATCAACTTACGATTTGTGGAAGGTCTCCGAGTTTACTTTTGGTGAGAGCACAGGCATTCACAATCTCGTCGTTGATAAGGACGTTAAGTTTAGCGGCAATCAAATTGTCGTTCCAGAAGGAGGAGCCCGAGTTAGAATATTCTCTGTCGACGGTAAAGACGTGTCGATAGTTCCGATAAATGTTAGTGGACATACCATAATTGATTTGAACTCACTGACAAAGGGCGTGTATATTGTAAACGTTAATGGTAAATCAGTAAAAGTATCAAAGAAATGAAAAGACTAATCACATTCCTTGCTACCGCGCTGATAGTTGTTAGTGCCGTAGCTCAGTCGGCAAACGATAAGTTCACCGTAACGCGTACAAATGGTAATACTACCGAATATAAGCTGTCGGAATATGACCGAATTACTTATTCTGGTAACAAACAGTATATACATAAGGTAGGAAAGACTTCCCTAATAGGTGTTGATATCAGCAATATCGAAAGTGTTAAGTTTGATATCTACCATGCCAGTGACGTCAGCGACGTACAGCTTGCTGACAATGCCGCCAATGATGATGCTAAACGGCTGTACAAGTATCTGAAGCTGAACTATGGTGTGAATATAATCTCGTCGATTATAGCTAATGTCAGCTGGAACAACGATGAAGCGACGAAGATTTATCAGGCCACGGGTAAGTATCCGGCAATGAACTGCTATGACTTTATTCACATGCCTTATTCTGGTCAAAACTGGATTAATTATGACGATATCACACCAGTCACCAATTGGGTTGACGCAGGTGGACTGGTGTCGCTGATGTGGCACTTCAATGTACCGACGACACAAGGTTCTACCAATGTGACATGTAAACCCAGTGAGACAACCTTCAAGGCTTCCAATGCTTTGGTGAGCGGTACGTGGGAAAACGCATGGTATGTTGACCAGGTTAATAAGGTTGCCAATGTCATTCTGAAACTGCAAGATGCAGGTATCGCTGCTGTATGGCGCCCATATCATGAGGCTGCTGGCAATGCTACTCTGAAGTCGGGAGAAGACTGGGGACGTTCGTGGTTCTGGTGGGGCTATGATGGTGCAGAGGTGTATAAACAGTTGTGGGTGGACATGTTCGACCGCTTCCGTGAGAAGGGTATCCACAACCTTATCTGGGTGTGGACAACACAGAACTATAATGGCAAAAGCGACCAGTTTAATGTTGACACAGACTGGTATCCTGGCGACAACTATGTAGACATCGTAGGTCGTGACCTCTATGGCTATACTGCCGCGCAAAACGAACAGGAGTTCCGTGAGATCTCTGCTCGCTATCCTGACAAGCTCGTTACGTTGGCTGAGTGTGGCGTTGGTGTCAATGAGGGCAACATCCCATTCTCTGAGGTTGCTGACTTGTGGGAGGCTGGTGCTCGGTGGTCTTGGTTCATGCCGTGGTATGGTGGTAGTATGCCAAGCAATTCTTGGTGGAGCAATGCCTTCAGTAAGAGCTATGTCATCACTCGCGACAAGGTGAACATCAATGCTACGTATGTAGAGGAGAGCGCTGCAAGTGCCGTAAAGAATATGAAACTGGGCTGGAATCTCGGCAATACCCTTGATGCTTCTAATACGTGGACAGCAAACCCGACACCCGCTGACTTTGAGACTGCATGGGGTCAGCCGGTAACAACACAGGCGTTGATGACCTTCCTGAAAAAAGAGGGATTCAATGCTGTTCGTGTACCAGTCACTTGGTGGCAGCACCTTGACGGCGACAATAACATCAATGAAGACTGGATGAACCGTGTACAGGAGGTTGTTGACTATGTCATCAATGCTGGTATGTATTGTATTTTGAACGTTCATCATGACACTGGTGCTGATGATAAAGAATTGCTAAAATGGCTAAAAGCGGATATTGACACATACGAGGCGAATAATGCAAAGTTTGTAAAGATATGGCAGCAGATTGCGGCGCGCTTTGCTACATATGATCAGCACTTGCTCTTTGAGGGCTATAATGAGATGCTTGATAAGAACAATACCTGGAGCGCTCCACTGAATACCAGCAGTTATACGGCGTTAAACCAGTTTGCACAGAGTTTTGTCAATACTGTTCGCGCTACGGGTGGTAATAATGCTACTCGCAACCTCATAGTTAACACATATTCGGCTGCTCATGGGCAGGCTACGCTCAATAATTTCACAGTGCCAACAGACAATGCCAGTGGCCATATCATAGCACAAGTCCACTCTTATGATCCATACGATTGGTTTGCTGGTGGCTCTTGGACTGCGTCATGTAGCACTGAGATTGCCAATATGTTCACACGCCTGAACACAAAGTTCGTCAGTCAGGGCGTTCCGGTAATCATCGGTGAGTATGGAACTGATGGCTCTACATGGGTGACAAAGACAAGTACATCCTCTCAGATACAGGCGGCTGCCGACCAGGCTGCCGACATGGTGAAGCAAGCAAAAGCTTTGAACATCGCCACATTCTATTGGAAGGGTATTATTGATGGAACAGATAGATCGGTACCACAATGGTCATTGCCAACAGTAGTTTCCGCAATGAAATCTGCATATTACGAATAAGAGATGAAAAAACTACATTGTTTAGTTGGTTTATTTGCCGCCACCTTGGTCCTTGCCTCGTGTGGCGGTAAGAATGAAAAGAAGTCATACGACGAGATAGGAGAGAGTGGGCTGACCACTCGCACGGAAAACCTTGCTGCCAACATCCGCACTGGTGCTGGCAATGGAGTTATCATCGGCCAACTCTATGGAACGCTACAAGGAGTAGGGTGGGAGTGTGATTCCGCTCGTAGTGATTTCTTTAGTATCTGTGGTGAGGGACCAGCTGCGACAGGATATGAATTGCGCGGCATTGAGAGTGGTAGCAAGATCAATAGCGACTCGCTCTCTTTCGATGATATTCGTGCCGATGTGTTGGAGATGTTTTGGCGGGGCGGACTTGTTACTATGACATGGTCGATACCAGATAAGGCTAAAGATCCAGAGAGCCTAAAGAAATATACAGCCGCTATCGCCAAGTACTTTGATTCCCTACAAAACGACTATGGTATCAAGGCTCCGGTAGTATTGTTCCCTATGCCGCTCGATGGCAAGTCCTGGTATGCCAGTCTGCCTTCTGAGGAATATCTCAATCTGTTTCATCAGATTACCACTCAGCTGCACGACCTTGATGTCACCAATGTCATATTTGGATACTCTACTAACGGTGACTTAGACAGATGTCCTGTCGACGACATTGATGTCATAGAGCTACGTGACATACTCGCCAATGCTGATTCTGCTCAGTTCGAAGACAGGGTCCTCAAAACTCTGCCACAGGTTGTATCCTATGCTCAAGAGCACATGAAGGCTGTCGGACTGACCACGGGTGTTGAAGGATGTCCAAGTTCTGAGTTCTTTACTCAGACGATGAGTGCTATCGTCCGCAATAACCGACTTGCCTATGTCATGTTCGGACGCAACTATGGCGATCCCAAAGACGGCACATTCTGCGTTCCTTATCCAGGCTATGGCAATGAGTATATTTCTGATTTCGTGATGTTTCATAATGAGAAATCTGCTATTTTTATACGCCATCTCAATGGCTTGTATCTGAAGAAAGGTGAACAAAACAAGAAATAGTAACTATGAGAAAATATCTGTTACTCTTAATTGTCGCACTGATGGCGATGTCGTTCTGTAAAAAGAAGTGCGACCCGCTGGCTGACACTGGTCGTACCCAGCGCACGGAGAACCTGCTGGCTAATCTGAAGGAGCAGGCACAGCGCGGATATATGTTCGGTCATCACGACGACACGGTGTATGGTATCGGATGGTATGGTGACAGTGCGCGCTCGGATGTTAAGAGC
>Ga0326511_10002752_pt1 | contig 14203 bp, 14 predicted proteins | sample 0_2496_0518_D_FD_203701 | JGI IMG/M metagenome (GOLD analysis project Ga0326511, IMG submission 203701) | Bovine rumen microbial communities from UC Davis, California, United States - 0_2496_0518 | ecosystem: Host-associated > Mammals > Digestive system > Stomach > Rumen | place: USA... | reverse complement strand
GCCGCAATATTCTTTCAATTTGGTATCACAAATTTTACATAAAGTGTCAGTCGCACTGACTCGAATTATTACATTTCTATTACAACATATTACAATATATTACATTATATTACTCTATGTATTGCATTTATGAACTTTTTGTAAACTCGTATTTTTCTGGTATTATATTCCAATTTTCTATTCATTTTACTATGTATATATTCATTTTCATTATTCATTTTATGGCTTGATATAGTAGTCATTTTGCATATATTCATAATTGTGACAAAACGGTTACAACTGTTACTTTTTTGTAATGATCTTGCAATAACTTTGTAACTATTGTTACCATTTTGTCATCAATTGGTTACAAAATGGTGTGTATATTATTACAAAATGGTAACAAATAGGTCATTGACGGTAACAATTATTCATGGTACTATAGTACGCGTAAAGGGGAAGTTATATCCTCTTTCACCCGCAAGCCCCGGCGGCGGTCAGTTGAACTGACCGGGCGACCGGCAAGGCTTAGCCTATGAGGTGAATACCATGAAGAACAACAAGAATACCAACTCCGAGCAGGAAGTCAAGACCGAGCAGGTCGAGCAGCTTTCCATCGATACGGTCGATGAAGTTGCTCTTGCAATTTCCAACAGCCGCTTCTCTTCTCTTAAGAGCAAGGAGCTCGCCGCTGTAGGCCTTCAGCTTGACGCGAACAAGGGCAAGACTTTCGAGATCGTCCGCGAGCGTTGCAAGCTCTACGGCGAGATTCTTAAGCGCGACCTCTGGAAAGACGACGGTTACAAGAACTTCAAGGAATGCGCGGACAAGCTCTTTGGCGACAATAAAGGTCTTGCCTATATGCAAGCCGCTGTCGGCTCTCGGTTTTATGCCGACGATGCAACCGAGATTGCCGCCGAGCTTGGCAAGTATCTCTCTTATTCGATTCTTGACAAGTTGAACAAGATGAACGATACCGAGCTTACCGCACACAAGGCCGACATTCTCAAGACTGACGGCGAGGGAAACGTAATTGGCGCTATCACTCAGAAAGACGCCGATGATCTTTGCAAGCGCGTACTTGCCGAGAGAGCCAAGGGCGGCGAGAGCGGCGAGACCGGCAAGAGCGGCGAGAGCAAGCCGCAAGTCGTGCCTATGTTCAATTTCATCGGATATTGCGTCCAGTACATCAAGCAAGGCGAGACCGTCAATCCGGCGGCGGCACCTGTGAATCTTGAGAACGTGCCCGAGAACACAGCAGTCAGCGAACTGACCGGCGAGACGAAAGAGCACACATTCAAGTTCAGCGACAAGGCGTACACCGTCACGATCAACGAAACCGGCGAGGTCGTCGTCGTCGTCAAGAGCAAGTACGTCAAGCCGGCCGAGAGCAAGCCGAGCATGGACGTCAAGACCTATGACGGCATTAAGGCTGGCCGCCGCAACGGTGTTCCCGCCGATGTCGTCGCCGCAATGCTGGGTATCGGCGCCGACGTCGTCCAGCGCGTATATGACGCGCTGGACAGAGAGACCGAGGTACTCAAGGCGAGAGCCGAGCAGGCCGAGCAGGCCGAGCAGGCCGAGGGTTAATCCCTCGGTCCTCGGCAGGCGAGTGCTGGCACTCTCCCCTTGCGAGTGCTGGCACTCTCCCCTTGCGAGTGCTGGCACTCTCCTCTTGCGAGTGCTGGCACTCTCCTCTTGCGAGTGCTGGCACTCTCCCCTTGCGAGTGCTGGCACTCTCCCCTTGCGAGTGCTGGCCTATATAACTTATTCCGGCGGCGTTGTGAACTGGCCAGTCAGTCCGACTGACTAATTCAGAGCTCCGTCGAGAGCTCAATAATTATGAAAGGGGCCGGGGGGATATATGAATACCGAGTCCGAAAAAAATTTGATTCCCAGCGAAAAAAAATTCATCAATGGGAAGAGAGAGGTTCCGCTTGGAACGAGTTTGTCGAAAAAAATTGATGATCTTTTCGATAAATTTTATTACGGCGGAGAAAAATCGGATAATGAAACCTATGTTGAGCTTCTTGATATTATCCGTGATATGTTCGCTCTCATGAAGCACCACCGGTACGGTGTTCTTTTCAACGTCTTGAAAAAATTCATCTGACTTTGTTCGAGCGGTCAGTTCAACTGACCGTTCTATAGAGAGCCAGAGCTCTCAATAAAAAATTTGGAGGTACAAGCAATGAAAATCAACGTGTTCGGTAAGATGGTGGAGTGGCAGGGAAAGAAGTTTCCCGCGTACACTGGCCGGCTGATTACGAAAGAGGGTGCGGAAGTCCCCGTTACCATCAAGTTTCGGCAGGATGCCAAGTCTCCCGATCTGTCGGAGTGCCCCTGCCAGATCAGTTTCGAGAAAACTGACGCCAATCTCGTCATAAAGACGATCAAGGATTCTGACGGTATCCCCGTAACTGACGACAACGGAGAGGTAAAAACTGCCAAGACTCTCTGGATTGCCAGGTGGAAAATGGTGGGCCCGTACATCGACCACTCGCTCGACGACTTCGAGTAAGACTTCTAATCAAGCAAAAAATTATAGGGGAGATCTCAGATCTCCCCTATTTTTGTCAGTCAACTGACGGAAAGGAGAAATATGGCAAAAAAATCCGACATCGCCATGAGCCTTATAAATATGACCACAGCAGAAATAAAAGGTCTTAAGGCGAGCGAAGCGAAGAAAATGGTAAGAGAAGCAAGAGCAGCCATTTTCGACGCCATGCAGAAGTTGTCTAAAGCGAGTTACACAAAGTCCGGTAAAGTTTCTCCAACTTTTTATTCTTCGGCGTATGAAAATCTTACCGAGTGGACTGGGGAGCATTTCAAGGAGCGCTCAACAGCTCCGAGCAGGCTAAAACGTGTAGAGGCAGTATCTGAGCTTCAAGCTTATAAAAAATTCTTTGGTGCTAAATCGTCCACTGTAAAAGGCGCCAGAGAAATTATGCGACAGCAGGATGCGCGTATCTTCGGCACGGACGCATCGGGCAAGCCACTGCAAAGAATGACGAGGTCCCAGAGAGAAAATTTCTGGTCGTTGTATGATGAGTTTATGACAGGTGATACTACAGCAGAACTTGCATACAGAAACTATGGATCTTTACAGCAAGAGATCGGAAAAATTGTAAAGGAGCGCAAAAAAGATCCAGAGACAGGAAAATTTAAATCGTTCGACTTAGGAGAGGCAATGGAAGAGCTGAGAAGGAGACTTGGCGATGAACAATACGACACGTCCTCTAATGACATATTCACAGGGGACTGGTCTGATTGGTAATGCCGAGTTCATCAAAAAAATAGCTCAGCTTTCAAGCCAATTCCCTATTGTCACAAAGTCTACTAAACGTGAGAGTCAGTCAACTGACTATTACAATATTCCGTGCGCTTTCGATATTGAGGTCTCTTCATTTTATATGGGAGACTCAAAGTGTGCGTCCATGTATATATGGCAGTTTGGAATATGGAATATTGTAACATACGGCAGAACATGGGAATCATATCAAAATCTCATTACGATGCTTCATATAGTTTTAGGGCTTGGAGAGAGGCGCAGACTTGTTTGTTATGTTCATAACCTTGCTTACGAGTTTCAATTTATACGCAAGCGTTTCAAATGGGACAAGATATTCTTTCTCGACGTTAGAAAGCCTGTATATGCAATAAGTGACGGTATAGAGTATAGGTGTTCATATAAACTATCCTCGAAATCTTTGAAGAAAGTGGGAGAAGATCTTAGGAAGTACAAAGTAGAGAAGATGGTTGGTGATCTCGATTATCAGTTGATAAGAACATCAGTCAGTCAACTGACTCCAAGAGAGTTAAAGTATGCAGAGAACGACATCAGAGTTGTACTGTCCTACATTCAAGAGAAGATAGAGGACGATGGTAACATACTCAAAATACCATTAACAAATACTGGCTATGTGAGACGTCATTGCCGGGAAAAGTGCTTTGCTCATTTCAAGAGATACAAGGCTTTAATGAGATCTTTAACTCTTGAGCCAGAAGAATACGATCAGTTAAAGCAAGCTTTTGCAGGCGGTTTTACGCACGCTAATGCTCACTGGTCAAAGAGAGTAGTAGAGAACATGAAGTCCTTTGACTTTACATCATCTTACCCAGCAGTCATGGTGCTAAAGTATTTTCCAATGAGCAAGGGAAAGTTAGTCAGTCAACTGACAATGGAAAAGTTAAAGAGGTATCTCAAAACAAAGTGCTGTTTAATCGACGTTACATTTTACGGCGTCGAAGAGAAATTGAAGTTTGAGCATTATATATCAGTGTCAAAATGCTGGAACATTCACTCTGATAAAGACAAAGAGCGTCTAAATGTAGAAGAAGATAACGGTCGAGTAATAAGAGCAGATGCTCTGTCAATGTCAATAACAGAACTCGATTGGGATATAATACAGCAATTCTACAGCATTCAATCATTCACAATACATCGTATGATGGTGTATGAAAGAGGGTATCTTCCAAAGGATTTCATATATGCTATTCTTGAGATGTATAAGGACAAAACGAGATTGAAAGGAGTTGAGGGGGAAGAAGTATTATATATGCTAAGTAAGAATATGCTCAATTCTGCGTATGGAATGTGTGTAACTGATATTGTACGCGATGACATTCTTTTTGATAACGATGAAGATGAACCATATAAAAAGGTAAAGATATACAAAAAAGACGAAGAGAAGGAGAAGAGAATTGTTGATTATAATGGCTCTTTTAATCGTTTTATCTTTTTTCCTTGGGGAGTGTGGGTAACAGCCCACGCTCGGCACAATTTATTTACGGCAATAATAGAATGTGGGAACGATTATGTATATGCAGACACAGATTCTATTAAGATAGTGAATGCAGAAAAGCATCAAGCATATTTTGAAGCGTATAACGAATCTATTATGAAGCTGATCGAGAAGTCATCGAAGAATAACTTTATTGATCTTTCCATGTATAGCCCTAAAACAAAAGAGGGCAAAACTAAAACTATAGGAGTGTGGGATGATGACGGAGAATACCGATATTTTAAAACACTCGGAGCGAAGAGGTATATCTATCTTGGGTGGGATAATAAACACCACAAGTGGAAATGGAACCTTACTGTTGCGGGTCTGCATAAGCAATACGGAATGGACTACATCCGTTCCCTTTACCGTGCAAAGCGTTGGCGAGAACGTGCGCATTTTGCCGCACAGGGAACAAAAGGAGTCAGTCAACTGACTATAATGGATGTTTTCTCAGAGTTTTCTGAAAACCTTTTAGTTCCTGCTGAGTATTCTGGTAGACTAACGCACACATACTGCGACAGTCCAATTTCTGGATATGTTACAGATTATCAAGGGAAGAAGGGATATTTTGAAGAACTGTCCTATATTCACATGGAGCCGTCAAGTTACGATCTGACTATATCTGACAGTTACGATTTATTCCTTGATTTACTGCTTGGAGAACAGGAGATCTATAATGATTAAGAAACCAGAGAAATACTACATCATAGCGAACGGTCGCATCATAGCAGAAAAGAAAACATTTAAGGCGGCCGTTGACCATGTGAGAAGTATAGCATGGTCTTACGACGTATTCGATAGTATCGAGATAGTACAGGTGGTGGTAGACGATGCCAAGAAAGTTTGAATTTTATGAGATTCAAAGGACGATCAAGGCATATCCAGACGCCCACTACTATGTAATATACGGAGAGCGGAGTAACGGTAAAACGTACTCCGCCCTCAATTACGCGCTTGAGAGATGGGCAAAGGCTGGAGAAGAATTTGCCTATGTTCGCAGGTGGGCCGAGGATATAAGGCCGAAGAATTTATCGTCCCTCTTCAACGGTCACATTGAGAACGGTGTAGTCAGTCGACTGACAGGTAATAAGTGGGAAGGCATCTCATATGGCTCCGCTCGTTTTTACTTGACGCATACAGATGAAAAAGGAAACACATGGAAAAACGAGACGCCAATCGGCTATGCGTTTGATATAAACAGTATGGAGCACAATAAGTCCTTGTCCTTCCCAAAGGTGACTACAATAATATTTGATGAATTTCTTTCGAGAAGTTCATATCTCCCTAATGAGTTCATCTTATTTACCAACCTTGTATCTACTATTGTTAGACACAGGGACAATGTCAAGATTATAATGCTTGGAAATACGGTGAACAAGTCATGCCCGTACTTCCATGAAATGGGCCTATCGCATATAAAAGATCAAAAGCAAGATACAATAGATGTTTACCACTATGCAGATAGCGACCTCGAAGTTGTATGCGAATACACAGAGAGTGCTAAGAAGAAAGGAGGCAAAGCATCTGACGTATACTTTGCTTTTGATAATCCAGAATTGAAAATGATAACTTCTGGCTCTTGGGAGATAGCAATATATCCACACTTGACAGAAGGATACAACAAAAAGGATGTGGTGCTAAACTTCTTTATAGAATTTGAGGATGATCTTTTGCATGGAGAGATTATATCATCTGATACTGGGCCGTATGTATTCATACATGAAAAGACGACTCCGATACAAGATGAGGACAATGACCTCATCTACACAGACAAGCCGGACAAGAGGTGGAACCATAAAATGTGCTTGACCAAGCAACGTGATAAATATAGTATGTTTATCATGCAAGCAATGCGTGAAAACAAAATATTCTACTCGACCAACGAGATTGGAGAGGTGGTGAGAAACTATGTTCTATGGTCTGATTCGTTTAGCATCAAGAATTAAATGGTGGCTTACATTCAGTCTCAAAACAGAATACCACCATTGCTTTTGCATCAACTGCAAATATTTTGATGTATGCAAAGAAGAAAATGAACACATCAAGACAGTGTTTGGAGAGGTAGTAGAATGAACAATTGTCCAGATTGGCATTGCAAGTACGATGAAGATGGATGCGACCGCAATTGTAACGAGTGCAACGTGGACAAAGAATGCAAATGCTCAACTTGTGACCTTTTTCATTCGTGCTATCCAGAAGAATAAAAATACCCAGTAGTCAGTCAACTGACTACTGGGTTTTTTTCATATTAGCAGGCTGGCCCAGGTTTCCCTTCCGACTACTCCATCAGTTTCAAGGTTTTTGATAAGTTGCCAGCTAAGAACAACATTGTTAGTTTCTTCGTCAAATTGCCCGGTAACGTCAAAACTAAAATGTCCCTTATACTTGAGAAGTATTTGGAGAATGCTGACATAGACGCCTGCTGATCCTTTTTGTAATAGTGGCAAAGAGAAGATAGTCTTTCTATCCTCATACGAAAACTTGCTGTAATATTCAGTATACTGATTTACTGGTTTAATTTCGCCGCAGTCAGTTGACTGACTATCATATGCAGGCTTTGCAACACCAGCTATGAGAGAACTGCCTATTCCAATCTCTCGATACGCAACAGTGTCTGACTTGTTACCTTCTATAACTTGAACTTTTCCGAAATTATTTCGTACAACAATGCCAACATGATCGACACTGTTGTCATTATCCCAGTTATAGAAGATAATGTCGCCTTTTGTTATCGAGGTTTGTGCCGGTCGATAGAATCTCCCCCATTGCTTGAAGTACGAAATCATCTGATCGCACGATGCAACACAAGGAATAAGATCAGAAGCGCCTGCTTGCCCGAAACAAGCAACAACAAAGGCCGCGCACCAGGGGTCATCAAGCGTCATCTTGTAAGCGTCAGCATATCTGCACTTGTTATAATAGCTTATAATCTGACTGTGCTGGGGAGAGTGCTCAACCGTACCTAAGTACGATTGAGCAATCTGGATAATTTCATCTGCTTTACTCATATTTTACTCCTCAGTAACATAAACACCAGATGTGAGAAGGCTCTCAATCTTTGCTTTCTCAGCATCGGTAGCCAAGCTGGAAAGAACGTGAACTTCTCTACATCTAAGAAAGCCTGTACAAGCTCCAATGATTACTTGCTTATGGGCAGGATAACCATAGAGTTTTTCATATCCATTAACAACTTTCTGAATAGGACGCCGAATGATGATATAGGGTTTTTTAATGCCCATAGCACCATGAGACGACCCGAAAGATCCAGAATGCTGTACAATTGATTTACCAGACAGCATATTTGCTGTATGCTGAGCAGCGCCATATGCCCGTTGAGTTTCAGCGCCAGCAAGGCCATTAATCACACTCCCAGTGGCACCAGCGAATCCACTGATAGCTCCTATTGCCATTCCGGCAGGCGTGTTACTAAATGCCCCGCCACCAAATCCGTTTATAATGCTTGAGAGTCCACTTCCTATGCCGCCTATTGTAGACATAGTGGCGGACACATTTGCGGCATTCTGGTAGGCATTAGCAGTCATAAGAGCAGCTTTTATCTGAGCTTGGCTTGCTCCAGCAAGAGGAATCTCAACTGAGCAGTTACCGGAAAATTGATACAGTGTATTGCTATAATTTTCTCTTGCAACTGTTACTTGAGCAATACAAGAGCCAGTGTAAGAATCCACATGATACAGCACATTGACCGCGTGCCCAACTATATCATCCACCTCTAACGGAACAATGCCGATAAAAGGAAGATACAGCATGGCTTGCGAATACGGAGAGTAATCGAGATAATTTCCCCAGTATTCCGGAATGACCATAGAGCCGCAGTTTATTTGCGTGTATCTTTGTCTTACGATCTGTGTCTCAACTCCACTGTCGAGGAAACCGCAACGAATGGTCGAGTACCCGTCATCAGAAGGGGATGCGTACAATTCATGCGCTCCGATTACACCGTCAAAAGGATTATTCCAGATCTTGTCTATCGTCGCATCAGCATATGTTACCCACAGCCACCGACCAAATTCAATGAATTTGGCAGGTTGAGGATGATACACTTGAATGAATCCTGGCTGGCCAGAAGGAACAGGTGTATCACTACCAGCAGGCATCCAAGATGGAAACTGTATACCTGGAAACGGAAAAATTGGGTCAGGCGACTGACCACCAGAAGTGGGAGGATGCTGGTTGGTAGGAAGTTCTTCAGCCGGCTGAACGTCGGGAATCAAAGTAGGATCGGCGTTTACATCAAGATCGGGGGCGGGAACATAAAGCGGGTCTGTTGCAACTTGAGGACCAACCTTAGCGCCTGGCTCTATAACTGGAACCTCGGGAGAAAAGATAGGCCACATTTCCGGAGATGTTACTGGTGAAATATAGGGATCAAGTTGCGGAGGATCGACAGGTGCTGTGGGGTCTGGCTGAATCGCAGGATCGTTCGTGATTGTTGGATCTCCAATAGGAAGCGTTACGGGAATGTAAGGAGTAGTAGAGCCATCGAGACCGGATACAACTTGAATCGGAGTCAGTTGACTGACATCCACTGTATTACCACCCCACCTTGATACTCCGGGGGGCATATCTCCACCGATTTCTCTTGTATTCCCATATACAACTGTCCAAGCTATTTCTCTCGGTCGATATCCCCCCGGTATTTCATTGACAGGGAGATTAAAACCATTATCACCTGTACCAACATTTGCAAATTTAACAGTTTTGCCATCATTAGTCCAAGAATTGGAGAGGGCATAATTCTGTTTAACAAAACCATCTGATCTGGTATCAGTCTGCGCATAAGTGCTTGGAGAATCGTTTGCGGCACAAAAAATAGTAGTGTTATTATTGATTCTAACGCCAAAAACACCTTGATTCATCTCATAGTGCCAAGTATCAGTTGAATATGCCCTATTACTTGCCGAACTAACAGAATAGCTCAGCAAGCTACTTGTCGAGATATACTCAACATCTCTTCCAATTCCCTCATCTTCAAACAACTTCTTCAACGCTTCAACAGCAGCTTTAGGAGCAAACACTTGCCCTAACTTATCGACAACAAATGCAATAGTATCCTTGTCATCATAAGCCCATGGCAAAAGTGTTTGACTAATCTTCGTCCAGAGATCGGGGTTAAACTCATATAGAGCACCGCCAAGACTAAAGCCAAGCAAGGGAGCAAATGCAGCACCCGCGGCAGGAAGTGACATTGTAAGCAGACCACCAGAACCAGCAAGAGTCCCTGCTAATTCTGGGTTGCCAAACAGAACACCTTGTCCCCACTTGATAGCAGCAGCACCGGCAGCCCCAATCATAGTTATAGCCGCTTGGCCACCTTCCACTTCGCTTGCGTAGTAATCCCACATCCCCTTTGCATATGTTGCAGATTGCGGGTCAACTCCACCACCTGTAACATATTGAGAAGGAAATGTAACAATATTCCCTGCAGCATTAGTCGCATATTCTACCGCCTGTAAAGCATTAGCTGTATCTATAGCAGACGTACCAGCTACTAATTCTGAAATTGAACCTGCTACACGGATCATATTTGACCCATCAATATACGCAACTGGCATATAATCACCCCGCTGTTATCAGAATAATTTCCGGTGTGTCATTGAAACCATCCGGAAAATTGTATACAGTTGTGAACATCACATTGTCAGAAATGAGAGAACCATCATCAATGTACTCATCGCCATTCTCTGGCATAGACTGCTTATCCACAATAGCAGGAAGCTGAAGGATGTGCCCTCTAAAAGACATGAGAACATCAACAGAAAATGTCACATCATAAAGGCCATCGCGTACAATAGTGATTGAGTTAATCTCATAGTAACGCTGAAGTACAGGAATATATGCGTAATTATAACGCATAATTTCTGCGTTTTCAAAACGAATTGACGGAGACATAATATTGAGCTCGCCACGCATTTCTCCGTTAAACGTCTGTCCGAGCTCAATGTTTTTGTTTATCACTCTGCTATCAGAGTAATTGAAATAAAACTGAACTTCCATATGGCTCCTTTCTAATAAAAATGGCGAGGGAGAATATCTCCCCCGCCGGTCAGTTGACTGACTTACGCAACGTAGAACACGACGAAGTTCTCGTCCATGTCGTTGAAGTACCGGGCATCACGCTTGTACCAGTAGTTGGTGAACTCGGCCTTGCCATTGTAGTTGCTGGTGGTACGGTTGTTATAGCCGTGCACGCCGACAGCTTCATGGTCGAACAGAATGGCGAGGATACCGCTGGCTTCCACCTCATGGCCGTCAGCCGTCTTGAGATAAATCTTGGAGACATTGCTGAACTCGTAGCCAGTGCCAGAGCCCTGCCAGAACGGAACTTCCTCAGCGTCACGAAGTTTGGTGTAGTTGTCGTGGAACGTGGTGGACTGAAGATAGATGTCGGTAGCGGCCTTAAAGTTGGACAGCATAACAAAATGCTGGAGCTCCTTGGGAGTGAATCTCTCACGACCACCGATATTGAACAGAGTGGAGATCTTAGTCAGTCGACTGAACGTGAGATCCATCTCTACGGTAGCATAGCGCAGGAACTCGGGAGATTTGAGCGCCCCTTCTGCGGTCAGACTCTCGCCGTAGAGAGTGTTGTACCGACTGAGCAGATTGACACATTTGGCATTTCCGGCGCCTGTGATAGCCCCACCGTTGAAAGCGTTCCAGAACGTCTCACCGATCATGTTATTGATCGTGCGCATGATGAGGTCATCAAATGCAACCGTCATCGTCTTATCAACCTCATTGAGAAGCATGGACGTGAATGCGTTGAGCTGAGTGGCGCTGGTGAAAGACTGCTTGATCTGCATGGGTGCCAGGGACTTGGGAACCTCGAACGTGGTCATCTTGTTGAAGAACTTGGCCCGAGCAACAGAGCCATAGAACACGTTGGGATCATACGACGTGCCAGGGGTCAGATTCCAGCTCTCGTTCTCGGTTGCCTTGGGCATCTCGGAACGAATCTTTTCGAGGACAGACCCGAACTCCCAGCCATCCATCATGATATTGGGAGCAGTAGAACGATAGCCGCGGTTAACGTACTGCACCTTGCCGATACGATTGATAAGGTTTTTTACCCACTTATCGACGGCATCATTGGCGAAAATCTCATTGCCAATATCGACAATATTGCCGAGATCTTCCTGCACAGGATTTTCCTTGCCGAGAGTCTGCTCGGCGGCCTCATTTACGATCTGATGTACCTGAGATACTTCCATTTTTATTTCTCCTTTCTTATACTCGGCAAGGATCTTGATACATGAGCCCAAGTTCATTGTCGAGGTCTTTAAAAATTTGATCAAAATAGTTCCAAGTCCAAAGCTCGCGCTCAGACTGGAGCATCTGCTGGGATGTGGTAACACCGATGTTACCGGAACGGTGGAGCTCGTAATTCTCAGTACCAGAGTTATCCTCTGTTACGGTACCGGTCGACGAGTCAGTCAACTGACGAGTGTGGGAATCTTGACCGCCGTGGGCGATGGCAGTAGTACCATTCTCCTGCATGACAACATCGTCAGACGGTTTATCGAGAGGTTCGGTGTTATTCATACCATAATGATATGTTGTTTCTTGCTCCCCTCGGCCATGAGAAGTTGTCTGTGTCTCGCCGTAAGCGTCAGTAACAGAGCCGCCCTGCGTAGACGATCCGTTACCAGACATGGACTTATCCTCTGTGGTCTCGGTCTCTTTTGTTTCTACCATATCATAGTTATGAATAGGATTGTACTCAGCAAGCATAGTAGCATATAGACGCTGCCAGTTTACTAAATACTTTGCGATAATGATACGAGCTATTGCATCTCGACTGGAAGAAGAAAGTTCATCGTCATCGTCAAGAAGAAGCTTAACAATAGGTGAACAGAATTTGCCGCCAGAATGATTTCCGAAATACTCGAGATCAAGCGTTGCATCTGTAATATTGGTGTTCTCATGCCACGGTAAGTCAGTCAACTGACTAAGATGATTGAAAATACCGTCGCCTGTCTGCCAACCATCAAACACCTCTCTCAAAATTGGCTCGGACTCTGGCTGATAAAGAATAGGAAAGAACATACCATAATTAAGCATCGCTCTCACCGTCCTTTATGGCATCAACTTCTGCTTCCTTCATATCCTGCTCAGTATCAAGCTCTTCCTGCTTGTTCTCCCACGCAGAATTCTTCTCTACGGTGATATTGGTGCCGAAGGTCTTGTTGACGAGGTCAATGGCCTCTTTTCGACAATAAAGCATATCATCGACCAGAGGGAGCAGAATGTCGGTAGACGCTCTAAGCTCTTCTTCTGATAGATATTCACGCTTCATATTGAAATTAGCGTTCAACCCCATCTCATTGAACCATGACGCCTTGAGATACTGCTGGAGTTCAATAAGCTGGATGACGGTGTTTGGCGCTTGAGTGGAAATGTTCGCTGCTTTGATGCTGTCTTGAAAGTCTTTTGAGACTGTTCCGCCTATCTTGCCGGCCTCGAGCGCCTTGAAATAAGCGTCAGCAGATGCCACCTGGGAATCGTTCTGAGTGATAATGATTGTTCTCTGACGAGAATTGATCTGCGCCGAACGAATTGAGATATCATTCTCAGCAAGCTGGGTAGCGTAACGACTGAATAGATAGAAGAGAGACTGGAAATTGGTATCGTTTTTAATCAACACGCAGTCAGTCAACTGACTCCAATACTGACGATCCAGCGGCGGAAGATGATTCAAAATCTTTCCTGTGACTGTCGAGAGTACAGGGTTAGCTATGATGTACTGCGTAGGGCGATAATACATATCCTGGCTTCCACCCATAGAGCCAGGAAGCGCATACAGGTTCCCTTTGACCTCAACGAAACCGACATGACCATTTACCTGTAAGAAAGTCTCAAGCATTTCAAACGGAACGGTTTCGGGAAGGCCTTTATACTCGAACATCTGTACAGACCGATCAAGCATCAACATGAAATAGTTAAATACAGATCGTTTCTTGTCGAGAATATCACAAGTGCAATCTACCTGCCCCCAGTCTCCAGTATAGCGAGACTTCTTACTCGTGATGCGTCACCCCCTTTATAAACTCAAGAATTAGCTTCTGAGTGTCGGTATTATTCTGAATGATACTCTTTAGTTCATCCAGAACACGCCGAGTTTCTCTCTGCTCCTTGACGATGTACCAGAACAAAGCTCCGCACGCAACAATCGGAAACCCGTACGAACCAATGAGCTGGCCAATCTGCGCAATGTCCATAAGATCACTCCTTCCAGTCAGTCGACTGACTATTGTTGGCCTCTGAGGGGAGTCAGTTGACTGACTGCCCCCAGTCTACACTGTAGAGCATACACTCTACACTATCAGTATATCACTTGTAAATATATATGTCAAGCATTATTTTATGAATTTTTCATGAATTATGCGTGCTATTTGAGCCCAGATGAGACTAAGAAT
>Ga0326511_10002751_pt1 | contig 14216 bp, 36 predicted proteins | sample 0_2496_0518_D_FD_203701 | JGI IMG/M metagenome (GOLD analysis project Ga0326511, IMG submission 203701) | Bovine rumen microbial communities from UC Davis, California, United States - 0_2496_0518 | ecosystem: Host-associated > Mammals > Digestive system > Stomach > Rumen | place: USA... | reverse complement strand
TAAGACCGACAGACCAGCACGCTTGTGAAAATATTCTGCTGTTTACTTCTGATGATCTCTATAATTGGAACTATGATAGCGTTGTACTTGAGGGCGGCACAGCCACAATAGACCCTGACTATGCAATCTGCGGTGACCCGTGTATCTTTGACATTGGTGACGACAACTTGTATATGACTATTTTTAGGGTGACGTCGGACGGTGTAGGCACAGGAACAGGATTAGCAAGAACATCAAAAAAGGATTTCCCATACGGATGGGAAAAATACGATTTTAGATTTGGGTCTGGAATTAAAAGCTATGTAACGTTTAAGGGGAACACAATGTACCATTTCTATAATGAAAACAGTCAGATATATGTACAGACAAGCAATTGACGATTTCTAACTTAAGGGACACTTTAAATCAGGACGGCTCCGCACATCGACTGAGCCATCCTCGATGATATGGAAGTGATTATATGGCTATTAACTACGACAAATACCTATACTCGACGGGCACGCACTACATCAGCAACTCCGGCAAGGATGAGAACAGCGGCACGAAGGGCGGCAAAGCTGGCGACCAAACGGGTCATGAATGGGAGCTGCGGAGCTGGTACAATCGCCCCTGGTCGGTGATCTTGCGCTATCCCGATCAGGCCGTGGCATTGAAGATCGCGGAGCTGGGCATCGCCGCCGCGCTGAACAACAACATCGGCTACGATCAGGGCCAGCGGGCGACCTACTGGAAACAGCTACAGGCCGTGGGCTATGACCCGTCTAAGATCGACGCCAACCACAAATGCGAAGAGGATTGCACGGCGGGCGTGACGGCGAACGTCCGCGCCTGTGGGTACATCTTCGGCATCCCGGCGCTGCAAGGACTGGACACAAGCGGCACGCGCTCGTCCAACATGCGCTCCCGGTTCGTCAAGGCGGGCTTTAAGGCGCTCACCGCGTCAAAGTATTTAACCAGTGGGAAATACCTGCTCCCCGGCGACATCCTACTCTATGAGAATCATCATGCGGCGACCAACATCACGCTCGGCTCGAAGGTGAAATCTGAGTGGCATCCCGGCAGCGCACCGGCGCCTGCCAAGCTGGGTGACCGCGACCTCAAAAAGGGCGACTCCGGCGATGACGTGCGCGAGATGCAGGAGGACTTGATGAAGCTGGGCTGGTCCTTCCCGAAGTACGGTGCCGACGGCGATTTCGGCGGTGAGACCGAAGCGAATGTCAAGGGCTTTCAGCGCGTGAACGGTCTGGATGTGACCGGGGTTTTCGACCACAAGACCTATGAGGCACTGATGGCGGCGCTTGAAAAGAACAAGAAGTACGTCCAGATCAACGAGGGCAAGAAGTGCTTCATTCGCACCGGCCCCGGCACGCAGTACAAGGAGATCGGCGTGGCGCACTCCGGCGACAAGCTGCCCTATCAGGGCGTGACCTATGAGAACGGCTGGCACCTTGTGGAGTATGACAACCGCAACGCCTGTGTGTCCGGCAAATACTCAAAGCTGGTGGACTGATGGACAGGACGATTATGGAGGCCGTGGCGCGGGTGGATATCTTTCTTTCATCCGTGCCCTGGCGGCGCATAGGGTTGTCGCTGTTGATTGCCGTTGTCGCTTTTTACGTAGCCGTGCGGGCATACATTGAGAGGGGGGAGTGACAATGCCGTGGGGGATAGTATTGACCGTTGCCTTGATATGCTGGGTAATGGCAATGATGTAAAGGGGTGGTTGGATTGAACGACGAGTTGTTACAACAGATAATTCAGAATCAGGCCGTGATGGGGGAGCAGATCAAGACGCTGTTCAAGAATCAGGCGGAGATTAAGGAATTGACCGAAACGGTTCAGAAGCTTGCCATCGCCCTTGAAAAACAGGGCATGGCTCTGTCATCCACAGAAAAGAAGGTTGACAGCGTGAAGCTGGACGTGGACGAGATCAAGGCCAAACCGGCAAAGCGCTGGGACACCATCATTGCCGCCATCATAACCGGCGTCGTGGGCTTTCTGCTGGCGCGATTTGGACTCAAATAAGGAGGGATTTCATGTTCAGTGTTATTATTCTGGCCCTGTTCATCGAGGCCGTCGTGTCTGCCATCAAGCCTCTGTGGACGCAGGGCGAAAAGATGGGCCCTTCGGAGATCGTGCCTATCTGTATCGGCATTGTGCTGGCTGTGGCCCTGAAGATCGACCTTCTGAGCTATGTCAGCGAGTACACCCTGTTCGACATGCCGAAGTGGGCCTATTACATCTTCTACGTCATGTCCGGCATCGCCATTGGGCGCGGGCCGTCCTTCGTGTATGACCTATGGGAGAGCATCAAGGAATGGGGCAAGAAGCAGGAGGCGCAGGATGGTTGATAAGGCGCTCGCTATCGTTCGTGAGTACATCGACAGCCACATCTACCCTGCGGATTATACCCTGTTCGTTGTCTGGCAATCGACGGTTCTGCAGCACTTTAAGTGCATGATTACGTCCACAATCGCGTTCGGCATGTGCTTTGATCTGACGTATGACGGCGACAACGGATGCTGGTATCTCAACGCCTATCGCAAAATCGACCAGCAGGAGATTCCCAATGGACTACAGCAACAGCCGGATTCGTGAGATCATCGCCGAGTACATCCACAGCGAGCGCGACAGGCGCATCCTTGAACGCCGACTGATCGACGGTATAACCTTCGAGCGCCTTGCAGAAGAGTTTGACATGTCAGACCGTCAGGTGCGCCGCATCGTGTACAAGCTACAGGAACAGCTATTTACCCACCTATGAGAAAACCCGCCTTGGCTTCGGCCTTGGCGGGTCTTTTTATTTGCGCGTAGAAGCGCCCTCTAAGCGCGTCCTGCGCTGTCTTATAACTTCTACGCCCTGCGAGTGAAAACAGCTTATAGGGCCGTTTCTGCGCGTCCTACGGGTATTCAAGCGGGTTGTTTGGCGACGCCGCCAGCTCGTAGTCGTGGACTTCCTTCTCGGTCAGCGGGCGGCTGTACTCAGCGAAGCCCCACGCGCTGATACCGTTGAACGATTGCGGGTAGTCGTAGTCGCCGATGTTCACCAGCCCGTCGCGGGGGATGGCTCCCGGCATCGGGGGCCTGAACTGGCAGTAGTAGCGATATACCTTCATTCTCCTGTCTCCCTCCTCAGTAGTCGTAGATGTAGGTCGGAGCATTGTCACGGTCACGCCACACACAATGCACCCGTGATGATGCTACCTTGCGCGGCTCTCCGTGCTTCTTGCCGTAGGGGTAGTTCTTGTACCCGTCGTGGTGGTTCAGGCTTTCGATTGCGCTTGCAAGCCAGCGTTCGGCCTCCGCCTTGCTGGGGAAGCCGGTGCACCCACGGCTGAAATGTTCCCCGTCAAGAATCAGTTCTGCATCCCATTCTCTGCGCTTCATTCGCTTATCTCCCTTCCGGGCGGCATTACGCCGCCCTGTCCTTCCATGCCTTGATTGCTTCGTCGTTCCGGCGGGTGATCTCCTTCATCAGGGCCAGCTTGTCTTTCGTAGTCATTCGTCCTCATCCTCCCTTGCCTTCATCATGTCTTCGCATACCTCGTTCAGCGCGTCATCATCCAGATAGCCATCATCGTCCAGCAGAGCCATGTCGTGCAGCCAGCCCACAAAGTTGGTGACCATCTGCTGGAAGTTGTTGACCTCGTTCTCACTCACCGGGTATTCGGCTTCACCGTTGACGTGTTCCTCCACGACGTTCAAGCAGGTGTTCAGCTCTGCGCGGGTGCCCTCGAATCTGCAATAGCTCATGTACATTGTGACCTCTCCTTTCAGCCTGCCATCGTCAGCGCCGGGAGGCTATCTCCGGCGGACGCCTCGGAGGGCGTTTCGGCTCAGTGGAACGGGAGTTCATCGAGGTTCGTCATGTGACGCTCATCGTACAGCATGGCTTCTGGGCTGTCGTAGTGTTGCAGGGTCGCCAGCTGCTCCAGCAGTTCCCATTTCTCTTGCTCCAGTTCCTCGAATGCGTCTAACGGCGTGAATCCGCAGCCCAGTTCCATCTCCATAGCGATGAACCCATCAATCTCATCAACCTTGCGCAGGATTTCCTTCTTCTGACGTGTCATTGTCAACCTCTCCTTTCAATCTGTCGACCTGCCGGGGCTTGCGCCCCGGCGCTGCTGTCGTTTACGCGATCTCGTAAACCCTCTTGAAGACCCTTTCCAGCCGTTCCAGCTTTTCGTTCGCGGCCTTCAACTGCTTGTCGGTGTCCCAATACTTCTGGGGGAAGGGGCGGTAGAACTTGAGGTTTTCTTCTTTCTCGTCGATCACCGCCTGCATCTGGGCCTTCATCTCGTCCATCTGCTTGCGGAGCCTCAACTCCTTGGCCCAGTGGCCGTCCTTGCTGTCCTTCAACCACTGCTTGCAGAACTCGTTCTTGTCGCCGTCGAACTCGTAGTAGCTGTCCTCGATGTAGTGGTACTCCTCGCTGCTGGGCTGGTAGCCGGTGCGGTCAATGAACTCGCTCATCATCATGGTTTGTATCCTCCTTGTTTGTAGTGGGCTTCCTTAACTGTCTATAAGTATAAACTTATAATGTTAAAAATATAAGTATAAACTTATTAAGAAAGTATTAAAAACTTCGATTATAGCAAAAAAATTCCCCCGAAGTGGGGGAGAGGTCAGATTTCAGTGTCTCTTACTGATTTCAGCACAAGATATGTCTGATAGATTTCGTCTGTTACGCCGGGACGCTTGTCCTCGATATACTCCCGAAGAAGCAGTTTGAGAAGGCCCTGCTTGCTACCGCAAGTGTCCAGCAGCATTATGACATCTGCATCCGTAGTCAGATTAAATTTCACTCCATACCGCTTTGTGTTCGCGGCGTCATACTTCGCAATAGCACGGAGCTGTGCATCTGATGTAGCTTTTGGCATAAGTATATACCCCCTTTCCCACAATTATGCCATTGGAGGCGGGGCTATGTCAAGCCCCAACCTCCGGCATAATCAATTCCACGGCCTTGCCCGCCTTGGATGCCGCCGATACGATCAGCCGCTTGTCGTTACGGAGTGCCTTTATCCAGCTCTGGATGTATGCGGCATTGTTGCGGATGCTGTCGTCGGTCTCGATGCCCAGCACGTTCATGAGGGACGCGCTGCCGATCTCTGCCACCAGTTCTTCCTTGCTGTACGTCTCGTCGCCGAAGCTGAACGACCCGGCGACAATGCGGTCAAGGCGGCTGTGGTGTCCCGTGCTGTGGGTCAGCTCGTGGAACGCTGTGCCGTAGTACCCGGCTTCGCTCGTGAACTGCTCCTTCAAGGGCAACACCACCTTGTCCATGTCCGGGCTGTAGTATGCCCGCCCCTGCTTGACGTGTTCCAGGGTGATGCCGCTGCGCTGGACATACCCGGCGATAACTTCTTCCGCCTTGTCGATGGGGTTGAAGTCGCGCAGGGTTTCTTCATAGTGCTTCGGCGTGATGCCCTCGCAATCGTCGATGTGGAACACCTGCGAATACTTTAAATAGGGTACGCTGCGCGTCTTCACAGCGCCGTTGGCCTTGATGATGGGCTTGCCGCTATCGTCCTTCTCCGGGTAATCCATGATCTTCCAGAACACGACGATCTTGGCCTTCGCGCCCTTCCTGATTTTGCCGCCCAGCTTCTTGCACTCGTTGAAGCTCAGGTATTCGCCGGGGTCGCCGAGCAACATTTGGTTGAGGATGCTGTACGGCTTGCCGCTGGCGCGCTTGATGGCGAGATTTCCCGCGCCCATCCACGGCCTGTCCCACGGGATGTTGCCCTGTTCCAGCATCGCAATGATGCGGTCTGTGACCATCTGATAAACGTCAATTCCCATCGCTGTGTCCTCCTTTTCTCTGACGGCGTAGAAGCGCGTTCTGCGCCGCTTGTGCTGTACTCTATAACTTATACGCCCTTCCCAAAGCGAAGCGTTATAGGCGGGTTTCTGCGCGTCTAATGACGCTTCATGAAGTAGTAGTATTCCCCGAGCTGCCCGAGGTTCCTGTCCATGTTGTAAAGGCCCGCGATGTGCTCAATGGCCTCTTTTGCGGTTTCATACATTCCGCTGTAATCCTCGCGCCCGGATGCTACCGAGCGGCAGTAAACGTAGAACATTGTCTCCCTCCTTTCAGTCAATGCAGATGGCGTAAACATGCTCGCCGTGCATCGGATCATCAAATGTTCCTTCGTCGTGAAACGCCAGCCAGACGTGGCGATTGCCGAAACGCTCAACGGCTTCATCCTCGGTCAGAATGTAATTGTCTGGCTTGTACCTCTCCCGAACCTCAACATGAGTTTCATTATAGGGCCAGTCCGATCTTATGCCATACTGCGGTTGAGCCAGTAATTCCTTTACCGTCATGCCTATACCTCCTATTCCCAATGCTGGTTCATCGCGATGTTGTAAACGTGCCAGACCACGCTCTGGAAGTCCTGATACCGGGCAATCTGCTTTCTGTGCCATCTGCACTCCCGCCATTCAAGGCGATACAGCCGATACGGGTTGATGCTGACATCCAGCTGCTTGATGCAGTGGTAGCGGATGGGGCCGTTGTGGATGTCCAGAACCTTCATCGTCTTTCCCATGAAAACCTCCTTGCCCGCGTACCATGCCCACGGGCGGGCGGTCTATTATACTACGATTTCGTACCCGAACTGATGAACAACACGCTGCAATGCTCCGAGGCCATAAGTGATCGTCTGGTTCTTGCGCACGTTCTTCAAAATCGCCGTGTCGTTCTCAACGTCAATAAATGTGAATAACGTGCCCTGAATTGAAAAGGTATCGCCTTTCCTGACTTCGATGAGCTTCATATTATTCTCCCTCCCGGGCCGTATTACGCGGCCCTCTGTGCCTTCCACTTGCGGATGCTCTCCGCGTTGCGCTTGTCGATGGCCTTCATCAGGGCCAACTTGTCACCAATCTTCATCTTCATCATCCTCCCTGTTGCCGTCCTCGTCGAAGCTGGCGTCCTCGAAGCTCTCATAGGTGATGCTACCGTAGGTGTAGCCGTTGTCATTGTTCAGAATGACCGGCGTGTCCTCGTCGAACTGGCTGAGGTAGTCCATCAGCTCGCCAACCGTCATCGTCTTGCGGAGCTGGTCAGGACCGTAGCCCTCACGGCGACCTTCGATCATCAGATACTTCATTGTGTTCTCCTTTCTGCCGGGTTTAGCCGCCCGGCCCGGCGTGTGTTGTTCAACAGAAGTTCTTGGTCAGGATTTCAACCGCCTCGATGGCTTCCTGATACCCGGCGATAACCTTCTTGATTTCATCGGGGTTCATAGCGCCGTAGGCCGTGGTCTGAATCTTGAACTCGGGCTTGTACTCGCCGAAGAAATCATCCTCGTAGTAAATCTCCGGGAAGTAGTTGTTGTGCCTGTCCTCGTAGCTAATGTCAACTTGGATTCGCCTGAGAACGTCGCCGTTCGGGTAGCGGGTAATGTTGCGAACCACGGTGTAGTGCTTGCCCAGCGTGAACTCGTCCCTCTCGTACTTCTTACCGTCTACGACCTTTTCCTTGTGGCTGATAGTGCAAAGCGTCATTGTGATGTCCTCCTTTAATATCGTTCCCTTAACTGTCTATAAGTATAAACCTATAATATTAAGAATATAAGTATAAACTTATTAAGAAACTATTAAAATGCAGATTTTTTGAAAGTGTCCCGAATGTGTCCCGAAAGTGGCCCGTGGGCGTCCTGTTGGATTTGAGGCAAAAATGGGAGAATTACGGCATGGAACAGATATACGAGAGATTGGAGCAAATCGGCATTGACGCCGACACCATAGACGCGATACGCGCTGACGACAACAAGGAGAACGCGCTGATCTTGATAGCGCTGTTTGATGATAGGCATGAGTACATGGCGTAAATGGAACCCAAATCCTGTGCAGGCGCGTGTCGAAGATTGCGCCCAGCGGGCGATTTCTGCCGCGCTGGACGTGGACTGGGACACAGCGTCCGATCTGATCTATGAGATGGCGAAGGCGATGGGAACCACGACCCACGATGATGCCGCATGGGGTGCTGTGCTGCGCCGTGCCGGTTTTATGCGTGCGGCTATCCCGAACCGCTGCCCGGACTGTTATACCGTGAACGACTTCTGCCGGGAGCATCCGCGCGGCGTGTTCGTGCTGAAAACCTCCGGCCACGTCGTTACCGTGATCGACGGTCAAGCATGGGACACATGGGACAGCACAGGCGAGATCCCGAGCTATTACTGGTATAGGAGGTAAAAACTATGGCCTACAACAACGGTTTCCCCGCGACCTATCAGCCCATGTACTACCCGCAGCAGTTTCAACCGCAGATCACCCAGCAACCCGCCCAGCAGAACAACGGCATCATCTGGGTACAAGGTGAAGCTGGGGCGAAATCCTATCTTGTCGCTCCGAACACCACCGTTCAACTCTGGGACAGCGAATCGCAATGTATCTATCTCAAATCTGCTGATGCCAGCGGTATGCCGAGCATGAAGATTCTCGACTACACCATCCGCAATCAGACGCCCGCAAACGCCCCTGTCGGCGCTTCTCCCGCACCCACTATAAACGCCCAGGACTTCGCCCTGCGCACTGATCTGGACGCCCTCGCGGGCCAGATCAACGCCCTTCGTGCGGAGATCGACAGCATGACCACGAAGCGCACCAAGAAGGAGGCGGCAACCAATGAGTAATCCCCTGTATTCACAGATGCAGCCCCAGAACCCTATGAACAGCTTCATGCAGCGATTCCAGCAGTTTCAGCAGATGTTCAAGGGCGACCCGCGCCAGCAGGTGCAGAACCTTCTCAACTCCGGCAAGGTCTCCCAGAGCCAGTACAATCAGGCAGTTCAGGTGGCGAACCGGCTTCAAAAGATGATGGGTTCCAAGTAGTTTCCAAGTTTATTCCAACTTATATCCAAGACTTCACCCGTCAAGCGCGCAGACGGTTGAAAATACATGAAAGGACTTTACATCCTTATGGCACTTACTGATGAATCTATGGGCACCACCATGTTGGTGCAGCCCGCCGGTAATGCGGGCAACGGCTTTGGCGGCGGCTGGGGCGGTGATGGATTCTGGATTATTCTGCTCTTCCTGCTGCTCGGTAACGGCGGCTGGGGCATGGGTGGGGGCTTCGGTGGCGATGGTCTCTATCCGTGGATGAACAACTCCCAGAACATCAATGACGGTTTCCGCGACCAGATGCTTAATACTCAGGTCAACGGCATCCAGAACTCTATCACATCCGGCTTCGGCGACGTCCAGACGGCCTTGTGTGGCGGTTTCGCCGGCGTGAACGCGGCTATCTCCAACGGCTTCGCCCAGAATGAGATCGCCAACAACGCGAGGCAGATTGCCGATATGCAGCAGAACTTCGCCGCGCAGACCGCAACCCTGCAAGGCTTCAACGGCATCCAGTCCCAGCTTTCAAACTGCTGCTGCGAGAATCGCGCTGGTCTGGCTGATCTGCGTTATACCGTGGCCACTGAGGCGTGCGCTGACCGCGCCGCTATCTCCGAGGCCCTGCGTGACGTGATCTCCGCTACTCAGGCGCAGACGCAGACCATAATCGACAAGATGTGCCAGCAGGAGATCGACGCGCTGAAGTCCCAGAACCTTGCCCTGCAGAATCAGGTCAACATGCAGGCTCTGGCGGCTTCTCAGACCGCGCAGACCGCCGCGCTGGTGGCGGATAACACCGCCCAGACCCAGTACATCGTGAACCGTGTCGCTCCCTATCCCATCCCCGCTTACGTGGTGGCGAACCCCGTCACCCCGGCGGTTTAATGGGGAGGTGCTATCATGCACGAACTGTACGAACTCAAGGAGAAGCTGTGTGACGAACTGAAAAACTATGGCAACAAAGAGGTTACCGCAAGCAATCTCGAAGTCATAGACAAGCTCGCGCACGCGACGAAGAATCTCGACAAGGTGATCGAAGCCTACGAGGAGGAGGGCGAGTATTCGTCCCGTTCCTACCCTGATGGCATGGGCGGCTCGTATCGCAGCTATTCCCGCGCCCGTGGGCGTATGAACGCCCCGCGTGACAGCCGTGGTCGGTACTCCGGCGCTGATGATGTCGAAAGCGTCAAGCACGAAGTGCGCCGCCTGATGGAGAAGATCGACAAAATGTGAGGTGATTCCCCTTGATTACAGAGCACGACCTTGAACAGGCTATTGCCGAGTGTCAAGGGGAGCGTAACCCGAACGCGAACACTTGCATCAAGCTTGCGGCGTTCTACACGATCAGAAATGAGATGTTCGGGACACCGCCAGACCCGCCGTCATATTCTTATGCCGCCGCGCCTGCTGATACTGCTGACACACACATTGATTATAACAGCGGCACGGATTTCTCACGGGCGATTGACGGCAGAGACCCGGCGGACATCTGGCCAATTATGGATGAGATGATGTCCACGGTTCAAGTGCTCATGCCAAGGCTTTACGACAACGTCATGCGCCGACTGTAACCCCAGCCCCGCCCGTAACAAGGCGGGGCTTTTTGACCCTGAATTACCCTATTGAGCATGTGCGGCTGTGTGTAACCGTGTGCCGTTTTTACTATTTATATGGCACGCAGTCGCACATCAAAACACACCCAAAAACAGTAGTTTTGAAAAAGCGGTTCATGGATATTATCAAAAAATGTCCAATAATAAAGGGTATTTCAGCGCTTTTATGCTCAAAATACCCTAAATAATACCCTAAACGGCTTCATTTTTCAGCATTTTTGAAGTATTGAGACAACTTATTCGCCCCTTCTTTGCCCGCATCTGATGTGTAGGATGCGTATACATCCAAAGTCATGCCAGCAGTCTTATGACCGAGATTATGTTGGACAGTTTTTACGTCTGTGCCAGATCGGAGCGCTGCGACGGCATAGCTATGGCGGAGGTCGTGAGGGTGAAGGTCAGGCTTGCCGATAGCTATACCAACATTTTTGACGGCGTTGTAAATCGTTTTTTGACCATGTGCTTTTCCATTCCTTTGTCGGAACACCAGGTCTGTGCTGATTTCATCTTCATACCAGTCTGCGCCCCTTGCAATACGCTGTTCTGCTTGTCTACGTTTTTGATCTTTGAGGATTGCAACGGCATCTGATGGGAGGTAAATAATGCGATCTTCTCCGTACTTTGGCGGTGTGAATCTGCTCAAATTTCTGTCCTTTGGATGCAACTGCCGCTGGACGTGAAGCGTCCCAGAATCAAAATCGATATCATCCCAGCGCAAACCGCGAACTTCTCCTATCCGCAGACCAGTCAAAATCATAAAACGCAGTTCATATTCATATGGCGTTTTTTTCGCTGCTTCAAAAAATGCAGGGATATCTGTTCGGTCTATGATCGTGAATTTCGCAGGAGGCACGCGGGGCACTTTGGCACGCTTGACAGGATTTTCAGTTATAATCCCTGCATCGACAGCGCAATTCATGGCAGATAAAAAAATCTTGATGTAATTTGAAACAGTGCATTGTTTCAAACCGTTGTTTACCATCGTAGTGATCATTCGCTGAACGTGATACGGCGCGAGTTTGGAAACCTTGACAGTACCCACCGTTGGCTTCAACTGACCATCGACAATACACTTATATTTCAATACGGTTCTTTCCGAAGCGTGTGTCAGGTAGTCACTTACCCAGATATCCAACCATTCGCTGATCGTCATCTTCGACGGCTCCCGCCACGCGCCGCTATCGATCTCATGCAGCACGCCGCGCAGCTTCTTCGTGACCTCCGCTTCGCTCTTGCCATAGACGGACTTCTGCTTGCCGTTTGGCGCGGTGTAGCGGGCCTCCCAGCGCCCGTCAGAGCGTTGCCGGATGGACCCCATGCCGTTGTTTGCGCGTCCTTTTTTTGCCATATCTGCCTCCGGGTAAAATGATAGGGGCTTGCGCCCCTTTAGTTCGCTTTGATCGGTTTTAAGTCGCTCACTTTTGTTTGCTATGCCCATTCGACACTTTCAGCCCGACCCTTGACAAAACGGCGTAAAGCTGCTCCTGCTCGCTGTCGGCTATCAAGTCCCCCTGATAGATGTCCATTGCCATCTCCGCGAACTCCTGCGTAACGTCGAATACCTCCGCCAGCGCCCAGGCTGTGCGATATCCCCGGCGAAACGCCCGGCGCACTTCATCCAGCGGCATGAGGATGTGGACGGCTCGCTTGTTGGCCTTGTGTTCGCAGCGCTCCCGAATTTCAAACGGCGTGAGGACGTTATAAAAGCTCCCCGTCTCAATGTGCCCGATTTCATGGGCAAGAATGCATTTTAATTCGGTTTCGTCCATGAACCGCCGCCGGTCAATGGCAATCCAGCCCTCCGGGAAGGACACCGCCTTTAGCTCCCGCATATGTACTTCGTCGATCTCGATGTGCTCCTGATATGCTCTTTCGTAAAGCTGATGCAATGTCATAGCTTTACCCTTTCATTGTCGTGCCTTTTGCGCCTTTTTGAATCTCACATAGTCCAAGATGTCTTGCTTTTCATCGTCGGTCAGATCGCGGATTTCACCAGACAGCGCGAAGTCAACGTCCGAGATTTCAACTATATTTGAATTATCTTTCGGTACTCCAAATAGTTCATCCAAAGAAACGTTGAAAAAATCCGCCATCCTTTGCATTGTATCTACATCCGGGTCATAGCGTCCTGTTTCATAACCAGATAATGCCCCTTGTGATAGGTTGAGCGCCTTTGAAAGCTCAACCTGCGTCAACCCCATCTTTCTACGCTGCTCTCGTATTCTGTTCACGCTGTACACCTCCTTTCGATATTAGTATATCAAATATTATTAGAAAAGTAAATATATTCTTAATAGAAAAATAGATATTGCCTATTTACAAATCTAATATTATGTGGTATAATATCTAATATCAAGAAAGTCGATATTTACTTGATCGAAGGGGGTGAAAACATAAACGGATTTGAGGTTTGCCGCCGCCGCGCTGGTTTAACGCAGATTCAAGCGGCTATTGCAATCGGGGTTACGCAAGGAACCATCAGCCAATGGGAAAGCGGTCAGACGTACCCCGCCCGTGACAAGGTGGTTATCGTTGCACAGGTTTACGGTTGCACCATCGACGACTTGTACAAGAAGAACGAAACCGCCTGACCGACCAATGAAATAGTGAAAGGAGGATGACCGATGACCTACGACGAGATCAATGAGAAGATCGAACACCTGACACGGCAGATCAGCTATCGCGAGCAGTTTATCGCATCCACGCGGCTGACCCAGCAAGCGCCGGACGTCGACCTTGACGAACGCTTCAATGCGATTGTTGCCGAGGCCAGGCACCGTAACGAGGTTGACGCCGAGCGCCTTGCGGGGCTGTATGTGGAGCGCGACCTGATGGAGGCCCTTATGGAGGTGAGCGCGTGAAGCGTTACCGATATTGGTGCATCGAAGAAAGCCCCGTCCCCGGCAACGTGCCGCCCGGAGCTATCCGCATGGAGGCCGCCGATGAGGACGGGGAGATGACCGACGAAGAGGGCCACATCATCACGGCGTGGGGCATGGTTGAGTACGAGCGCCCACTGACAGAGCAGGAGATGGACAGGTTCGGATTGGAGGAATCCCGATGACGATGTTTGAGATGATCGACGCGCTGGAACCGATCATCCCGGAGCGCGAGATGAATAGGACGAAAGCCTTGCGAAGGCACATCTGGGCGAAGGATAACCCCGAGGCATGGCGGGCAATCGTCAAGAAGCAGAATGACAAACGGAAAGGAGACAATCATGAGCGTGTGGGTGCTGGTGATCGTTGAGGCGATGGCCCTGTGGCTGGGCTATCAGGTGGGCCTCGAAAGGGGCATCGAGAAGGAACGCGCAAAGCGCAATATCTGGAAGGGGTGAGACGATGACCTACGCGATTGATGAGCCGTATCTGCTGGACAGGCAAAAGGCGGCGGAGCGCTACGGCATGAGCATCCGAGGGCTTGAAGACATGTACCGGCAGCACCCGGATTTCCCGATCATCCGCCGGGGGCGCAAGGTGCTGATTCACCGCGAGCGTGCGGATGAGTGGTTCGATCAGTACATCGGAGACGAGATCGAGATGGAATAAAAAGGGCCGTCCGCTGGGAAGGACGGACGGCAAGAAGGACTGACAGCGCTGGTAAACTGTCACGGACATTATACCACAGATTAGGAGGAATTGCAAGTGAAAAAGCCGCAGCAGTACGCAAAGCTGCAGAAAAACCCGGACAACATCGATCTGCTGACCGAGCTGGAAAGCGCCATGGACAGCATCGCGGACGCCATGA
>Ga0326511_10002750_pt1 | contig 14216 bp, 13 predicted proteins | sample 0_2496_0518_D_FD_203701 | JGI IMG/M metagenome (GOLD analysis project Ga0326511, IMG submission 203701) | Bovine rumen microbial communities from UC Davis, California, United States - 0_2496_0518 | ecosystem: Host-associated > Mammals > Digestive system > Stomach > Rumen | place: USA... | reverse complement strand
GACCACTCTTCGCCGGGCTTCAGCGTGATGTCCTGCCTGTAATGCTTGTCGGTATAGAGATGGATGCTCTCTTCGTCGGCCCGCAGGAAATAGAAGGTATAAGACTGATAGCCGCCATAGCTGCCATAGTTTCCCTGTGGCGTCCATTTGGGCGATTTGTTCTCTATCAAATCGCTAACTGGACAAGTAAAGGTTTCTGTGCCACCCATGTCGCGGCCTGTCACCTCACATTCCTTAGAACTTTCTTCTTTTAGAACCAGTTCATATTCATTCCAATTTACAGCCATAGTCAAAGATGATTATGATTCGATTGTTTTTCTTGGTTGCAAAAATAAGAAATTATGCCGACATACAAAAACTATTTAAGATTCTAAAAGTTAAAAAAGCAGAAAAAGAGCAATGAGTATTGTATGCTACCGTTTCTGTATCTTGAAAAACGTAAATTGGGTAGTTTTCTTTTAATTCATTCTTCAGGCTCCACCCAGCTAACAACACGTATGCTGACTTCGTAGAGCAAATAGAGCGGGATGGTGACAAGTATGAGGGTCATCAAGTCGGGCGGCGTAATGACTGCCGCAACAAGCATGATGCCAATAAAGGAGTGCTTGCGATAGTTGGCCAGCATCGAGGACGTGACAAAGCCCAGCTTGCCAAGGAAGAATGCAATGACGGGCAACTGGAAAACAACACCCATTAGCAAAGTGAGCGAAACAAATTCGTTTCAAAATTCTATCTGCAAAACCGTGGCAGGAAATATCCTGCCACGGTTTTTACAGGTTTTTTCACCTTCAGTAGTTTCAAATCAGGCCATTCCTCACGGCATAATCCCAGGCATCATGGTCTATCTGCTGCATGGTGCGAACATCTGGAGGAAGGTCGCTTGTACGAACGAAATGCGGCTTGCTCTGGAAAGCCTCTTTGTCGCGAGAGCCATAGAGATTTTCACGCCACGAGATGATGAGTTCAAGCGAGAACGTGTAATCAGGACGGCGTCCTGGCTCCCATGTGTGCGTCGGCTTTACAGGTATGTCCTTTTCCAATGGCACAGCATGCTGTTTGTTGGGCGACATGCTCAACGTGAACTGCTGGTCACGGTAACGGACGACCAACTCATACTCGTCGACATGCTCCACAATGACTGGCGCTACAGGACACTCGGCATCGTCTTCGAGCGAGAAATGCCAAGGAAGATACCAGTTGAGGTCGTCGCCCACATGGACATCGTCAATATCGAACGAATAGTCGCGCCCGTTCCACCCAGGAGTAAAAACGATTTTGAAATCCAGATGATTCCACTCACGCCGCTGCCCCGTAACAGAACAAGGAACAACCGTCGTTTCTTCGTCTTTGGTATACCGGACGCTGCCATTAGAGACGTATGGCATGTAGCGCACGGCAGAGACATCGCCAAGTTTGTTAGACGATTCAAGGTTGCCCCAATAGAACAGATTCCTGATGCTGTTATTGAAACTATTACTATCGCTTGCCGACATGACACGCACGGGCAAGGAAAGGGCATTCAGTTGAAACCACTCGTCGCAGGCATCGATCTGGTACTGAAACAGAAACCCACGGTCGTGACTGAAGCCGTAGTCACTGGGTCCAAACAGTTCGTCGGCCCATTTCTCGAGACGCTTGCTGATAGACAGCGCACTCTCGAAACAAATACGACTAATCTGACTGACAATTTTCTCTTGCTCTTGCTGTGTCATAATTCTATCGGCAGGTGGGTCATGATATTAATGCTTCTGGCCTTTCTGTCCGTAGTAGGCATTGGGGCCGTGCTTGCGGTTGTAGTGTTTCTCAACGAGCAAGGGGTTCATCGTGGTGTTGGGGTTCACCGAGAAGCTGACGAAGGCCATCTTGGCGCACTGCTCCATCACCTTGGCGTTGTAAACGGCGTTGTCGGGCGAGGTGCCCCATGAGAACGGACCGTGGTTCTTCACCAGCACGGCAGGCGTGTGGTCGGGGTTGATCTTGCGGATGTTCAGAATCTCGTCGACAATGACGTTGCCCGTTTCCAGTTCGTACTGACCTTCCACCTCTTCCTTGGTCATGTCGCGTGTGCAGGGAATGTCCTTATAGAAGTAGTCGGCATGGGTGGTTCCGATGTTGGGAATGTCGCGACCTGCCTGAGCAAAAGCCGTGGCATAGGTGGAGTGTGTGTGAACAACACCCTGAATGTTGGGGAATGCCTTATATAATACAAGGTGTGTGGGGGTGTCGCTGGAGGGATTCAGATCGCCCTCGACCACCTTGCCGGTTTCGAGATCGACCACCACCATATCTTCGGCCTTCATGTCGTCGTAGCTGACACCTGAAGGCTTAATCACAACGAGTCCCTTTTCACGATCAATGCCTGAGACATTGCCCCAGGTGAAAATGACCAAGCCCTGTTTGACCAAATCAAGATTGGCCTTGAATACTTTTTGTTTGAGTTCTTCTAACATATTTCTTTCAAAGTTTAAAGTTTGAATCTTCGTTATACACCCTGTTGTTGAAGCGATACAGATAGGCGCCTCGCTTCGACGTGGTCTTGTCGATCAGTTCGGTCTTCTCGATGAAATCCATGTCCTTGATGCGTTTGCGGAAGTTGCGTTTGTCTATCAGTTCACCGCCAACAGCCTCATAGAGTCGCTGCAACTGCGTCAGAGTGAAAAGACTGGGCAACAACCGGAATCCAATAGGCTCGGTGCGCATTTTCTGCTTCATCATACGCCACGCCTTCTGCACCATCTCGTTGTGATCGGAATAGAGCCGTGGAAGTTCGTTGATGCTCACCCATTCCACCTGATGCTCAGCACGCAGTTTCTCACTATAGTCCTTCACATTGATCAACGCATAATAGGCAATGGATATGACACGCTCGCCCGGATCGCGATCCACACGACCAAACGCACCCACCTGACGCATGAAGATTTTCTTCATTCCTGTTAAGTCTTGCAAAGTGCGCTCAGCGGCATCGTCAAGGCTCTCGTCGGCGGCGACGAAGCCTCCATAGAGGCTCCATTCGCCGCGTCCGGGATCCATCTGGCGGCGGCCAACGAGCACCTTCAGCTTTCCTTCATCGAAGCCAAAGATGATGCAATCGACCGACACCCAGACCTTAGAATGTTCGGTATAATACTTTGAACGTTGAACGTTGTAATTACCAGAAGTAAGCATAGAAGCAAGCGCAGAGGCCAATAACAATCAGCGTTCCGATAATATCGAAAGCGCCCCAGCTCTCCTTGATAGACTGTTTGAAATCGGCGCTGAAGGTAATAGCATCGACCTGAGCCTTCGAGGGTGCGGGCGTAAAGAAACTGACGCAAACCATGAGGCAGATGATGAACACAAGCAACCAGCACTCAAAGATGAGCCAGTTGGTCTGCCAGAACCAAGCGGTGTTCTCCCAGAAGGCACCGTCCATGACAGCCTTGCCCGAGTCGGTAACGACATTGGTAACCAGACGAACCATACCAATAGCGAAGCCACCAATAAGGCCCCACTCACCTGCCTTGGGAGTGATTTTCTTCGAGAAAATGCCCAGCGTGAAGACTGCCACCATTGCAGGAGCAATGAGCGACTGAATGTCCTGCAGATAGCTGTAGAGGTTGCCCATCGACATCATCACGGGCATCCAAGCCAGACCCAGAATCACAACCACAACCGTAGCCATACGACCAACGAACACGTAGTGAGCCTCGCTCATACCTTTCTTCATGGGCTTGTAGAAGTCCTCAGTGAAAAGCGTAGCGCAGCTGTTGAAGAATGCTGCCAGTGAAGCAACCAGTGCACAAACGAAACCAATGGTCACAATGCCCTTGATACCAGCAGGCAGAATGTTCTTAACCATCATGGCAAAAGCACCGTCGGTAGACTCATGGTTGGTAATGTCCATCACAATGCCGCTATCGGGATTCTGTGACAAGGCATAGGCTATCATGCCAGGAATCAAGAACATGAAGCAAGGAAGAATCTTGAAGAAACCTGCAGCGATAGTGCCACGGCGAGCACGCTTCATCACTTCCTTGTTGTCCTCACCGGGAACCTGGCCCAGTACACGCTGAACGATGTGCTGGTCAGTGCACCAGTACCAGAAGCCAATGATTGAGGCTCCGAGGAACACCACATAGCCAGGGAACTGCGGATACATGGGATCGCCAGGATCGGTATGGAACATGTGGGTTGTGCCGTAGCCTTCGTGAGCGGCATTACATACGGCCATCATGTTCTCCCAACCAGCAGTGATGCTGCCACCGCCCAGAGCCGAGAGACCCAGGAAGAGCACCAGGAACGAACCTATAATAAGAATAGGTGTCTGAATGGTTGACAATGTCATCACGCCCTTCATACCACCAAACACGGTGAACACGGCGGTGATGGCAATCAGGCCAATGGCACCATACCAGAACGGAATGCCCAACAAATACTTAAAGAAGATGCCGCCCGTGAAAGCAGTCACCGACACCTTGGTCAGCACGTATGCCACTAGCGTGATGATGCTGAGCCACGAACCCGTGCGCTGGGTGTAGCGGAACTTCAGGAAGTCGGGCATGGTGATGATCTTGCCCATCTTGTTGATGAGCAACTGATAGAAAGGCACAAACAACCAACCGAGAATCAGGATCATCCAGCCCTGCATCTCCCAGTGAGCCATGCCCACGCCGTCTTTTGCACCCGTACCAGCCAGGCCCACGAGGTGTTCTGAACCGATGTTGGCGGCAAAGATGGCCATACCAATGACATACCAAGGCTCGCCCTTACCAAAGAGGTAAGCCGACGAGTCTTCGCCCTGCTGGGCTTTCTTGTCTTTCCAGATGGCATACCATACAGCTGCCACCACTCCACACAGGCCGACAATGAGAACTACCCAGTCGAGCCAAATGAATTCATGTGAACTCCAATCCATTTTTAATTTACGATTTTAACGAATTATTATTTTATCTGTCAATTATCTGTATTGAATTATTTCTCCTTCCGGTTCTTCCACATTGCCGTCATATCTTCCAGCGTCTTGCCCTTGGTCTCAGGAACGAGTTTCCAAACAAACAGGGCTGCAAGCAGACAGATGATGCCATAGAGACCGTAGGTGAACCAATGGCCGAAATCGTCGCCCTCAGTGAGGTGCATGTTGAACATGGGCACAAATGTTGAGGAAACGATGAAATTGAAAATCCACTGGAAAGCCACGGCAATGGCTACAGCACCACCACGAATGGTGTTGGGGAAAATCTCTGCAATGAGCACCCAGCAAATGGGACCCCATGAAAACATGAACGAAGCGGCATAAACCATGATAGAGGCAGCCGTGACAAACTCCATGCCTGCATGACCGAAGGTCAGGGCCACGCCAAGAGCGCCAACAGCCATGCCCAGCGAACCGTAGATGAGCAGCGGCTTGCGGCCCCACTTCTCAACAGTGAAGATGGCAACGAGCGTGAAGAGAATGTTCACCACACCCATGAAGACGGTGATAACCATCGGGTTCTCCATTCCCATATCGCCAAAGATGCGCGGAGCATAGTAGAGCACTGCATTGATTCCCACAGCCTGCTGGAACACTGAGAGCATGATGCCCACAAAGATGCACATCCAACCATAGGTAAACAATTTCTCAGTTTTCACCACCATGGTGTCCTTGATGTCTTGCAGAATCTGTGCAGCCTTGCCAGAACCATTGATCTTAGCCAGGATGCGCTCAGCCACATCGTCACGACCAATTGAAACGAGATAGCGTGGTGTCTCGGGCACGAAACAGATGAGCAGGGCAAAGAGTCCTGCAGGAACTGCTTCAGAGCCAAACATGTAGCGCCATCCTGTTGTCACCGTCCACTGTGCAGCGGGATTGATGGCAGCAATGCCCTTGCCCATTTCCTCCACAAGCGGCTGAATATGGTCGCCCAGGATGAAGAAATTGACGAAGTAGACCACCAGCTGACCAAAGATAATGGCAAACTGGTTCCAAGACACCAACATACCACGAATATTGCTGGGGGCCACCTCACCGATGTACATGGGGCAGATGGCCGAAGCCAAGCCCACGCCAATGCCACCAATAACGCGATAGAAATTGAACATCAGGAGCAGCGAATAGGTGGGCTGTCCATATTCAAAGAACAGGAACTCAGGATCCATTGAGCCAAGTGCCGACACGAAGAACAACAGACCCGCAATGATCAGCGAGCGCTTGCGTCCCAGGTTTGTGGCCAGAAAGCCCGACAGTGCCGAGCCAATGATGCAACCAATCAAAGCGGATGCTGAAGTAAAGCCATGCCAACCATCGGTATAGGCAAAATCCTTGGCCTCCATGAAGAAAGCCTGCAAGCCTTTTTCAGCACCTGAAATGACAGCAGTGTCGTAGCCGAAGAGCAAACCGCCAAGTACGGCCACCATTACAATACTGATGAGGTAGCCTCTGCTACCATTTTCTGTCTGTGCCATAATCTTCAATTACTTCGTAGAGAACTTATAAGCAGCGTGGCTGTAATAAGGCTTCTCGGGAGTTACCACAGGACTGGCCCACTCAGGATGATTGGGGCTGTCGGGATACTTCTGGCTCTCAAGACACACACTGACGTGCTGCGGATACTTCTTGCCCAGCTTGCGCACAACATTCTCCTCGCCGCCTACGCCCTGGAAGTTGCCGCTGTAGACCTGCACGCCAGGCTCATTGGTGAACATCTCCATGAAAATGCCACTCTTGGGGCTATAAAGCGAAGCGCAAACCTGTGTGTCGTCGCCTGCGGTGTTCAGACACCAGTTGTGGTCGTAACCGTGAGCATTCTTTGTCTGATAGTATTCCGACTTGATTGAGTCACCCACAGCGTGCGGGGTGCGGAAGTCCATCGGTGTGCCCTCAACAGGCAGAATCTTGCCCGTGGGCATATAGCTGAAGTCAGCCTCAGTGAAACTGTCGGCGTTGACATAGAGCACCTGGTCATAGGCGGCATTCTCCAGGTCGCCGCTCAGATTGTAATAGTTGTGGTTGGTCTGGTTGATAATGGTGGGTTTGTCGGTCGTAGCCTCCCAAACAATGTCAAGCACATTGTCGGCCGTAACCTTGTAAGTGGTCGTTGCCACCACATTGCCGGGGAATCCATTCTCACCATCGGCAGCCTTAATCTGCAGCTTGATGAGCGAGTCGTTCACCTCAATCACATCATACACCTGGTTCATCCAGCCCGTCTTGCCACCGCCATGCAAGCAGTGAATGCGGGTGTCGCCGGCATGAGGATCGTTCTGACGAAGCTGATAGGTCTCACCGTTGAGCGTGAACTTGCCATCACAAATGCGGTTGGCATAGCGGCCTACGCTCGATCCGTAGTCCGTAGGTGTGTTGAGCGTATCGGCATACTGAGCAATGTTATCGAAGCCCAGCACCACATCGGTAGGCTTGCCATCGCGGTCGTTCACCACAAGCGAAACAACACGGCCACCATAGTTGGTGATGCACACCTCCATGCCGTTGGCATTGGTGAGTGTGTAAAGCTTCACAGGCTTTTCATTAATGACGGTGTCGAACTTGGCGGCATCCAGACCAGACTTGGTCAACTCAGCTTGCTGCTGAGCACCACCAGCACAGGCAGAAAGCATCAGTGCTGCTGCACCGACGCAGAACAAAGAACCTTTAAGTGCTTTCATTTTTCTTAGTTTTAAATTTTGAACTTAGTTATTGTTTGAAAATTTGGGTGTAAATTTACAACTATTTTTTGAATTGACAATAAAAACCTACATATTTTTTAACTTTGACAGAAAAATAACTATATTTGTGAGAACAAACACACAGTTTATGCCAAGCAAAACTTATGTTCAGGCATCAAAAACAAGAAAATATTTTGCTGTTCGAATAAAAATTGTTACTTTTGCACCTATTATTAATTTCACGTATGATGCATCAATGAAAAAGATTTTTTTAGGACTCCTTGCAATAGCTTTGCTATTCTCTGCATGTCACAGGCCAAAGAAACCTATACAATACGTCAGAGTTCCCGTTGACTCAACAAACGCCAATGATGTTGAAGGCATAGACACTTCGTGGATGGATGAACCCGCTATCATCATTCCCGACGAAGTGACAGAAGATATTGATTACGTTGTGAAATCTGCCGACAGGGAATACCGCAGAACTATAGGAGACTGACTTTCCCCACCACCCCATCCTGTCAAAACAGCAATATGAAACAAGTAGAAATTGCCGACCAAGCACTCAGAGAGGCTGCTGGAAAAGGCATGGACGAATTCTTGCAGGTATTTGTAAACGCACTGCGGGAAGCTTCTGGTTCAGAAGAACTTACTGCCGAAGCCATGAACGAGATGAACAGTGACCAGATAACGCTTCTGGCGTGGGACACCTTGCACCAGGAAATCATGAGCGGCGGCTTCGTTCAGCTCATCCACAACGGCTATGGCCCCTTCATTTTCAAGAATCCCTTTGCCAAAGCACTCAAGCTATGGGGGCTGCGCGAGCCCTCAAAACTGATTTACGAAGCGCATACCTTATATAATAAATATGGTGCCCAGATAGAGCATGACTGCACTTATGACGAGTTCATGGCCCTCTACGAGCAGTTCCCCGAATTCGAAGAACTCGACGATTTTTTTGTAACCAACGAGGAAGAATGGACCAGTGACATCGCTCAGTATGTGGACAACCATATTGACAACTTTGCAACAATAACGACATGAACAAAGAACAAGAATTGCTCAGGAAGAAAAGTCCTGTGCAAATAAAGAACAGAAAGGCAGCTTTCGAATACTTCTTTATTGAGGAACTTACTGCGGGCATTGTGCTCACTGGCACCGAGATAAAAAGCATTCGTCTGGGCAAAGCCAGTCTGGTCGACACCTACTGCACCATCATCAATGGCGAATTATGGGTGAAGGGCATGAGCATCAGCCCTTATTTCTATGGTTCATACAACAACCACGAAATGAAGCGCGACCGCAAACTGCTGCTCACCCGTCGCGAAATAGCACGTCTGGCCAGTGCCACCAAGCAGACGGGCTACACCATTGTGCCAACCTTGGTGTGGATTGACGAGAAAGGCCATGCCAAGATGGACATTGCCTTATGCAAGGGAAAGAAAGCCTTCGACAAGCGACAGACGCTGAAGGAAAAAGAAGACCGACGCGAAATGGACCGCGCAATGAAGATTTATAAATGACACACAACCTGCATAACACCATTACTAAACGCATTCTGATTCTCGATGGTGCCATGGGCACTGTCATTCAGGAATACGGACTTAACGAACAGGACTTCCGAGGCGAGCTCTTCCCCGATGTTCCCGGACAACTGAAGGGCAACAACGATGTGCTCTGCCTGACACGACCCGACGTGATCAGCGACATTCACGAACGCTACCTGTGCGCTGGAGCCGACATCATTACGACCAACACCTTCAATGCACAGCGCATCTCGCAAGCCGACTATCATTTGGAAGGCATGATTCGCGACATCAACCTGGCTGGAGCCAGACTGGCCCGACAGGCTGCCGACAAACATGCCACGCCCGACCGCCCACGCTTTGTGGCCGGATCGGTGGGACCCACCAACAAGACATGCTCCATGTCGCCCGACGTGAGCAACCCTGCAGCACGCGAACTTACCTACGACCAGCTCTGCGATGCCTACATCGAACAAATTGAAGCACTCATAGAAGGTGGCGCTGATGCCATTCTCATCGAAACCATCTTCGACTCGCTCAATGCCAAAGCAGCTATTGACGCCGCAAGGCATGCAATGGAAAAGCTGCAGAAACAGCTGCCCATCATGCTCAGTGTGACTATCAGCGACTTGGCTGGCCGAACACTAAGCGGACAAACGCTCGATGCCTTCCTGGCATCGGTGAGCAATTACCCCATTTTCTCTATCGGACTGAACTGTTCTTTCGGCGCCTCACAAATGAAGCCCTACCTGAAGGAACTGGCCCATCGCGCACCTTATTATATTAGTGCCTACCCCAACGCCGGACTTCCCAATTCAATGGGACTCTATGACGAAACGCCCGACACAATGGCGCCCAAGATAGCCGAGTTCATTGACGAAGGACTGGTGAACATCATTGGCGGATGCTGTGGCACTACGCCCGACTTTATTGAGAAATATGTGCCCCTGGTTTTGAGTAATGACAACTCTGAGGGGACTGATGAGAGGCCCGTCTATAAAACGCCACATGTGCCTGCTTCCAAGCCAGAAAACCTGTGGCTGAGCGGACTGGACCTTTTGGAGATTAAATCCAGCCACTCCGTTCTCCATGAAGAAAAGGCTGGTGGCGTGACTTTTTACAATGTGGGCGAACGCTGCAATGTGGCTGGTTCGCGCAAGTTTCTGCGGCTCATCAAGGAGAAAAACTACGACGAGGCCATTGCCATTGCCCGCAAACAGGTGAGCGACGGGGCACTGATCATCGACATCAACATGGACGACGGACTGCTCAATGCCCGTGAAGAAATGGTGACTTTCCTCAACATGATTGCCGCCGAACCTGATATAGCCCGCGTGCCTGTGATGATTGACTCCAGCGACTGGCAGGTAATCACAGCCGGACTGAAATGTGTGCAGGGCAAAAGCATCGTCAACAGCATCTCGCTGAAAGAAGGAGAAGACGTGTTCCTTGCCCATGCGCAAGACGTGATGCGCTACGGTGCAGCCGTGGTGGTGATGTGCTTCGACGAACAAGGACAGGCCACCACCTACGAACGCCGCATCGAGATAGCCCAGCGTGCTTATCGCCTTCTCACGGAACAGGTTGGGATGAATCCAAACAACATCATCTTCGACCCGAACATCCTGGCCATTGCCACTGGCATGAAAGAGCACGACAGCTACGCGCTCGACTTCATACGCGCCACCCGCTGGATTCGCGAAAACCTGCCAGGAGCCCATGTCAGCGGTGGCGTGAGCAACCTGTCATTCTCCTTCCGTGGCAACAACTACCTGCGCGAAGCCATGCATGCCGTGTTTCTCTATCATGCCATTCAGGCCGGAATGGACTTTGGCATCGTGAATCCTGCCACCAAAGTGGCCTATGCCGACATTCCGCAAGACCAGCTGACAATTCTGGAAGATGCCGTGCTGAACAGGGAAGAGAATGCTGCCGAAAGGCTCACTGACTTAGCCAACGCCTTGATGGCTGAGGCCGAAAGCAAGAAGCAGCAGACAGACAAGACAGGAGAAAAAGACAGCAACCAGCAGTCATCCGTGCAACAGCGGCAAGACACGCCTGTGGAGGAACGACTGAAGACCGCACTCATCAAAGGACTTGGCGACCATCTGCAACCCGACCTTGAAGAAGCGTTGCAACGATACGAGCGTGCCGTCGATATTATCGAAGGGCCCCTCATGGATGGCATGCGCGAAGTAGGCCAGCTGTTTGGTGCCGGCAAGATGTTTTTGCCGCAGGTGGTAAAGACAGCCCGCACCATGAAACAGGCCGTGGCCATTCTGCAGCCCTACATTGAATCGCAGAAAAGCAAGGAAACGGCCAAGGCCGGAAAAGTATTGCTGGCCACGGTGAAAGGCGACGTGCACGACATTGGCAAGAACATTGTGGCCGTGGTCATGGCATGCAACAACTACGAAGTCATCGACATGGGCGTCATGGTGCCGGCCGAACAAATCGTGAGGAAAGCCTTGGAAGAAAAGATTGACATCATTGGTCTTTCCGGCCTCATCACCCCCAGTCTGGAGGAAATGGTCAACGTGGCAACAGAACTGAAGAAGGCTGGCCTGAACATTCCCATCATGATTGGAGGTGCCACCACCAGCGAGCTGCATGTAGCCCTGAAAATAGCCCCCGTCTACGGCGGCCCTGTTCTTTGGATGAAAGATGCCTCGCAAAACGCCCTGGCTGCCAGTCAGGTGCTTCACGACGAGGATGCAATTGCTCACCAGCTGAACGAAAAATATGAAAGCATGCGCCAGCAATATGCCGCAGAACAGCAGCAACTGCTCTCGCTCGACCAGGCCCGGAAGAACAAACTGAATCTATGGGATTAATCACATCATGAAATTACAATTATCTATGAAACATATCATCTTCTTGCTGGCACTGCTCTGCTCGATGAGCGCCGGCGCACAAAAAAAACGTGAGTTCCGTGGTGCTTGGATTCAATGCGTCAACGGACAATTCCTGAATCTTGGAACCGAACGCATGCAGCAAACGCTCAGCTACCAGCTCGACGAACTTCAGAAAGACGGCGTCAATGCCATTATCTTCCAGGTGCGTCCTGAGTGCGACGCGCTCTACGCCAGTCAGATAGAGCCATGGAGCCGCTTTCTTACCGGCCAGCAAGGACGGGCACCACAGCCCTACTGGGACCCGCTGCAATGGATGATTGAGCAGTGTCATGCCCGTGGCATGGAGCTTCATGCCTGGATTAATCCCTACAGGGCCAAGACAAAGACTACGACAGCACTGGCCACCAACCACATTGCCATCCGGAAGCCGCAGAGTTGCTTTGAATACGACGGACTGATGATTCTGAACCCGGGACTGCCAGAGAACCGCGACTACATCTGCACCGTGGTGCGCGACATCGTGTCGCGCTACGACATCGACGGACTGCACATGGACGACTATTTTTACCCCTACCCCGCTGCAGGACAACCCATCCCCGACGATGCAGCATATCAAATGTACCCCAACGGCATCACCAACAAAGGCGACTGGCGCCGACACAATGTCAACCTGTTTGTGAAGCAGCTTTATCAAACCGTTCATGAGACAAAACCATGGGTAAAGGTGGGCATATCGCCTTTCGGCATTTACCGAAACAAGAAGAATTCGCCCATTGGCAGCAACACCAACGGTCTGCAAAACTACGACGATCTTTATGCCGACATCCTGCTTTGGGTGAACAATGGCTGGATGGACTATTGCGTTCCGCAGCTCTATTGGGAGATAGGCCACAAGGCAGCCGACTACGACACCCTGATAAAATGGTGGAATCAATATGCCAGCAACCGGCCTCTCTTCATTGGAGAAGACGTTGAACGCACCGTGAACAATGCCGACCCAAAGAACCCCAACCAGCACCAAATGCATGCAAAGCACCTGCTGCACCAGCAGATGAAGCATGTCAACGGAACTGTGCTGTGGTATGCCAAGGCTGCCGTCGACAACATTGGCAACTATGGCACCATGCTTCGCCAGCAATATTGGCGCACACCCGCCCTGCAGCCCAAGATGACCTTCATCGACGGCAAATGCCCCGGCAAGCCTCGCAAGCTGAAGCCCATCTGGACCGAAGACGGCTACGTTCTGTTCTGGACGGCCCCCAGCGGCAAGAGCTGGAAAGACCAGGCCGTGAAATACGTGGTGTACAAGTTTGCCAAGGGTGAGAAAATCAATATTAACGATGCAACAAAGATTCAGTGCATCACCACCAACACTTTCTATCGCCTGCCCTATCAGGACGGCCAGCAGAAGTACACCTACGTGATTACAGCCCTGAACCGGCTGCAAAACGAAAGCAAGCAAGTGAAGAAGAAAGTGAAGCTATAGGACACAGCCCTATCCAAGCGCCGAGAAATATTCGTCAAGTTTCTGCAAGCCACTGGCTGTGCACACGCCCCGCAATGCCACGAACAGCACATTCTGGAAAAGCTGTTCCACGTCGTAGTGCTCATAAAGTCTGTTGACCATGATGCTGTCGGTGATTGCGTCGAACAGCACAGCCACCACTTCCCAATTCAGGTCTTTCCGGAAAAAGCCTTCCTTCATGCCACGTTCCATGAAGCCAATGAAGTTTTTCCGGTTCTGCTCATAGTCCTGCCGCAAAAGGGCCTGCACAGAAGGATACTTCTGAATGTCGCTGAAGAAGAGAGCATTGGTGTTGCGCCACTCTTCTACCTTCATTCTGTAAATGTGCAGAATCACATCCATCACGCTCATGCATTCAGCATCCATCTGCTTCATGTTTTCCTTTTTCTGCTCCAGATAGCGCTGCATGCATTCCCAGAGCAAGAGTTCCTTGTTGTCATACAATTCATAAAGCGTGCGTTTCGATATACCTAGAATTTTTGCTATATCATCCATCCGCACTGCACGTATTCCCTTGCGCGCAAAAGCATTCATCGACGCCTCCAGAATACGTTCCCGCAGCGCCTGTTTATAGACCGACATGTTACTTTTGTCTTGCATAAATGAATGTCTTTATCATCTGCAAAGATACGAAAAAAAATTGGAATCATGAAAAAAATCGTGATATTTTTACTTTGTATTTGC